>Ga0315294_10002557_pt1 | contig 19860 bp, 20 predicted proteins | sample YL17G13_40_MG_FD_203626 | JGI IMG/M metagenome (GOLD analysis project Ga0315294, IMG submission 203626) | Sediment microbial communities from Yellowstone Lake, YNP, Wyoming, USA - YL17G13_40 | ecosystem: Environmental > Aquatic > Freshwater > Lake > Sediment | place: USA: Wyoming | collected...
CCGATCCCAAACTTTCCCCAAGATGCCGTGTAGACGGGGAAATCAATTCCGGGTCTGAAATAAAGTTTTTCTAGAGATCGAACAGCGGGAAGATGCCTCTTTCTTGACACTCCGATCACGTTGCCTTCCGGATCGATAACAGGCGCACTGTTATAAAAGACCCCGGGACCTGCCTTTTCAAAAATTGGAGCAATGATGTACATTTTATATTGTTTTGCAATCTCACTGATCTTATTAATAGTAGGACCCGGTATCGTTTCAGCAATTTCAAACATAGGATGGAATCTGTCGTAATCCCTTTGGACGAAGCGATCATATTCCATAAAAAATAGCTCTCCCAATAAAGCTATCTGCACGCCCTCTTTACCGGCCTGCTCCAACACTTGCAACGCATTATCGACTATGTCCTCCTTCCGAGCATAGCCATGGGTTTCTTTACCAGGAACCGTTTTCAGTTGAATTCCTGCAACCTTTACTTCACGTTTTTCAGACATCATTCTAGCCCTCCTTCGTTTTATTTAAAATAACATGACCGATCCAGTTTACTTGAGATCTACTGCCTATCTGGTAAGACATATTTGTGCTGTGCGTATTCGGCGTCAGTCTTCATCTTTAATCCAATTTTTTTACTAGCTCACCGGTCTCGCGGAATTTCGTCTGTATATACTTATTAAACTCTACCCTGTTCATATAGGAAATAGGCATATTCATCATTTTCATAAACTTGGTAAAATCTGGATCTTTTATCGCTCTGCTGAAGACGTCTTCCAATCTATTTACAACATGTTCGGGCATCCCTCTCGGTCCACAAACGCCAAACATATTTGTACATTCGAGATTATATAATTCTATCGTGGTTGGGGCTCCTTCAAAGCCTGTCAGCTTGTGTTCTGACATGTAAAGAAGCAAACGGATTTTACCTTCCTCAAGGAGAGATTGAACAGAAGCATCTGTGCTGGACAAGTACATTGTTATATGGTCTCCTAACAAGCTGCTAAGCGTTTCTACTGTACTTCCTTTGAATGGTATATAAGTAAATTTGACCTTTTCCAGGGGCTCGATTTGCGTAAGAAGCATGCCTTGGCTGGAAGTCTTTTTGTTCCCTAAAATACCGATTTTTGCTACGCCAGGATTTTTTCTTGCCCACTCGATAAATTCCTTCCATGTTTTCCACGGAGAGTCACCTCTTACCAGGGCAAATTGGACGTACTTAGCAAAATTCAGGATGTACGTAAACCCGGAGAGGTCCTTATAGGGATTTCCGTCCAAATAAGGGTGTATAAATGCGGCTGCAGCCATAGCAGCACCGATAGTGTACCCATCTGGTTTTGCATTCATTATTGCTACCGTTCCGACGGATCCCCCACCTCCGACTTTATTAATGGGAACGATAGGCTGCCCCAAATGTTTTCTAGCGGCCTCTATAAGCGCTCGACAAACCAAATCTGTCCCACCTCCTGCGCCATATGGAATTATAAAATCAATAGCCTTTGTAGGATAATTCGTAACCTGGGCGTTGCTAAGACTCAGAACACTGAGAACAATTAAGCACGATCCCAGCAATGAGACGATCGCAAGTCGTTTTGCATTTCTTTCTTTCATAATCTACCTCCTGGTATAATGATCACAGTATGTGATCTAGGTTAAAGGTTAGTCGTAGTAGATTTCTTTCTTTTTGCTACTTTTTCTTTCTTTACAATGTATGCGGAATTGTGGAAATCTTAAGTTCATGAATGGTTCTTTAAGCAGGCTTGACGGTTTGCTTCCTCCTTATGGCTCTGATCTTTCAGGGACCATTTGGCAAAGACTACCGCTTCCTGCGGGTCTAACTGGGAATATTCATTTAGGATGCTATGGCCCTCCGTTGCCACTGAGGGACCATTTATCTCCCAGGCTATATGAGTTAGACCCTCGCAGGGAGGCCACCTGCTTAAAACCATCACCCAAAAGAAAGGAGAGTCTATCATGTTCTGCCTCGGCATCGATGTCTCAAAAAAATCCTGTCGCTATCTCATCCTTAACAAAGAAGGTCAAAAAGTAAAATCCTTCTCTTTAGAAAACACCCACGAAGCCTTCCAGGATCTTCTTGAACGTCTCAACCACCTCTCCATCCCGAAGGAGAACCTCCTGACCGGTCTGGAAGCCTCGGGAGGATTCTGGGAAAACCTCTACTCCCATCTTAAAGAAAATGGTTTCTCCGTCGTCCTCCTCAATCCTTATCAAACCAGCAAATTCAGGGAGGCTCTGGCAAAAAAGGCCAAGACCGATGATATCGACGCCCTCGTCATTGCCCAACTCCTACGAACGGGAGAATACGTCCAAAGCCAAGTGGCTGAAGAACTCATCCAATCCCTTAGGGAGCTCTCCAAGCTACGTTATGAATTGGTCAAAGAACGCAAAAATTATCAGCGTCAGGTCTTTTCTCTTCTCTCTATCGTCTTCCCTGAACATGAAAAGACTGCTCTGAAAAACCCCTTCTCCGTCGCTTCCCTGGCGATCTTCCAAACCTTCTCTACCGCCAAGGATCTTGCCCAGGCCAAGCCCAAACAGATCGAGAAAATCGTTCGCTCCATCAAAGGAAATAACTTCGACCTCAAAGAGATCGAAACACTGATTCGGACCGCTCAAAACCCGATCTACTCCGGCCGAGCCAAAGAGGCTCGAGGAACTTCCCTCCGGATCCTCCTCCGCCATATCGAAACTCTTTCTTCTTCCATTGAAGAACTGGAGGCCGATATCAAAAAACTCCTCTCCCCTCAAGAACCCCAAGACTCCTTTCCCGGAGAAAATCTTCTAACCATCCCGGGTGTCGGAGAAAAGACGGTGGCCGCGGTCCTCTCCTATCTGGGAACTGATGGTTCCAATTTTTCCACCTCGACCAAGGCTGTAGGATACGTCGGATACTTCCCAAAGATCTATCAGTCCGGCCAATCGCTATGGGAAAGTACAATCTGCAAAAGAGGGCCTAAACTCCTTCGATGGGCCCTTTACATGGCCGCTGTAGCCTGCTTACGACATAATCCGGAGATGAAAAACCTTTACCACAAAAAGCTCTCTCAAGGGAAAACAGAGAAACAGGCCCTTATCTGCGTAGCAAAAAAACTTCTCGAAATCATGCTGGCCATGCTGAAATCCGGAGAACCTTATGACCCCCTGAGGGTCTACGCCAACTGCTAAATTGTCAAAGAACGGCTCTTTGAAAACTGAATATCGTGTGAATATTGTGTGGAAAACTTTTTTACAAACTCATCAATTTTTCTCTTGACACCTTATAGGATGTCTTTCCTTGTTCGCTATCTCCACCACCAACATTGAAAATTTAAGAAAAACCCGCCATGCACTTTTCGCCTAAAATCCTATCTAAGTAGTTTCTTCAATAGGAATCCTTTTTCGCCACCTCTTGATTATTGGAAAAACGGGAGAAATGAGCATGAACAGAACAAGAATCATTGCCCCTCGTGATATCGGACGTGTAAAGAAAATGAGAAAACTTCCATGAGACAATAACAAAGACTGCCTTAAGGAGTATTCAAACATCGGGCCTAGGACATAAGCAAGAATAAGAGGAGCCGCTTCATAGTTGAATTTTTTCATGAAATATCCTAATGCCCCAAAAATAAGCATGAGTTTCACATCAAATAAACTGTTGTTTATGCTATAGGCACCTACGATACAGAATAGCAATATTAGTGGAAATAAGATTCTATATGGGATTTTAAGAACCTGTACCCATATGCCAATTAAAGGTAAATTAAGAATAAGAAGCATAATGTTGCCTACGTACATGCTTGCTATAATTCCCCAAAATAATTCTGGGTGCTTCGTTATCAACTGCGGTCCGGGCGCTACACCGTGAATTACCAATGCTCCGAGAAGGAGAGCCATTACCACGTTCGGAGGGATGCCCAAGGTAAGAAGAGGTATAAAAGCCCCGCCAGTGGCGGCATTGTTTGCGGTCTCTGGACCCGCTACTCCCTCGATAGCTCCTCTTCCAAACCTTTCGGGATGCTTTGAAAACTTTTTCTCTAATGCGTAAGAAGTGAAAGATGATATGACAGCTCCTCCGCCTGGCATAATGCCCAAAAAAAAGCCAAGTATTGAACCTCTTAGGATTGGTTTGATGCTATCTTTCCAATCGCGTAAATTTGGAAGAAGATTTTTTATTTTTGTCTGAAAAATATCTCTGTTTGTGACATTTTGCTCGAGATTTAAAAGGACCTCGGAAACGCCAAAAAGGCCCATTATTAAAGGAGAAAGTCCAATGCCATCAACAAGTTCAGGCGTGCCAAAAGTAAATTTAAAGGATCCGCTTTCGAAATCTTGTCCAATACAGCCGAGAATGATACCAAAGGCAGCCATCATGAATGCTCTAACAACAGATCCGGAGGCCAAATAGACTACAATCGTCAGGCCAAGACACATCAAGCTAAAAAATTCTGGTGGGCCAAATTTGAGAGATATCGAAGCAAGAGGGGGGGCGATAAGCATAAGCCCTACCACACTCAATGTACCCCCAATGAAAGACCCAAATGCAGAAATTCCAAGCGCGGGTCCGGCTCGCCCCTGTCTAGCCATCTGGTACCCGTCCAGGCAAGTGACTACCGAGGCACCTTCTCCCGGTATGTTCAGAAGTATAGAAGTAGTTGACCCTCCATATTGAGCCCCATAATAAATCCCTGCCAACAAAATTACGGCAGAAACAGGGCTAGAGTGGAATGTGGCAGGGAGGAGAAGAGACATAGCGCCTATGGGGCCGATACCTGGTAACACCCCTATTAATGTCCCAATTAGAACTCCTATGAAGCAATAGAGCAAGTTAATGGGAAGCAATACTACTGATAGACCTAGAAGCAAATTGTAAAGAGGATTCATTTCCTCTAAGCTCCTAAGATGCCTTTTGGAAATTGAATTTGAAGCCAAACGCTAAAAACAATGTATGCCACCATTGTAGTAATAAAGCTTGCCAGAATAGCATGCCACCATTTTGTTGCCCCTGTCGTCTTAAAAAGAAACATTAACAATAAGAAGGTCGAAAGAACAAACCCCAGGAAATTAAATATGTAAGAGTAAGCAAATACGCATATAAAAACCAACGTAGCTTTTCGCCAATGTAAGCCTAGTACAAGGTTGCTTGATGCATTTTTTTTCAACGTTTGGCAAAAATCGATCAAAGATAAAATTGCCAGAAACGAACCGCTAATTATGAAGATGAAACCAGGACCCGGTTCACGAAAACTTCCGAACCCAAATTTATAGCCGCCGATGCAAACATAAGCAGCGATAGCGAACCAGAATATACCCGCCATACAACAAGTTTTCTGTTTCATTTAGAGGGTCATTGCACTTAATATCTTCCGGACTCTAAATAATTGGCCAACTCGCTTAAGTTGAGGCTAGATAGACCAAGTTTCCGCAGTGTTCGGCCTTCGTCCCAGTAATTAGTTTCGCTCATGAGGCAAGATAAACTAATTATCGAATCAAAGGTTGGAGTTGGTACTGATAGAAATATGCCGAGAGAGGCGACTAATGCCATTCCAACCGGGACATCCTCAGTAATATATCTTGTATTGACATTGAAAGGCCCCTTATTTCCTAATTTTCGCATAAATCCAAATTGTTCTTCAAATGGTTTCTCATAACGCATCTCAAATAATTTCTTATATGAAAGAACGGGAAACCCCAGAGTTTTTTGAATATCCATCAATTCTTTATCCAAACCATCCATGATTTTCATAACAGAAGGGGAAAACCCTTCTTGATATAATCCGAAGTCTCCTTTGCTAAATTCAATACGTGCCATGTTTAAGATAGAAGGTCCTGGATGCAAAATAATATTCGGGTTATTGATCGCCACTTCCAAAACATTGGTCATAAGAAATGAATCTGGATAAAATTTCTGAAAAATATTAAGAATTTTTTCATTGTCTTTTGAAGGAAAAGCAGCTAATGGATTTTTTCCAAGCATTCGAGAAACGTTTACACTGGTAAGGCTCGTTTTTCGACACGCATAAGGTAGAGTTAAAGCTTCAGCTATATAAACTTTAGTCGTTATGCCTTTCTCGCGAAAAGCCTTTGCAAATATTAAACTCCCTCCGTTGCCAGGTAGAATAAAGATCGCATGACCCTCTCTCACAGCGGGAGCAATGATTTTGGCTACCTCTTCATGAGCCAAAGCTACTGTGGTAACCATAATATAATAGGCATTTTCAACTGCCTCGTTAATATCAGAGGTGATCCTCGACAATTTAGCAAATCCAGTATGGGCTGCTCCGGTTATATGTATCCCTCCTTCACTCAGCAAGGGAGTGATATTTTCTTTAAATCGAGGCAGCTCGTAGAGGTTGATATCCCAACCCGAGAGCGCTAAATTGGCTGCCATTGCGAATCCACCATTTCCTCCACCAATCACTGCAACCGTTCTTTCATCCATTTTGGATTATCCCCCCATTTTTGTAAAAAATTCAAATTAATTCAAATAGTTATATATTAAATTTCGCTTAAACCTTCTTCGATAATGGAAAGACCCTTCTCAAGTTGTTTGTCAGTGATCATTAAAGGCATAAGGGGTCTTATGATATTTGAGTAAGTGCCAGCAGAGATCATGAGCAACCCCTTCTCCCTGGAACGATTCACCAATTGCTTGGTAAAGTCAGTGGCTGGTTCCTTTGTCCTTCGGTCCACTACCAATTCCATTCCCACCATTGCCCCTAACCCCCGAACATCACCGATCAAGGAGTGGCGTTTTTGAAATTCCTTAAATCTTTCCATAACCTTTTGACCGATTTTTTCGGCCCGTGATAAGAGTTCTTTCTTCTCAAATAGATCCAGCACCGCAAGGGCTGCCCGACAGGCAACTGGATTGCCTGAAAAGGTTCCACCTAAACCTCCCACTTGAGGATGATCCATCAACTCTGCTCTTCCTGTAATACCACCAAGTGGAAGACCCCCGGCCATGGATTTGGCCATGACCAAAATATCAGGCGCCACCTCATAATGCTCCATGGCAAACATTCGGGCTGTCCGACCAAAGCCGGTTTGGACCTCATCGGCAACAAAGACGATTCCATTGTCCTGACAGATTTTATAAAGGACTTTGAAATATTCTTTGGGAGGAACGACAAATCCTCCTTCACCCAATACTGGCTCTACAATCAAAGCCGCCACCTGTTCAGCAGAGACATGGGTATGGAAGAAATCCCTTAAAAAATAGGCACAGCGAATTTCACAGGAGGGATATTCAAGACCGAAGGTACATCGGTAGCAATAAGCATAAGGCATTCGATAAATTTCTGGGGCATAAGGTGCAAACCCAAATTTGTAAGGTTTCATCTTACTGGTTAGGCTTAAGGCTAAGAAGGTTCGACCATGAAAGGCATCTTCGAAGGCGATGGTAGCGGTGCGACCAGTGGCATGACGGGCAATTTTGATGGCGTTCTCGACTCCTTCTGCCCCACTATTTGCAAACATTGTTTTTTTGGGAAAATCTCCTGGAGTAATTTGGTTGAGCCGCTTCGCCAGTTCCACATACGGTTCGTACATGACTACATGAAAGCAGGTATGTATGTACTTCTGAATCTGATCCTGAATTGCCTTTAACACCTCTTCATCGCAGTGCCCGACATTGTTCACACCAATGCCACCTGCGAAGTCGATATACTCCTTCCCTTCAACATCGGTGATGAGGGCACCTTTTGCCTTTTGAACAAAAATGGGATGCACATTGAAGGGACCCTGGGGAATATGTTGATTTCTCTCGGCAAGTAATGATGAATTGGTTTTCACAGGTCTTACTCCGTTTCTTATTTATCTTAGGATTAATTCAAAGAGTAGAGAAATTGAATCAAAAATATAATCGTCACTGCAAGTCTAATCCAATTTCATGCCAAAGTGAAGGATTTATCTGAATGGAAAAGCGGCGGAATTTTTTTTCTTCTAATCAATTGATTTGAATGCTGAAATTGCTTAAGGATTCTGGATTACAAAGGGAGGGAATAGGAAAGGTAGGTCCCTGGTTTTATGCAATAATACATCAATGATTCTAGAATAATAATTATGTTTGATAAAAACACATCCATAACAATAAGTTAAATTAATTTCAAAATTGCATCTATTTATGCAATATGACATCATTTTTGGGGAAAGAATGTTTTTTTATTTTCCTGGAGATCGTTCCCTGATCCACTTGCAAAGCCTTTGCAACCTCCCGTTGAGAACCATACTTTTTTAAGGTCCTTTCAATGATCGAAATCTCATATTTTTTGAGGGCATCCTTAAGTGGAATGTCTTCAGAGATAAGGGGGTAGGATATTGTTTTAGCATCAAAGGTTGTAACAGCATTAGGCAAATCTGTTATCTGAATTTGGTTATTTTCTGACATGACGACAAGCCGTTCAATTAGGTTCGCCAATTCACGAATATTCCCTGGGAAATTGTATTTATAAAGGGTTTCAACAGTCCCCGGAGAAAGGGATTTGTTCTTTTTGTAATCTTTATTAAATTTTTCAAGAAAATAGTGGATTAGGGGTAGGATATCATCCCGTCTTTCCCTTAAAGCTGGAATATAAATCGGAACAACGTTGAGTCGGTAATAGAGGTCTTCTCTGAAACCTTTAGACTTTACCATCTCTTCGATATTTTTATTGGTGGCTGCGATGACCCTTACATCAATTTCCCTCGATTCTGTTCCTCCGACTCGTGTAATTTCGTGATCCTCTAAAAAACGAAGTAGTTTTGACTGGGAGCTCAGGGGTATTTCCCCAATTTCATCAAGGAAGAGGGTTCCCTTATTGGCCAATTCAAAAAAACCAGGTTTCCCTTCGGTCTTGGCACCGGTAAAGGCACCTTTTTCATATCCAAAGAGTTCTGATTCGATAAGGGAATCTGGTATTCCTGCACAATCGACTTGGATAAAAGGACCGTTATTTCGGCCTGAATGCTTGTGAATCAATTTGGCAATCATACCTTTTCCAACGCCAGATTCTCCCAACAGAAGAACGGTTGAATCAACTTGAGCAACTCGTATGCCCATTTCGATGATTCGTTGCATCTCTTCACTTCGAAAAATGATATTCGTAAGATCGACTCCTTTCATTTCCATTTCAGATAGTTTTGAAATATATTCCTTGGCCAATGCTTGAGTCTCTTGAAGTTGATTCCTGAGATTATCCAATTCAGTAATATCGCGATCGTTTGTCACTACAAAAGTAATTTCTCCTCTTTCATCAAAAATTGGATTGCCAGTGACAAGAATCTTTTTTTCACCTTTAATTTTTTGAATCATCGTGACAGAGGTTCTTCTCTTCAAAACCTCTAAAGTAACAGACCTATCGAATATTCCTTCAGCAATCAAATCCTTCATATTTTTTCCAATAACATCCTCAGCCTTGACCTCATTGATCCTCTCCGATGCTTTATTGATCCTTATCACCTTCCCTTCATGGTCACAGATCCAGAGGCCATCATAGGAGGAATCGATGATGGTATCCATCCAATTTTTCATATTTTTAAAGAGATCTAATTCTTTTGAAATGGACTCAATTTCTGAGATGTCTTGAAAAACACTGACGACTCCGGAAATTTTTCCATTTTTCACCACCGGGTTAATGTTGGAGATGAGAGTTACTTTTTCTCCTTTGAGTTTTTCCCCATAAAATGGGTTTCCTGTATTTAAAGATTCAAGTAGTTTACTACCTGTATTAGGAAGGACATCCAAGATATATTTATTAATGGCCACATGGGCAGGAAGATTAAAAATTCTTTCTGCAGTCTTATTAAAAAAGGCGATAGTACCTTTTTCATCTATGGCTACAATGCCGTTATAAATTGCGTTGAGTACCAACTCTGAATCAAAAGAGTTTAAATTTTGCATAATCTTACCTCTCCTTAAAAATGGGATTCTTTGCTTCTTTCAGAGTGACGGAATGAGAAATGATCAGGATGATGAACCGACCCTTTTCATTTTGAAGAAAAATCAATTCACTATTTTGAATATCAATAATCTCTTATCAATGAAGGTGACGAATTCGATGGCGATGAGGTTCAACTACGCAAAAAAGACCTCTTAGTTCTTCTTCACTATGTTCATCGAGCATATCTTGCACAAGCTTTAATGTCCTCAATTTCCAGGTCGGAATAATATTTTTCAATAATTTCATTGAAAGGGACATTTTCCTGGATCAGTTCAAGGACATTTTCTACTGTAATTCGGGTCCCTGCAATACAGGGCTTTCCAAAATGAATCTTAGGATCAATGACTATGTTCTCTATAATCTTTCTTCATTTTCATTGTTTTATCCTCCAAAATTCTTTCTTTACTCTTTTAAAAAAATTATATACAAAATTTAACTTTTTTACAAAAGGAATTAATCTTAAAGAACAAAAGGAAGGTTTCGAATTTAACTCCAGATCCCTGGGATTTTTTCGTTGCAGAATGGACAAAGGCCGTTCTTAACCTTATTTCTTAAAACGATGAAGTGAGTTCTCTCGATCAACTTTTCGCCACATTTTGGGCAGTAGGTACTATTGGCAGGATGCCCAGCGACATTCCCGATATATACATATTTAATTCCCTCAACCTTTGCTATGTCTCTCCCTTCCTCAAGAGTCTTAATCGGCGTATAAGGTAGATGAGTCATTTTGTATGAAGGTGAAAAACGGGTAAAGTGGAGAGGAGTATCCTTTCCGAGATTTTCTACAATCCACCGGCTCATCTTCTTGATTTCATCCATGTGGTCGTTGAGAGTGGGAATGATTAGGTTGACAATTTCCAGATGTTTATTTGCCTCTTTAATACTCCTCAAGGTTTCTAAGATCGGTTCAAGTCTTGCTTCTGAAATTTCTTGATAAAATTTTTGGTTGAAGGCCTTTAGATCAACCGTCACCCCATCCATGTATCTCAGCAAATCCAGGAGTGGGGCTTTAGCAATCCCACCATTTGTATGGCATAGGGTCATTAGCCCTTTCTTTTTCGCAAGCTGAACAACATCGTACATCAGTTCATAGAAGACCGTAGGTTCATTGATGCTGTGCGAGATTGATTGACATCCCTGCCTCGATGCCTCTTCAATGATCTCCTTTTGTTTATAGTTAAGCGATCTGATCTGCTCCGGGCCGGATTGGGAGATCGACCAATTATGACAATGCTTGCATCTGAAATTGCATGATGCCGTATAGACACAGAGATTTTTATGACCTGGGACCATGTGATACATTGGTTCGAGTTCTATGGGATCGATCTGAAGGCCACCGGGTCTTCCGTAGACCAGGCTTCGGAGTTCCCCCGCTCTGTTTTCCCTGACACGGCAGAAGCCTCTTTTTCCATCCGGTATCAAACATCGCCGAAAGCAGAGTTCACAATGGATAAAATTGTGCTCACCCCTTTTGAAACACATGGCTTTTCTATCGAAGCCTTTAAGAAAAGGAGAGTCAGTTTCTTTGGATTGGGAGAGGGAAGATAGGAGATGGGAACTCATGCCTCCATATAGGAAACAGAGAAGAGATCTTTTTAGAAAGGAGCGACGGCTTAACCTTAATCCCATGCGCAATCTGGGTTTAATTGATTCCCACCAGGCGTTTGGCCAAACGTTTCTTCTCCTCCATGTTTCCCAATCGGCCAAACATCACCTTTTGAGTCTGAGGTGATCCTGCACCATGCATGGACTCAGTCAAGGCTGTTCCTCCACTCATGTTTTCAATGAGCCGGAGGATCTTCATACGGGCTTCCACAGGAACATCTTTGGCGCCTGCTAAATACTTCTTCACATAACGGCCTACTTCACTGCTTTCCAGATCACCTTGAAAAGGCATGGTTGCAATGATACCTCCGGCAATGTCGTGGGCTAAACGGGCAATTTCATAAATGTGTCGTGTGACATTATGCTTTGTCGTATTGGCTAAAAGGGGGTCTGGATAATAAGCTCCGGAAGGAGTCTTGTATCCCATCGCAGAACAGGCCACAGATCCTGCGTAGATCGTCTCCGCCAAATGAATCATCTCAGCCAGCTTGTCCTTAATATGGGAAGCATTGGCTGTTCCTTGGAACTCCGCGGCCAAGGCAGAGGCTCCTATCAGAATGTCAGAAACACCTCCTTTGCAACCACCGTAGTTCTGCCGATGTAAGGTGGCAAACCGCTCCACCAGGATTCCAGCCATGTCGTATTCGCCGCAAAGGAAAACCCGTTCCCAGGGAACAAAAACGTCCTCGAAGACCACGAGGGCTTCCCCTCCTACCAACCCGAACTTGGGGTTACCGATATCGATCCCCTCCTCAAGCTTGCGTTCCTCATTGGTCTGGCGGCCAAATATGAGAAGAACACCTGGTGCATTGAGAGGCAACGCACAGACCAGAGCATAGTCTCGTTCATCTTCTCTCATTGCCTGGGTGGGCATGATCAGAATCTCGTGAGAATTGATAGCCCCTGTCTGGTGGGCCTTCGCTCCCCGGATGACAATGCCTTCGGATCGCCGCTCTACGACATGGGTGAAGAGGTCAGGATCTGACTGCTTGGTGGGAGGAAGGGATCTGTCTCCCTTTGGGTCAGTCATCCCTCCAACCACCATCGCATTACTCTCCTGGATATGGATGAGATACTGTTTGAACCGTTCGAAGTAACCCGTTTTATATTTTTGATCGACGTCGTAGGTCGTCATGTAAACAGCATTCAAACCATCAAACCCCACACACCTTTGAAAGCAACTGCCTGTCTCATGAGCGATGAGACGAAGCATCTGGACCTTTTTGATCAGGTCATCCACGCTCTGGTGAATGTGGGTGAATCGGTTAATCTTCTTACCGATCAGGTGGGAAGTAGCTGTCATCAGTTCCTCATGTTCGGGGCGAAGAGCGAGTTCATAGGTAAGGGCTGCAGAATTGATATGCGGCCGAAGGGCCGGATGCTCTGTCACATCCTCCACGCGTTTCCCGTTGTAATAGACAATGTGATGAAGATCTTTGAGACTCTGGATGTAATCCTCTTTTGTAACAATTCGTTTCATTTTTTTCTCCTTATTCTCCTTCCCCAAGTCTACGGAAATGAAACCATACTTTATTATTTACCCTGATGTTGCATAAATCCTATCAGACAGGGATGCTTCCAAACCTTTCCAATGCGGCTTTGTTAGGAATTTTATGGGTAACACGCCTTTTTACTAAAAGTGACCTTTGTCATATGCTGGGGATTCCCATCTTCAACGTAAGAAGGTGGCCGCTGGAAAGCTTTCCCAGCATTCCTGTCTGCTGGATTATATGTTTTTTTTGCAACATTAGGGTTTATTGTAATAACATCTTTAGTGAAAAGCCAGCCCTTAATTACCAAGCTTCGAGCACCAATAATCAAATAAATTCTATATTGAGCGTCATAAATATTCGCGCATCTAAAAATTTTATCCTCTTTAATTGTCATTCCGGGCTTGACTAAGCCTGCCCCGTACTTGATACGGGGGAATCCAGTCTTTGAATTTTGGTCTTAGAATTTCTGGATTCCCGCTGGAGTCTACCCCGTACTTGATACGGGGCGGGAAGAACACCACATGCGCAATTTATTATGTCGTTATGTATAGTGTTTTGAATTATTGATTATTATTTGGTTATTGTAATTTGGTCATTGGATATTAATTTTTTCCCTTTTATCGACGATTCGTTTAGCTTTAAACGTGGTCCGTTCAAGAGTGCCAAAGGGAACGCATTTAATCTCTGGGGTTACTTGGCATTCCTCCTTCAATCCATGCTTTAATTGAGGGATAACCTTTGGCATGTCTTCCTCCTTGAGGCATTCGACGACGATGGTGCACATATCCGTACTGTATTTCGGATCGGTCGTCAGTTCAATACGGAATTCATCCGAAAGTTCGCAAAAACTTCTGACAACCTTCTCAACCTGAACTGGATAAAATTTTGCACCTTTATAGATGATCATATCATCGGCCCTTCCCAATATTCCTCCCGGCGAACGAGCATGGGTTCGGCCACACTTACATTTCCTCTTATCCAATCTCGCTAAGTCATTCGTCCAATAGCGGATCATCGGAGTGGCCTCCTTTGTCAGATGGGTGATGACCAGGACCCCCACCTCCCCGGGGTTGCAAGGCTTCTTGGTTTCAGGATGAATAATTTCGATAAGGAGATGATCCTCAACCCAATGGATTCCTGCCTTCTGAGGGCATTCTGAAGCAATGGTTGGACCGATCTCAGCCAGCCCGTAGTAGTCAAAGGCTTCTATACCCAATCCCTCCTCAATCTTTTTGCGGGTTGCAGGAACTTCAGCCCCCCCTTCTCCACCAAAGCATCCGATTCTCAAAGGGATATCTTCAGGTAAAATTCCCCTCTGCTTCAGACGCTCAGCGATGTGTAAAGCATAAGAAGGTGTGCAGAGAAGGACAGTAGAGCCGGGGTTCAGGAGGTAATCGATTTGACGTTCGGTCATCGCTGCACCAATGGGAATGACGAAGCAGCCCAATTCTCTGGCAGCGTAATGGGTAGACATCCCAGCTATCCAAAGACCATAACTGAACCCGTTTTGGATAATGTCTCCCGGACGGACGCCAAAGGCCCACATTGTTCTGGCTGTCCATTTGGAGATCTGCCTCACATCTTTGTGGGACCAGATCGTATTGACAGGAGCACCCGTTGTACCAGTTGAGGGATGAAGCTCTCCCCACGTGTCAGGGGGAGCAACCGTAAACCTCCCAAAGGGAGGGTAAACTTGTTGTTCATCCCGTAGTTCAGGTTTGGTAACAAAGGGTAGATGGATGACATCGTCTAAGGATCGGATGTCATCGGGTTTGATGCCTGCCTCTTTAAACTTTTGCCGATAGAATTCAGAAACTCGATAACACCTTCTTAATTGTTGTTTGAGACGACGAAGTTGAAGGGCCTCTAATTCTTCTCGCTTCATCGTCTCCATTTCAAGTTCGTAATATTTTCTGATCTTCATGGTTCCCTCCTTTTACAAATTCGGGGTGTCGAATGCGGAGTGCGGAATTCATAAGAAAACTGTATTAAATTTCATTCTGCATTCCGCAATCTAAAATCCGAATTTTATTATCCCCATTCCCCTTGAAGTGTAGAATTGCAGAACTTGCATTTTCCATTCACCACATTCATTTCGAGAATATCAAATTGTGTCCGATGGATGACCTTCCGATTACAAAAGGGACAAAATGTTGAATTGTAAATATGCCCTGGAACATTTCCAATATATACATATCTCAAACCATTCTCTTTTGCAATCTCATAGGCAGATTCCAGGGTTGAGATCGGAGTAGGGGAGAGATGGGTCAATCCTTCGACTCCCTCGGCTGAAAGCCAGGGGTTGCTCAGGATTGACCCTGAGCGGCGATTCTTTCTCCCGTCTTTAAAGACGAGACTCGGCGCGGTCGAATGGGTCAATTTATAATTTGGGAAAAACCTTGTAAAATGAAGCGGGGTATCCATTCCCAAATTCTCTCTAATCCACCGGCACATTTCCTCAATCATCTTCGGATCGTCATTTAAAGTCGGGATTACCAAATTAACGATCTCCAGCCATACATTCTCTTTTTTAACTGTGACGAGGGATTCCAGAACAGGCTTCAGGGTTGCCGAGCAGACCTCTTCATAAAATTTTTCGCTAAACCCTTTGAGATCAATCTTGACTGCATCTATGACTGTTAAAAGTTTCAGTAGAGGTTCTCGATTGATATATCCATTTGAGACGATCGAGGTCTTCATCCCCATCTGTTTGGCGATGGAAGAGATGTCATAGAGATACTCATAATAAACAGTGGGTTCTGTATAAGTGAAGGAGATGGAGGATAGGTTGTGGGTTTGGGCGTGTTTGACGATCTCTTCCGGAGTATAAGAGTAGCAGTTCTGATCTTCAGAACTGCTTTGGGAGAGATTCCAGTTTTGACAATGTTTGCATCTCAGATTGCAACTGGCACAAGTGAGGCACAGTCTGAAGTGGCCGGGGACAAAATGATAAAAGGGCGCCTTTTCAATCGGCCCAATATCTACGACAGAGGGTTTGCCATAAACGATCGTATATAATTTCCCTTTTTGGTTTTCTCTATTTCTACAGAATCCCCTTTTGCCATCACTGATGACACATTCTCTCGGACAGAGAAGACATTGGACATCCCATCCATGCTCTCTTTTATAAAACAATGCCTCCTGCATTTTGCCTTGACAGTAACACATGTATTATCTATACTACAAGCTAACGTAATATACAAAATAGGGACATCGATCATTATCGAATTACCAATGCCTGCCACCAATTTACCATTTGTTTCTTTGGTTAAAATATAGTATCGTTTAACATAAATCGAAGGAATAAACCGATCCAGTATAATAATTGTTAGGCTACACAACGCGATCGGTTTGGTCAAGAAAAAAGGAGTGACAATGAAGATCCAGGTACGCGGAATGATCAGGACTCAGGGAAAATACGCGGATGGGATGGATAGTCAGTTCATCGCGGTGAAGAAACAGGATGCTGCGGGCCTCCCCCACGTGGAAGACGGCACGGTAGAGGTCAATCTCGTCGTGGGAGAAGACCGATATATCGGAAAAATCATCACGACACGACCTCAGACGATCGTCTACGTCTCTTCGGATGTAAGAACTCTCAGCGGTAAGAAGGAGCGCCTCGCTGCGCTTCTTGCGGGGAACGGCTTTCGGCGAAACGACGAGGTTCTTCTCGAAGTAGACGGTAACACGGTGCGTATTAAGAGAGGAGAAAACGAAGATGCCAACACTTGTCATTCATGCGCCTAAAGACAAGGTCCCAGAGGGTGCGAAGAGCTTTGAAAAAACTTTTAAAGAAGGCTTAGGGGAAGGGTACGCAATTGCCAGAAGACTCGTAGACCAAGTTCACCGGGGCTGTACCGTTGTGTTGCTTGACAAAGTCCAAAAAAAACGTGCGGAAGGACGGCTTATTAAACTTGATCCAGGGGAAAAAACTCCCCAAGGAATACAGCGATATGACGTCTATTTTAAAGGACAACAGATAGTGGATTACAAGGCGGAGAAACTTAATCGCTTTGGCGTTGCACTGATCGAATGACGACTTCCAACAATAATAACAATTGGGATGCGCAACCCCCGATTGCATTTTTATTGCTATCCTAACCGGAGCGATTTCTCTATCACATGCAAAGTGGATTCGACCACAAGCCACCCAATATTTGTTAGGCTGTTAAAATAGGAGGGGCCATGAGTAAAAGTGGAATAATAATAACACTTATTGGTATAGGTCTTTTCCTTATTTCAATATTTGCCTCAGAAGGGTATAGTGAAAAACGAAGTTTAATGGGCAATATATATCATATGGAAGTAGTCATCTACCCAGGAAGATTAGAGGTAAAGCCGGTTGAGCCGCTAGATAGATATCTCATTTACCCCGAGTCGGAAGGGAAACCGAGACCTGGCCGTGACTTATTATCATCAACAAGAATTGTAGGGAGGATATCAATACCGTTGCCCCTTCTTTTTTCTCTATCTACCATCATTACGTTAGTTGGAATAGGGAAAATACTATTATCAAAAAAGCAATGAAACAGCCTAACAAGGCACTCCAGCGGACGGCGAACCGCCGCCGCTGAGTTCAAGCGTTAGGAGGGTTATCATGAAAATAGCTTCAAAGATTTTACTTATAGTTTTGCTGTTGCTTGGCCTTTCGTTGCCATCAGCACAAAGAGCGTATTCGATGGCGCAGATTTCTCTTCAGAACAACACCAGTTTCTGGCTGATTCTCTACATTGATGGCAACTTTGGGTGTGGCCCGGTAATGCCGAGCGGATTTTGCACTTCAAGTATTACGCCCGGAAGCCATGTGTTGGATGCGAGAAAAAGGGGAGAGCCTGGCACAACGATAGCGTCTGAATCCGTGAACATCGGAGACGGTACTTCTCCGACTTGGACGGTCACCATTAAGGAGGCCCCAACTCTCGAAGGCAAGTGGATGGTTCAGTCATCAAGTTGGTCGAAAACTCAAATCGGGAAGTACTGGACTTTTACACGGAGCGGTGGTGGTTACACTTTTGTAACTGGCACGTCTTGTCCGGATAAGACTTATTACGGCGGTCCAACCGAGTTTACTGCTTCATTTACCCCTGACTACGCTTGTTTGCTTCAGATATATGATACAACGCCAAATGACCCGTTTAGTCGGGTTCTTCAACAGTTGGCGGGTAAAATTACCTTTAACGAGCGGATTACGCTTTCACCTGATGGAAACTCCGCAACCTATGCTATAGATGACGTTACCATCTACACATCGAGGCCTAGTGGCGTTTTCAGCAGAATCGAAGTAAATCCACTTGCTTTTTTATCAACTTTGGTCCGTGTTTCTTTGCGGTAAAATTTCGGTCCGAGAGAAGAAGATGAAAACAGCTTCAAAGATTCTACCAGTTGTTTTGTTGTTGCTCGGACTCGCGCTGCCGCTGGCACGTAGAGCCTATGCAATGGCACAAGTTACGATGGTCAACAGAACCAACAGTGAGCTTTGGGGGTCTGACTTGATTATTGAGCTTTAAAAAGAATGAACATAGCCTAACCTGTCAATCAAGGCGACGGGGATTGGCCTTCTGCCTTTTTTGTGGAGGTGATTGCCCCGCGCCTTATTTCTGCGTTAGGCGTCGGCGAAGAGTGATCGATGAGTAACATGGACAAAAAATGGGATGCCTTCATTTCGCATGCATCGGAAGACAAGGGGTCATTTGTTCACCCATTAGCCATTGCTATGCGAAAGCTCGGCATTTCAGTGTGGTATAGCGAGTTCTCTCTACGCCTCGGAGACAGCCTTTCTCGGTCGATCGATAAGGGACTCGCGGGTTCGCGATTTGGTGTAGTGGTCATCAGCCCGCACTTTGTCCGGAAGCCCTGGCCCGAGTACGAGCTTCGTGGCCTCGTGAGTCGAGAGATCGAGGAAGACAGGGTCATTCTGCCGATCTGGCACGGCGTCACGAGGAGAGAGTTACTCGAATTCAGCCCATCACTTGCCGATGAAAAACCCAGGGGACGTTGATGAAAATAATCACTTTACATCCCTTGGTAATAGTGGTAGAAGGTTTTAAAAACCCAGGGGACAAAAACCCAGGGGACGTTGATGAAAATAATCACTTTACATCCCTTGGTAATAGTGGTAGAAGGTTTTTATGCCTTGGCAAGCGAGATTAGACGCACCTGGGATACTTCACCATGTGATGGTACGGGGAATGGAAGGCTGCCCGATATTTCTTGACGAGCAGGACCGGCAAGATTTTGTCTCTCGTATCAGTGAACTGGTGGAGATGAGTGGAACGAAAGTAATGGCTTGGACTCTGATGGATAATCACCTCCACCTCTTGATATTCAGTGGTTCCCAGTGTCAAGAAGCTAGGGCAAGAAGCTAGGGTGTCAGGCCTTGAATGTTGACAGGAATTGATGATTTTGGTATTTTGTAGTTATGGGCAGACCAATCCGGATAGAGTACGCTGGCGCTTTATATCACGTCACGAGCAGGGGAAACGAGCGGAAGGAAATATTTTTGGACGATGGGGATCGAATTAAGTTCCTTGAAATTTTCGAGGATTATCATGATCGTTACGGTATTCTGGTTCATGCATATGTTGTGATGGACAACCATTATCATGTGATTCTGGAAACACCGAAGGGAAACCTCCTGAAGGTGATGCATGGTGTCAACGGGAGCTATACGGGTTACTTCAATCGAAAATACGGCAGGGTGGGACATCTGTTTCAAGGGCGGTATAAGGGGATCATCGTTGAGAAAGAGACATATTTGATTCCGCTCAGCCGATATGTTCATTTGAACCCTGTAAGGGCGGGGGTGGTGGAAAGGCCGGAGCAGTACCGATGGAGTAGTTACCGGGGATACATTG
>Ga0315294_10002558_pt1 | contig 19859 bp, 20 predicted proteins | sample YL17G13_40_MG_FD_203626 | JGI IMG/M metagenome (GOLD analysis project Ga0315294, IMG submission 203626) | Sediment microbial communities from Yellowstone Lake, YNP, Wyoming, USA - YL17G13_40 | ecosystem: Environmental > Aquatic > Freshwater > Lake > Sediment | place: USA: Wyoming | collected...
GGAAAACCTTCCTTCTCTGCAATGTTAGCAAACTCTTGATAAAGTTTCGTATGTTCATAATTTTCTCCTGCAATTGCCGCTCTTAGGTTTTCTTTCGTCTTGCCAAGAATTGTTGGGGCTGCTGCCTCAATCTTAATCTCGTCTAAATTCTCTTTGCTTTTCTTTTTCAGTTCGTTTATTAGCTTGAAAAACCAACTAGCATGCTCTCTCTCATTGTCAGCTGTCATTAAGAAAATCTCAGCAATTTGCTCAAAACCTTCATCTTTTGCAATCTCAGAATAGAAAGTATATCTGTTTCTTGCTTGGCTCTCACCAACAAATGCCTTTGTTAGACATTCTATTGTCTTATTCATTTTAATCTAACTTAGTTAGGATTTCGACTTTCTTAAACTTTAGCATAATTAAAGGTCATTGATATCAAATCTCCAGCATAATGTGTTATAAATATAACGGCCAGAGCAATGACCAAGTGTTCTAGAATAACTTTCCAAGGTTTTTCTTTTTTACATTTTGCAATTACAAAGCTAAGAATCCCTAGCATCAGTAAACCCCATATTGCACTTACAATAATTGCGTTTGTAAGTGAATTTGGAAATAAAAATATGGGAACTAAGAACGTTAATGCAAAGAAAAATTTTGATATAAATGTAGCTAAAGTTGACTCCCATATATCCTTTGAAGTACGATGATCTTCATACTCTTGGGAAATATGAATTCCTAAAGCATCTGAGAAGGCATCTGCTATTGCTATGGTCAGAACTCCGCCAATGACTGCAAGAGAGGAATGAGTTCCTGAGTGTAGGCCTACCATTAGGCCTAGAGTTGTGATTATGCCGGAAGTCAAACCAAAGCAAAAACCTATCTTAAAAGGATGATTCATAAACTTATTAATTAATAATTAATATAAAAAGATGATTTTATGAAAAGGAAGTGCCCGAACTGTGGAAACAGAAGCTTGGAATTTATAAACAATGAGTGGATCTGCCACGAATGCGAGTATCACACGCATAAGCTCAAGAAAGTTAAAGGAAGTTTCAGATAGAGGCTGTTATTTTATTTTCTAGGAAACACCTCAAAGTAATTCTTGCTGGCGGGCAAAGCTTATCTGGCAGCTTGCTCTTTTCAAACCATTTCCATTCAGACCAATCTTCTTTGTTTAATAACTTTGGTTCTCCTTCTGACTCAGCTAATACTCCTATGTTAACATAGTGATTTCCTAACCAGAAGTTGTTGTTAATTGAAATTATTTTGTAATTTATTAATTTTAATCCTAATTCATTTAAGCTTCTTTTTATGCATTCTTTGAAGTTTTCATTAAATATCAGGTCGCTTCCAGGAAGTCCCCATTCTCCTTCATTGCTTTTCCATTTTTCACTTACCTTGCCTAAAAGAATTTTATTATTGCTTTGGATTATTATGTCAATCCCTATGCCAACACATTTCATGGTTATCCTTTTATAACACCTAATGGAACCATTCTCACTACTTTCTTTCCAATACCTGCTTCATCACTTACTTTTGCAACTTCATCTATTTCCTTGTAGACTTGAGGAGCTTCCTCTGCAATAACCTTCCATGAGGCAGCCTTAACTAGAATTCCTCTTTTTTCCAAATCAGACTTGACCTGTTCTCCTCTCAAACTTCTCAATGCACTTGATCTTGACTGAACTCTTCCAGCACCGTGAGCTGTGCTATAGAAAGTTTCTTTTGCTGCTTCCGTTCCTACAAGCAAATAGCTAGCAGTTCCCATTGAACCTGGCAAGATAATTGCCTGTCCAACCTTTCTATGAGCACTGGGAATTTCTAAATTTCCTGGCGGGAAAGCTCTTGTTGCACCTTTTCTATGAATAAAAACTTTTCTATTAACTCCATCTATCTCATAAGTTTCAATTTTTCCAATGTTGTGCGCCACGTCATAGATGACTTCTAGTCCTATATCCTCTAGTTTCATTTTTAGAACTTTTGTAAAGCTATCTCTAATCCAGTGCATAATTATTGACCTGTTTGTCCAAGCATAATTAGCAGCACAAGCCATAGATGAAAAGTAATTTTCACATTCTTTCGTTCCTGATGGCGCATAAACAAGCTCTCGATCTGGTAACTTGCTTATTTCGTCTCTAAATTTTGATTCTAATATTTTTAGATAGTCTGTGCAGACCTGATGGCCAAAGCCTCTGCTGCCTGTATGAATCATAACACAAACCTGTCCTGGTTTTTCAATACCAAATACTTTTGCCACTTCTGGAGAAAATATTTTATCAACTGCTTGGATCTCTAGGAAATGATTTCCCGCACCTAAAGTTCCTAACTGTGGTGCACCTCTTTTCTTGGCTTCATTAGAGATTTTACTTGCATCAGCACCTTTTATGCATCCTCTCTCTTCCAAGTATTCCAAGTCTTTTTCAGTTCCATAACCTTTTTCAGCAGCCCACCTTGCACCATTGTTTAGAACCTCATCTAATTCTGAGAAACTTAATCTTATTTTTCCTGTTTCTCCTACACCTGAAGGAACATTAATGAAAATCGATTCTAATAACTCTTTTAATTTCGGCCTTACTTGATCTACTGTCAGATTTGTTCTTAACATTCTGACACCGCAATTGATATCAAAACCAATCCCACCTGGTGACAGACCACCGTTTTCAAAGTCTAAAGCAGCAACTCCGCCGATTGGAAATCCATAACCGAAATGCATGTCAGGCAAAGCTATTGCATGTTTGTAAATTCCTGGTAAAAAAGCAATATTAGCAGCTTGTTCAATTGCTCCTTCCTCAACTTCTTTCAAAAGTTTGTCTGATAGGAAAAACCATACTGGGACTCTCATCCCCGGCTTTGCATCCTTTGGCAACTCCCACAAGCAATTACCAATTTTTTTCATTCTTTCCTTTAATGACATAATATCAGTTTAAAAGTCAAGAATTTATAAAGTTTTAAATTAAGCCTAATTTTTGTAGAACTATTGTGCTTGTTTCTAAAATTGATACTGTTCCATAACAACCTTTTTTAGCTTCTTCCTGGATTTTAGTTATTTCTTCCTTATGCTGTTCAGGAAACAGTCTTTCAAAAGAATTCATAGTCTCTACCCAAGTAGTGCTATCCCAATTTTCTTTGGTTCTTAAAGTTCCTCTTCTTATCTTGTCTTCAATAGATTCAATTGGTTTAGACATATAAAGAACAACTGGAACTTTATTCTTTGTTGGTCTATCATCTAAAATAGGACCAAGAATTTTTTCTCTTTCTTCTATGTATTTTGCATAATCATCTTCGCTTCTTATTCTTTTTTCTTCAATAGCTTCTTTAACCATTGCTTCAAATTGCCTTTCTAAAACAGTAGAACTCCAATGAGCATCTGGATAAAATTTTTTATTCAAGCCTGAAAAAGGTTCTGTGGGCAATTGACTTAAAAATTCTGTCCTTTTACTATCACGATAATTTTCTTCCTCTGTAGCCGGTAATTCTCTACTCTTTAATATTAAGGCATAATCTACATCATGACCAATTTTAGATAATTTATCTATATATTTTGAATAAGTTATCATATCTACTTTTTTCTCTCTTATTCCTGTTGTGACAGATTCATATTCATCAATATCTCCTTTCAGAGAAGTTCTACTAAAACTCCCAGACATTATTAGCGAGGTAATCTCAGGTATTCCTTTTGCGGCGCTAATTGCAACATTGTTCATCAAAGGCAATCTAGATACGATTTGATCCAAGCCAAGCATTGAATACTCAACAGTATCGGTTGCAAAATTTCTTACAGCAACGCTAGGCCTGATGCTGCCGGTATTTTCGCCTATTGGTTTTTCATTATTGTTTGTCATATAAAACAACTACTTGAATTTCTTGAAAACTTCCTCAGCAGGTGTAGATTTTTCCCAAAGAAAATAAAAATATTCTCTAAAAACTTTTGCTATAGTGTTACTTGTAATCAAAGTGCCAGTATAATTTGCAAACTCTTCACCCCATAAAGCTCCTTCTCTGAAATTAAATTCCATACCAGGCTTGGGCAGTTTTTGTATAAGGTATATCTTATTTTTGTCAGAAATTATTCCCCTCAGGTCATTTGAAAAATCATCATAACATCTTAATTCGGCACCTGCCCTTATTGCCTTTTTAATATTCGGTAAAACTTCTTTTATGCATTTGAACCAAATTACTTTATATTTTATGTTTTTGCTTGTAAGTTTTTTTATCTCAAGTGCTCTACGATTTATCCATGAGGCGTCTCCTGCAAAAACTAGAAATTCTTTCTTCGTCTCTTCATGAAGCCTATTCCATATCTCTTCAATGTTAGCACTTCTCTTTGTTAAGGTCAATAATGCACTGCTGTCATTTATCTCCTGCTTTGGCTGTGGCATCGATGAAACTACCTTTAGGAACCTGGAAGAAACATCTTCTATGCTCTTTATCCTTTGTTCTATCTCCCTTTTCTCATCAGATTTTAAAATCTCAAAAAATTTCTTTAAATTAATTATCTCAAATGTTTGAGGCCTTGCCTTTGCAACTGAAATCAAACCTCTTTTAGCCAAACTTTCCATGGTGTCATAAACTCTTGGGAGAGGTATGCTACCAATAGAAGATATTCTTTCTGCATTCGACTTTCCAACTTTAATTAAAACCATACATGCTCTTGTTTCATATTCTGTTAAGCCTAATTGCCTTAACAAAGACTCTGGCGACTCCATAGATTTCACTTTAGTACAATTTAACTCCTAAACTAGAGTGCTCTTTGAAATTTTATAAATCATATACTAACTTATGAAAAAACGTTAATTGCCGTTGCTTCTTTTACTTTTACTACTGGTTGCGAGTAAGTATATAAGATAGCTTTACAAAATTAATGAATATGGAAAGGAGCAAAAAATTAATCTTTGTATCACATTGTATCCTAAACCAAAACGCAAGACCCATAGGCGGAGAAAAATATCCCGGAGCTGTAAAAGATTTGTTAGAAATATTTGGTGAATCAGGCGTCGGTATCGTCCAGATACCTTGTCCTCAATTAGAATTTAATGAGGGACTTAATAGAAAGGCAAAACCAAAGGAAGCTTATGACACGAATGGTTTTAGGGTAAATTGTCAAAAGTTATCTATTAACATAATACAAATGATAGAGAATTATTTAAGAAAGAGTTATAGCGTCCTAGGAATTCTAGGTGTTGAACTGACTTCTACGTGCAGTGTCTATCAAATAAGAAACGGAAGAAGAAGCGTTCCTGGAAAGGGAATATTCATTGAAGAACTAGAAAAGGAAATGCAAAAGAAGAACTTCCAGATTCCAATCATCGGAGTGAATTTAAATAATATCTTTAGCTCAATGGAAAAGGTTCAATCCTTATTGAAATTTACTTGATTTTTTTAGAAATTTCATTTATTTAGATAATCTCAAAGGAATTAATCATTTTATCTGCAATATCAACATAATCTGAATACTTATCCCATTTTGCTATATAGCCTGCTCTAGCGGCTATGACTCCATCTCTTCCAAAAATTTCTATTTTTTTCACAGTATAAACTTGCGAAATAAAAATTTTATCAATTTTTAATGACGGTTGAGTTGATTCAATAGAATCTTTGAAACATTTTAATTTATGTGCAGGAAGACTACCAACAGTCGTATTCTCTAATTTTATATCAGAATCACAAGAGTCTTTGAGTAAAAATTCAGTTAAGTCATTTAATGTTCTTGGATAATCTGGACGACTTACAAAAACAAAAAATATGTGAGAAGGATTTTCAAGATCTTTCTCATTTGAAGGAACGAAAACTGTGGTAATTCCTTCAACCCAATCAGTATCATTTCTAATTATCCAACCAGATGAATAATTTATCCTATAACCATAAACAATATCATTAAAAGTTGAGTTCCTTTCATAGCTTAAGAATTTTTCAGTTTTGTTTTGTTGTATACAAGCACTAATTAAAACAATTACATTTATTATCAATAGAATAAAGTTTCTTTCCCTCATACTCATATTTTATTATTACTTGCTTAAAAATCTCCTCATCCATCTGAAAAATAGGATGGCCCAGAGGGATTCGAAAGAAGAGAAACTACGTTTCTCCTTCTAACCTCTTCCTTATTCATTTAATCACTATTTATCTTCTTCCAAATGATATTTTCCTTGTTTGTAGATTTCAGCATTATGCTTTTTCCAATATAGTTCGTTATAACCAGTTGTTATTAGTTTAAGTTTTAATCCTCTGATTCTTTCTCTCATTACCTCTTTTATTTTTTCTAAATCATCTTCCTTTGTTGCATGCATTTCTATTTCAATAAACTTTCCCAAACCCTCAACATCATCAAGACAGAATTCAAACTTTTCATCTCTGTATATTTCTCTGATCTTATCATTAGTTATCGAAACTATGAGATTATTTCTAGTCATAAACTCCTCTATGTTAGGGTTAATAACACTGTTTAAGCTTAGAATTCTACAGATTCTGTTTATCGATTCTAGAGAATCCATGGTTAATGGCAATGAGAATGAATGTTCTTCACAATGTTCATGTTTGCATTCTGTATCTTCTAGATTATATTTGAAATCCAGAATCTTATTATCTCTTATTCGTATGAATAAGCCTTCCTTATATAAATCTGCATCTTTTGTATCTAGATATACATCGACTATTCTTTTCCTACTAATAAAACTAAGGTTTTTAAGAAAATTCTTAACTTGTACTTCATCTAGAATTTGAAATTTTAACTCTACTTCAATATCCTTTTTCATTATTTTCACTATTCTAGTTTATTATTAGAAATTTAAATGTCTCATCCCTCTGAACAATCGGTGGAGAGCATGAAGATGGGCCTAACGGGATTCGCAGTGAAGGCATATCGATTTTTTACATTTTTTCCAGAATCGGTATACCTAGTAAGTATAGACCTGACTTAAATACAGTTCTAACAGACTCGACCAATTTTAATCTAGCATTCTTTATTTTTTCTTCTGCATTTAAAACCTGTAAGAACTGATAAAACTCGTTAAAGGCATCAGCAAGGTCATACAGGTAGTTTGCTAGTATATGAGGCTTTAATTCAGATGCAGACTTTTCTAGAATGCTTGGATACTTGGAAATAAATTTTATTAGCTTCAGTTCTTTCTCATCTTTCAGGTTCTTTGCATCAAAACCTTTTGACTTAGCCTTGCTTAAAATAGAATTTGCTCTTGCATAGGTATATTGCAAGTATGGTCCGGTATCCCCTTCGAATCTAAGAGCATTTTCCCAAGAAAAATTAACTATTTTTTCAGGAGAATACTTAACAATGAAATATACAAGAGAACCTAAAGCTATGGCAGTTGCTCTTTTTTCCTTTTCTTTTTCATCTAATTTCCACCTGTTCTCAACCTCTTGTAAAGCTCTTTGATGTCCTTCATCAATTATATCATCCCAAAGAACCATGTGACCTTTTCTTGCTGACATCTTCTTTCCCTCTAAGAGGACCATGGAATAAGCTAAATGAAAACATTTCTTTGTTAGGTCTTCGTTGCCTAGCAACGTTATAGTCTTGAACTGTTGTTGAAAATGTAATTTTTGGTCTTCTGCAACAACCCAAATGTTCAAGTCTGGCTTATATTTTTTGAATTTCCACAAGGTTGTAGCAATGTCCCTCGTCAAGTAGAGCCCTGTTCCATCTGACCTTAGAATTATTGTGTTTGGCAATTCTGGCTCGAGCTTTAAAACAGTTGCATTATCAGAATCAAAAACTAGATTTTTAGACTTTAATTGCTCTATTATTTTATGACTTTCTTCCTTAGCAGAAGACTCTAAGAATATATCTTTAAACTTTATTCCAAGACTTTCCCAGTTTTCCTTAAAGCCTTCCAAGCACCACTTTAAAACTTTTTCAGCGAGCTTCTTAATTTCCTTGTCTCCTCTCTCATATCTTTTTAACAATTCTTCTGCCTTTTCTTCTAAGGTAGTATCTTCGCTTATTTTTTCATTTATCTTAAAGTAAATGTCTCCCAACCACTTGTCAGGCTTGCCTTTAGGTGTCTCATTGTTTCCAAACATCTGATAACCTAGCAAAAGAATTGAAAATTGCTTTCCCAAGTCATTTATATAACAAAATCTCTTAACATCCCATCCTTGGCTTTCTAGGACTCTTGACAAGGCTTCCCCGAGTATTGTAGAACGTGTCGTCCCCATATGAAAAGGATGAGCAGGATTTGGAGATGAAAGATCTATGACAGCTGTTTTATTTGATTTGTTAAAACCATATTTTTCATTGACTTCTTCTAAAACTTTTTGCCCGAATTCATCCCATCTAACATAAAAATTCAAATAAGGGCCTATTGCCTTGGCATCGGTAAAGTCTATTTTTAATTTTTCTGACATTTCTTTAGCAATTTCATTTGGATTCTTACCAAGTTTTTTGGACAAAGAAAAACAAGGATATGCAAAATCTCCATATCCTAAGGATTCCTCTATTTCCTTTATTTCAACTTCCAATGTCTTTGCTATTGCATCTTTCAAATAAAACCATGGATTTTTCATATTAAAACTCATATATTTAACTATGAGTAACCTTTTTCTTAAAGGTTTAACAATTTTTACCTATGAAAGGGCAGACTGCTATTGAGTATTTATTGCTATTTTCTTTAGTGCTTATAGCACTCTCGTTCTTAACATACTATGCTCAAGACATGACTCAAAAAAACAGAGAAGAAATTATAATGTCAAATGCTGTAATTGCTGTAAATAAAATTGTTGAAGCTGCTGATATCGTCTATACACAGGGAAAACCTTCGCGAATAACCCTTTCAGTTTATATACCAGAGAATGTACATTTAATAGAATTTTCTAATAAAATGATAATAATGAGAATTTATGTTAGTTCTGGTAGTACTGATATAATTGCAGAATCCAAAGCAATTTTAAAAAATAGTACAGGTGGTAATTTTTTCCCATCTACAGGAGGAACAAAAAGGATAAAAGTAAAGGCTGAGGGGAGCTATGTTAACATTACAGAAAGCTGAAGTTTCTACTGAATTTATGATTTTTATAGGAATCTTGTTAGTTTTTTTCGTTTTTTTCACTGGCATAATAGGAGTAAACAACATTGACATAGATGAATCAACGGTCTATACAAATGCAAGAAACATTTTAGATACTGTAACGAATGAAATAAACACTGCAACAAGAATAGAGGGCTATTATAGAGAATTTTATATTCCTGAAAAACTTGTAAGCGGTGATGAATATAACATTACAATTTATACGTCTTTAAGAATGGTTAAAATCGAGTGGGATGGAATGAAAAATCTTATGAATAATATACAAACAGAAAACATTCAAGGTAATGTAACTCCTGGTATAAACAAAATCCAAAGGGAAAATGGAATAGTGAAAATAAATGAAAGCTGAATTATTCTCTTCAGACTTTATGATGAGTATTTTATTATTTTTAACTGTATTAACAATAATTACTGCTTACTATCAAAACTTACAGACAGATGTTTATGAAGCTGATATTAGAAACGATATGCATTCAAAAGCTATTAATGTAGCAAGTCTATTAGCGACTACAAGCGGTTATCCTAAATACTGGGATTCAACTAATGTACAAATTATCGGCCTTTACGACTCTGGCAAATTCAACTTAACAAAGTTTGAAGAACTAAAGCAAATGACTCAAACAGAATATCAAACTGTAAAAGTAAAACTTGGAACTGGAAATTATAATTTTTACATATCTTTAAAAAATACAACTGAAAACATAATAGTAAAACCAAGCGATCCTAGCTTTAGTTATTCTTGCGGAATTGATGCTGTTAATGCTGATCAAGTCGTACTGATTAAAAGATTAGGGGTAGTTAATTTAGAAGGCAATGCAACCAAAGTAACAATGGAGGTTATACTGTGGATATGAAAGGTATAGTCTTTACTTTAGATGCCATAATAGCATTGCTATTAATGATTTCGATAATTTCTCTTTTAAGCTTCTTTAGAACAGAACCATCATCACCTTTTTACACAGCCCAACAACTGCATTTTTTATCAGAAGACTCTTTGATTATACTTTCAAAATCAACTCTTAGAGAGGTTACAAACCAAACTTTACTTATTGACCTAAATCAAAGTGGAACTTTGAGTGAAATTTATTGGGACTATAAGGCAATAGATGTTATAGGGATGCTGTGGGCGGAAAATAATGAAACATCAGCTATGGCAGCAGCGAGCATAACAAAAGATATTTTAGGAGACATTTTGCCTGAAAACATAGGCTATCAACTTCTGATAAACGATAATAACATCTATAACTCATCTGAATCTTATTTAGAATCAACAGCAGAGATCTCTTCTGGAAGAATTGCCTCGGGTTATGAATCTAACAAGACTGTCAGCGGATGCGTTGCTATGGCATATTTAACTAGCATAAGAGGGAAAAAAGATTCTTCTTACGTCTATTTTGGAGGTTATGTTGGCGATGGAAATATAACAGCAATTTTGAATTTACCTCCTTTTGATAATATAACAGAAGCATACATGGAAATGGATGTTGGTAACAATTTTACTCTTTATATAAATGGAAGTTTCTCTGGAAATTATACTAAAGGAAGTGCTGAAGGAGGATACTTAAGAGCTGATAAATGGGTTATTTGCAATACCACTTTTAATCCTACCTACTGTTCGTATTTTAAACCTGGAAACAATACAATAGAATTTCTTTTTGACAAATACAAGGATAATTACATTGGTGGCGGCTACCTAAAAGTTACTTACAACACATCTCAAATGGCTGCAAGTCTTGATGAAAACATTTCCTGGTTTCCAGGAATTAAAGGACTAATAAATCTATACTCATCCTTCTACATTCCTGGAGATTTGAATAACTTAAGTGCATATCTCCACTACAAAAATACTGTAGGTGCAACTGTTTTCATGACTATAGGTAATGTTACAGTATATAGCGACGATGCAACTGGAAACATTACAGTAACACTGAATAATTCAAACTTAAGTACAATATTAAATTATACTGAATTGAATAGACAAACCATACCTCTAAGGTTTGGTACTGAGGGCTTCGCGTTAATGCCTGGTGTTGGATATAGTGACTCTATACTTATAACAGACCTTTCAGGCAGCATGGGTGATTGCGATGTTGATTCTGCGTGCGGTATACCTGGAATGTGTGACCCCACCTCACCATGTCATCAAGAAAACATAGTGGTCGCTAAACAGGCTGATATAAGTTTTGTTAATACGGTTTTGAATGTATCTGGGAATAGAGTAGGACTAGTTGCTTATGGAACTCGTGTATGTAGCAGTAATGGATTAACAAATATTTCCTCAACATTAATTAGCAGAATAAATGGTTACGACCACAATTGTGGATATACTTGTATTTCTTGTGGCATAGATAAATCAACAAAAGAAGTTTTAAATTCTAAATACATTCAGACGATTATTTTAAATAATTCTATTTGGTTGTATAACACTTCATACCCAACAGGCGAACCACCGAATGACGAGAATGGAACTGCTTGGACAAACGAAAGCTATAATGACTCTAGTTGGAGCAATGGTACTGCTATTTTAGGCTTTGATACGTATCCTTACTCACCAGGTGTTAACACTAGTATTACTGATAATGGTGGCAATTATTTTTTCAGAAAAAATTTCACAATAGATGATGTGAATTTTATTGAATATGGTGAATTGTTTGTTTTATCAGATGATGGCGCTGAGGTTTATTTGAATGGTAATTTGATTGACAATGACACAATTATACATAATGCAACATACTGGAATAGGCCTAATGTCTCTGTAATTTTCTATGATGGTTTTGAAACTTATTACGCTAGTGGTGCATATCAAGTAGATGGCTATATGTTAAATGTTTCACCTGGATATTGGTATATAGACGATGGAAACGCAAATCCCAGTGCCTATGGTGAAGAAGTTTATATCATGGCTAATCAAGCTGGTTATCCAGCGTTCAACGGAACTGATGTTCTTGTTTTCAGGGACATGGACAATTACGGATATGCTCAGACAAAAGTTAATCTTTCTGGACGCTCAGGTGCTACACTTTCATACTACTGGAATATGAGTTCCCAATTTGATGATAATGAATACTCTGATTTGAGTGTATGGGATGGCCAATGGCATCAAATAGATATATACTATCCTAATCAGGGTGATAATAATTATCATTATGCTGAAATTGACCTCACTCCTTACCAAAAAGTTGAAAACTTCACAATAAGATTTGGCTCTAAATCAAGTGATGATAATGAAAGGTTTTATGTGGATGATGTAACTGTTAGAGGAAAATCGGTGATAAACAAATCATATTTTGTAAACGGCAAAAATGTTTTAGCTGTTAAATTATATAACAATGATGCCAAATCTGCTAAGTTTGACCTAAAACTTAACATAACACAATCTCGTTATAAAGCAATTCTTGTTATGAGCGATGGAGAAGCAAACTATTGTATACCTGGCTGGGATTGCAGCGATAGCACAGCCAGACAGGAAGCAATAAACAAATCATGCGAAGCAAGAAACAACAACATAGCTGTTTATTCTGTTGCATTTGGTGCTAGTGCTGGTAATGATACCCTTCAAAAAATAGCATGCTGGAATTGTAGTTCAAATGATTGGATACCAAATTGCACACGTTTTTATGTAGGCACTAATACCACTGAATTAGAAAAAATCTATAAAAGTATAGCACAGGATATAGTAAACATTACTTATAATATATCACAAACAATAGTCGCAGGTGGAAACATAACTTTTGACAATACTCTCTATCCTGACTCTTACATATGGTTCAACTATACGCCTATACTCAATCCATATGAATACGGAGAAATATCTTTGAATATAGAGACACCAAGATTTGGAAACTTGACAGGAAATAATAGTATTGACATACCATATAAAGAAGGTTGGTTTAATGTGTCTGATAAAGTGAAAGTAGTTGATGCAAAAGTTACATCTTATTCTTCACAATATTGGACACATAAACTATATGTGAAAAATTATACCGGTGTTTGGAATACAATATTTAATTTATCAAAATACGGTAGCGATTATAATGTTCTTGGAGACCCTTTTATTGTACAAATCCCTGTAAACTATATAGCAACTGGAAATAATTCTGCTGGAATAGGAACTGGATATACCCCTGTTAATGAAACCGGTGGTTCACCAGATGATAGGATTATCTATACAATAAGAGTTAAAGGATCTGTGGGTTATGGAGCTTTAAATGAAACTTGCGAAGGTGCGTCAAATGATGCTAACCAAAGGCTTATTGAACTAATTGGCGATTATGTGAATTTTGCATCTGATCAAATAACTATCCAGAATAATACCATAAGCCATGTTCCATATATGTGGGGTCCAGCAAACGTGAGAATAAAGGTTTGGTTATGAAAGGACAGTTTTATAGCATTATGATAGCTTTGTTTACTATACCTATTTTAACCCTGATAATTTTTTACTCACAAACTACAATTCCTCAAAACATTGATACTAACATAAGATCAGATGAATTAAAATATTTTTCAGAAAGTTTAGAAGAAGACTTGATGAGATTTCTACAGATAAATGGTAAAAGGGCTTTGATAGCTGCGGTTAATATGGTTATAACAAATGGAAAAGGCTTGGACGATGCTCCTGCAAGATTGATTGAAATGCTAGAAAATGGAACTTTGAATGGCACTCAGCCTTTTCCTGATCAGAAAAACCTAACGACATGGGAAAAAAATATCAGTGATATCGCATTAAATTCTGGATTTTATGTAGAGTTTAAAAATGCAACAATCAATGTGACCCAGAATGACAGCTTTAGCGTATTATTTAACGCCACGATTTATTTAAACATTTCTGACGCCACGATTAAGATAGGTATTTTAAAAAACATGTCCGTAGCTGCTGCAGTCTCCATAGAGGGAATGGAAGATCCTTTATATTCAATTAAAACAAATGGAACTATTTTTAAGACTGTAAAAGCATCTCAAACCAATAAAAATACCACTCCGCTTGCAGGAGTTTGGAACCTAAGCAATCTGACTTCTGACATTAAATATGGCTACTATCACACCTCTACTAATGGTGCAAGTTTCTTAGATAGACTAGAAGGTAATGTCACTCTATCTGGAAAATATCAACCTTATGGCTTGGAGTCATTTGTTTACTTACCATATCTAATAATCGCTGATCTTTCATCAAGTGTTTTAGACTATCAGTATTGGACAAATACAGACGGACACCTTCTAAATGAATCGAAAAGTTATGACCCTCCACTTGATCCTGTCTATCAGTGGTTTAGGATAGAGCATCTAACTGATGATGATTATGGCATAAATGATCTGCTTAATCAGACCAGTTAAGTTGCTAGCTATCACTTCCAAAATCTCAATCAGTCTACCTTAATTTTATATGCAACAAACTAATTAATTTGATTAGGGAAACCTATGGCAGACATGTTAATTCAAACCGCAATTGACGAATTAGCAAAAATAGTATCTGAGAAGAAAAAAATAACCATAAGCGAAGCTGCTAAGCTGCTTAAAACAAATGAAGCTCAAATAGAAGAGTGGGTAAAAATTCTTGAAGAACATGGATTTGTAGAGCTAATTTATCCTGCACTAGGCGAACCTCAAATATTCCTAAAAAATTTGGATAAAAAAGATTTAATTAAAAAGGAAAAAGAATTTATAAATAAGAAGGAAGCAGTTAAAGAAAAAGCAAAAGATTTTGAGAAAAATATTGAAGCTGTTGAGAATAAGATTGAAATAAGTAACAAAGACTTCTTAAAATTAGACAGCGAACTTAAGAACAAGCTAAAAGAATTGGATAAAAATATAAAGAACCTAGAAGAACTTGAAAGCAAAAGAGTGGAGGTAATTAAAAAAGCCGAGGAAATTAAATCAGTAGTGGACGATATAAACAGTGAAATAGAAAACATAAAGAATGAAATAAAACAGATGGAAGGAAAAATAAACGAACACATTAAAGCCATAGAAGGACATGAGATAAGCACCAAAAACTTGGAAGAAAACAAGAACATCATAGAAAATGAGATAAAAGACTTGGAGAACGAAATTAAACTTTTTAGCTTGTTGTTTAAAAAACAGATTAAAATACCTATGCTAGACTTGAAAAACATCTTTTCTAAGCACAAAGAAAAAACAGAAAAGATTGAAAAAAAGAGAAGAGAAATGCACGAGAAGGCATTAAAAATTAAAAGTATTGTAAGCGAGAAGAAAGATAAAATTCAAAATAAAAGATTATTCAAATTTTTGAAAAGGTGAGCTTATGGAAACTTTACAAAGTTATGTTATTGTTGCTGACGATGTTCCTGCAAAAATTGAAGTTGTAAAAAGACCTGAGGAATATACACCACTTTATGAAGTAAAATTTCCAACAATAGAACCTGCTACCCAAGCTGTTTTAGAATCAATAAAAGAAAGATTAATAGAAATTGTAAAAATTGAGATATCTGAAATCCTTGACCCAAAAGTAATGGAAGATATAAAACAAAGATTCTTGGAAAGCGCTAAAAATGCATTACTTCAAGAACTGCCAGCGGTTCCAGATAAGGAAAAGAATATTTTAGCTGGAACTTTGGTTCATGAAATGCTTGGAATGGGCAGATTAGAGGTTGTACTAAATGACGACAATCTTGAAGAAGTTGTTATTAATAATTCTGCTGAATCTGTTTGGGTGTTTCATAAGAAATGGGGTTGGTTAAAGACAAATATCACTGTTCCAACAGAAGAGCAGATATACAACTATGCAAGCATCATTGGTAGAAAAGTTGGAAGACAGATTACAAATCTAAACCCTCTAATGGATGCACACCTAATAACTGGAGACAGAGTCAATGCCACCCTTTTCCCTATATCAACAAAAGGAAATACTATAACAATAAGAAAATTCAGAAGAGAACCTTGGACTATAATTCATTTTATTGATCCTACTCAAAAAACAATGACAAAGGAAATTGCTGCTTTGCTGTGGCTATGTATGCAGTATGAACTGAATATACTAGTCGCGGGAGGAACTGCTAGCGGTAAGACATCCATACTAAATGCTCTGATGCCATTCATTCCATCAAACCATAGAATTATAAGCATAGAGGATACACGTGAGCTTCGTTTACCTGATTTCTTACACTGGATACCCCTAACGACTAGGGAACCAAACCCTGAAGGAAAAGGTGAAGTCTCGATGCTTGACTTGCTAGTCAATTCGCTAAGAATGAGACCTGATAGAATAGTAGTAGGAGAAATAAGAAGGCAGAGAGAAGCAGAGGTACTATTCGAAGCAATGCACACTGGACATAGCGTCTACGCGACATTGCACGCTGATAGAGCTGAACAGGTTCTAAGAAGATTAACAAACCCTCCGATTGACGTGCCGGAAAGTATGCTAGAATCTTTGCATCTTGTCATAGTCCAGTATAGACATAGAAGACTTGGGATAAGAAGGACTTTAGAAGTAGCAGAATTTATACCTGGTGAAGCTGGAAAATTTGGTTCAAGATTGGAAATTCTTTATAGATGGAAACCAAACACTGACACCATAGAAAGAGCAAGGAGCAGTATAAGACTTATAAATGAGATAAGATTGCATACAGGAATGACAGACGATCAAATGGAAGAAGACCTTAAAGAAAAAGAAGCGATACTTCAATGGATGCTAGACAACAACGTAAAGACAGTTAACACTGTAGGAAAGGTTGTTGCAGAATATTATCATGACAAAAATAGAATATTAAAGATTGCTAAAGCTAAAGGGAAACCTGAAGAAATTATTGGAAAAGCACTTGCTGAAAAACTTAAAGAAGAAGTTGATTAAATGATAATACCATTTGTACCGTTCCCTCTAAAAAAGGCAATAAAAGAAGCAAAAGTATTTGAAAAAGCAGGTGCTATTATTGCCAAATCTAGGCCGTCGTTAAAACTAGACCTCTTTCAAGCTGAGATACAAATGCATCCAAAGGTCTATGCATCTATAGTTGTCTTAACATCCGTATTTTATTTTTTTGTAATGACGCCTGTGATATTTCTCGTAGGTTATATATCATTAAGAAAGCCTGATTTTTTCCTTCCTTTAATTGTTGGAGGAGTATTTTCTCTTTTTGTATTCTCTTATCTTATGAGATATCCTAAATTTGTGGCATTTAGAAGAATTAAAAAACTTGAAAAAGATTTGTTAGATTCCTTAGAACATATACTTATAGAAATAAAATCTGGAGTTCCTTTATTTAACGCAATGATCGGAGTGACTGATGGTTATGGCGAAGTAAGCGATGAATTTAAAATTGTCGTTAAAGAAGTAAATGCCGGTATACCTGAGATAAAAGCACTAGAGAGAGCTTCATTAAGAAATCCCTCCCTCCACTTTCGCCGATCCTTATGGCAGATAACCAATGCATTGAAAGCAGGAAGCGACGTGGCGTCCGCTCTAGAAGCGATTGTCAAAAACTTAACACAAGAACAAATAATAGCAATAAGAAGATACGGCCAAGAATTAAGCCCGTTCACATTAATGTACATGCTCATTGCTGTTATCATGCCGACACTAGGAATTACTTTCCTGATAATTCTATCATCATTCGCTGGACTGAAAATTCCAGACTTTCTTTTTCCTTTGATATTATTAGTCTTAATTGTATTTCAGTACTTTTACATGGGAATTATAAAAACTAAAAGGCCTGCTTTGGTGAGTAAATGATAAGACTAAACCTTCAATTAGTAAAAAATATAAGATTTCGAGAGAAATTAGCATTCTTCACACCAAAAAAGTATAAAGAATCTTTAAAGAAGCAAATGATTTACGCTGGAATAAGTGAAGAAATCATTGACAGGTTTATAGGATTTGCTTTCTTTTTTACAATATTTTTAGGATTTGTGCTGGCATTTGACTTCTGGCTCATAGGCTGGGGTATAAATGGAATTCTTTTGGGAATTGGAGTAGGCTTTTTCCTTTTAATTATTATCCAAATCTCTATCATCCTAATAGCAGACTCGAGGGCTGCTGAAATAGAAAAGGTTTTACCAGATGCTCTGCAATTAATGTCAGCAAATGTTAGAGCTGGAATGACTGTTGATAGAGCAATCTGGCTTGCAGCAAGGCCTGAATTTGGAATTTTAGAAGAGGAACTGAAAAGAGCTGGTACAAAGACTATTGGTGGAAAGCCTATCAAGGATGCTTTAATGGAGATGTCAAAAAGAATAAAGTCTGACTTGCTTGAAAAGACGTTTAGACTAGTAATAGAAGGTATTGAATCCGGTGGAGAACTAGCCCATTTGCTTGAAGAGACTTCAAACAACGTAAGAAACGTTCAAGGCTTAAGAAAGGAAATTAAATCATCTGTCACAACGTATTCCATATTCATATTTTTTGCAGCTGTATTAGGAGCTCCTGCCCTTTATGCCATAAGCTTGTTTTTTGTAGAAATAATGACAAAACTTTGGTCACCAACGGTATTAGGCGGTGTTAAAACAACAGGAACTACAATGGGAGGCGGTATGCTATCAAAAGCAGGTGCACCAACTATTACTGTAGACCAATTATTTTGGTTTGCTACATCAGCTATAACTGTAACAACTTTATTCGGCTCACTAATAATAGGACTTATACAAACCGGAAAGGAGAAAAATGGCATAAAATTTATTCCATTACTGACATGCGGTGCATTGATTGTGTTTATAGCAGCTCAATATTTAATTAGAATATTATTCGGTGGATTTTTCGCTTTGTGAGCAAAACAATTAAAAGTTGTATCAAAACCATAGAAACCTTTAAGTATGACCTTAACGAAATAAAATTGAATAAAGGAGGTATTTTAAATGAAAGGACAAACAGCAGTTGAGTACCTAATGACCTACGGATGGGCCATATTGATTATTTTGATAGTAGCTGGAGTATTAGCATACTATGGAATATTTGCGCCAGCAGGATTCTTGGGGCCATCTTCAAAAGGATTTACACAAGTAAGTGTTATGCAACCATGGGATGTTGATTCAGCTGGACATTTAAAAATGCAGATAGAAGATAGAGTTGGTCAAGATATAGTAATAACTGGAGTTAATGCAACTATAGGTAGTGGAACAGTTGTACCATGCGATGCTGTAGGATTTACATTTCCAACTACTACAATAACAGCAGGTACAAAATATCCAACATCCGCTTTGATGGATTTGGACTGTAGTGGTGTTGGTAGTATTGGAACTGGAAACACAGGAAGCAGTTATACTATAACTGTTGAAATCAATTACAACGTGGGTGGAACTACAGGAACTGCATTAAAGCAAACAGGTACTCTTAGCGGATCTAGAAGCTAGTAATTTTAATCCTTTTTTAATTTTTGTATTTGTTTTTTCTATTTATTATTTTGTATAACTTATCTTTCTCCATCTTGAAAATCTTCTCATCATATTTTCGTATATCTCGTACCAGTCTTCTTCTGGCCACTCTTTTTTAACCTTGTACTTTTCTTTGGACTCTTTGTCAGCATTATAATCCTGCTTTGTCTTTTCTAATAATTCAGGATCGCTAAATCCATCGACTTTAACTTCAATATCGTTTAGTCTAGTCTCTCCTGTTTTATTGTCAATAATCATGCTGTTGCTGACTTTAGAAGAATACATGCTATCTCCTCTTCTGCAAGTCATATGTATAGGAATTTGCCTTGTCAAGCAAATCTGGCAAGTGACTGGACAAGTCCCTTGCTATTGGCAAGTCATTTGACTTGGCACTGGCGTCACCGTGAATAGCAGAAAAATACTTGTTGCTTGCGCAAACCGAATTTACATTAATTTTACCATAATATTCAGACATTTTATTCCCTCCTTTTTAAGTGAGCCTCATCAGCGATCTCA
>Ga0315294_10002560_pt1 | contig 19846 bp, 15 predicted proteins | sample YL17G13_40_MG_FD_203626 | JGI IMG/M metagenome (GOLD analysis project Ga0315294, IMG submission 203626) | Sediment microbial communities from Yellowstone Lake, YNP, Wyoming, USA - YL17G13_40 | ecosystem: Environmental > Aquatic > Freshwater > Lake > Sediment | place: USA: Wyoming | collected...
ATGGTCCCCCTTCTGAAGGGGGACAGCTTTCCGAGGAGGTTCGCGCTGCGAAGTGAGACAGCTCCCCTCCTTGGGAAGGAGGGGCCGGTCCGCCGAGGCGGACCGGGGGAGGTCCCAGTCACCCGCTGTCAGTGATTGTGAACTCTTACGTGCGGATGAAACAGTTCACGCTCCTTGTTAGTAGTGTCATGCTGAGCAAAGCGAAGCATCTCATTCGCAGCCCGGGAGATTCTTCGCTTGCGCTCAGAATGACAAACCTGGGTCTTCCACTGGCGACAGTAATGTTGAGAGTTGAGTGTTGAGCGCGCGCCTCGCCCCATCCGCCGTGCCTCACCGGCGACTGACGACTGACAACTGACTTCCGACGCACTGGGGAACATGTTCATCTGGCAGGTCCTCGTCTCATTCTGAGAAGTTGAGTGTTGAGAGTTGAGGGGTGAGTGAGGCCGCTGCCGAGCCGCGTAGTGGCCGTCCCTCTGTGGCGGCCATGTCCACATCTGCGTCCGTCTCGGCTCGTCCACCGTGCTTCAGTAGCGACGGACGCCGGGAACACCGGCGACCGGTGTTGACAAGTCTTAACGATTCGTCAGAAAAACGTATGCCAGACCCCGACCTCGAGCAGGCGGCATTGTGGTATCATCTGATGCAGGAGGCTGGCGGTCCGTGCGGATCCTCGTAGTGGAAGATGAAAAGAAGATTGCCGAGGCTCTGAGAGAGGGCTTATCAGCAGAGCATTACGATGTCACAGTGGCGCGAACCGGAGAGGATGGCTTCTTCCTGGTTAACGCTGAGACGTTCGACCTTGTGGTTCTTGACATTATGCTCCCCGGCAGAGACGGACTGGAGGTGCTTACCACTCTTCGCAAGCGAGGGTTGAGCACACCCGTGCTGATTCTGACCGCGAAAGACGCGGTCGAAGACCGCGTGCAAGGACTCGATGCGGGCGCTGACGACTACCTGGTCAAACCGTTCGCCTTCCCCGAGCTCCTGGCGCGGATTCGGGCACTGATACGGCGCGGCAGACCCGATGACGTGCTCAGGCTCCAGATAGCAGACCTCGAGATGGATCTGCTCACTCGAAAAGTGACCCGAGCTGGACAGGCTTTGGAGCTGACGGTCAAGGAATTCGAATTGCTTGAATACCTGATGCGACATCAGGGCAATATAGTTTCGCGCGAGATGCTTGCACGCGATGTCTGGCACGAGACGGTCTGGATAGACCCGCTGTACAATGTGATAGATGTGCATATCGCCCGACTTCGGCGGAAGGTAGACGACGCATCCGAGGCGAAACTCATCAGAACCGTGCGTGGTGTCGGCTTCGTGCTGCGGGAGGACAGGCCATGAGAATCGGCCCTCAGAGCGCGCGTGCACGTCTGACCTTGTGGTACTCTTGCGCGCTGTCGGTCATCGTCCTGATGTTTGCCCTCGGTGTTTACTCGTTCGTCTACGCAAGCCTCTCGCGCCAGATGGACGGGCAGCTCCGCCGGAACCTGGAGACACTCAGGAAGAAGTTCGCCGAGGCGGAGGAAGACGCGCGAGAACCAGAAGGGACCGGCGATCACGAATACAGTGGGTTGGCAGCCGGTGGATGGTCTCAACAGGAGATGCGGGAGATTGAGGAGGAAGGGAGCATCGAGCTGTTTTCCGTATCAAGCGGTGGATCGCTCGTTTTCCGCACCTCAGATTGGAATCGAGCCCATCTGGACCGTTCGGAAGCTGGCGGGCAGAAGAACCAGCCTTGGTCGTGGAAGTCTCCCAGCGGCCGCTTGTACCGTCTTCAGGCAATCTCGGGGAGCACCGCCGGCCGGGAGTTCCGCATCATTGCCGCCGTGGATGCCGAATCCGTTCAGGCCGCTTTGCGTATCCTTGCCGGTATACTGCTTGTAGGACTGCCGTGTGCGCTGGTCCTGGCGATCGGCGGCGGTTACATCATAGCAGGCCGCGTGCTGTCGCCGCTGAGCAGGATGGCGGCCAAGGCTCGGGAGATCACCGCCGAGAACCTGTCAGAGCGATTGCCTGTCACAAATCCTCACGATGAGTTCGGCCGTCTTTCCGCGGTTTTCAACGATACCTTACAGCGGCTGCAGGACGCATTTGACACTCTGCGCAGATTCACTGGGGATGCATCCCACGAACTACGAACTCCTCTGACGGCCATTCGCAGCGTCGGCGAGGTGGCATTGCGTGATGGAGGCGACCCTGATGCTTGCCGCGATGTCGTTGCCAGCATGCTGGAAGAAGCAGACCGTCTTGCTCGACTGGTAGACAATCTGCTCACGCTGACCAGGTATGACTCGTGCTGGGCTACACTACCCCGCGAACCGGTAGAACTCACCGCGCTCGCCGCTGAGGTAGTAGACTGCCTGCGCGTGCTGTCCGATGAGAAAGGACTTGTCCTTGAGGTGCCGGATAGCCAGCCCATTACCGTAACGGCGAATCGGGTTACTCTGCGCCAAGCGTTGATCAACCTGGTTGACAACGCGATCAGGTATACGCCGGAAGGCGGGCACGTTCGAGTGGTCGTCCAGGAAATGGGTCAGATGGCGGCTGTTGAGGTAGCCGACGATGGCCCCGGCATCGCGCCGGAGCATCGGAGCAAGGTCTTCGAGCGTTTCTACCGCGTTGACAAGGCACGCTCAAGCGAGACGGGCGGAACAGGGCTGGGACTTGCAGTCGCGCTGCGCGCTGCTCAGGTCAACGGCGGAACCATTGATCTGGAGACCGAAGAGGGCCATGGCAGCAGTTTCCGGATCTTGCTACCGCCGAAGAATGGAGGTGGTATACAGTCAAGATGAGCGTCTTGCTCCCGAGAGAAGCGTCCGGCTGAGGAAGTACACACCAGGACGGCAAACCAAGAAAGGAGACAACAGAATGAATTCGGCAAAGCTACGCTATGGGCTTCTGCTTGCGGCGGTGATCGTGCTCTGCGCGATATCCCTGCCGCTTGTAGCTGCCCACAAAGCTGACAAGGATGGTGACGTCGAGGTCACTCTCAATGACCTTCCTGCACCCGTGAAGGCCACCCTGCAGCAAGTTGCAGGCACCGGGACCATTCAGGAGATCGAGAAGGAAGCCAGCGGCATTTACTCCGCCGAGGTCCTGATAGACGGGAAGAAACACGACGTCGAGGTCGCCGCCGACGGCGCACTCATCAAGAACGAGGTTGACGAGGACGACGAAAGTTGTAAGAACGAAGAGAGCGAGGCGAAGGCCGAGGACGATGACGAGGTGGTCGTCGCGTTCAACGACCTGCCTGCTCCCGTCGCTGCCACTCTGGTGAATGAAGCCGGATCGGGCACTATCGGCAAAATAGAGATGGAGGACGAGGACGGCGTGACCCAGTATTCGGCTGACATCACCAAGGACGGCAAGAAGTACGAAGTCAAGATCGCCGTGGACGGCAGGTTGATCAAGGCAGAAGCCGACGATGATGAAAACGACGACAGGAATCACGAAGAGGAAGACGCAGACTAGCGTCCTCCTTCGACGATCCCGGGGCCGCGCGGCTGTGTTCTTCGCAACCCGCGGCCCCGCTCCCGTTCCCGAGATTGCTCCGAACTGCGAACTCCGGGTTTCCTGCAACTGGCGACAGACGCAAGGTCACGGAGTTCTTCTCATTTACGACCACGCCCTGCACAATGCTGCCGAAGATGGGCATAAGAACAAGAGTGCTCCCCTTCGTGCGGGGCGAGTTGCAGTGCCTGCGCCGGCCAGGTGCAGCTTTTTCGGATAGATGGGATCGAGGTCGGCGTGGGACTCTGGGCAACACTTGAGCGCTCCTCCCTCGACCACATCTCATCCTTGCCAGTCACGCGTCCGCAATGGCACCACGCATGACTTCAGGAGGAATCCTCTCGTTTCCACTGTGGGATAAACAGTCGGGTCTCATCACAGCATGGACCAGAGCCGCTTCAGGTCTACGTTGTCTCTCACCAGGCTGGTGGCGAGCCGAACTTTGTCTTGGTCCGTGGAACGAATCTTAACAACAGTGTCGTGGACGCAGGCTGCCGTTTCGTATGTCCCTGTGCCCACAAAGAGCACCGGGACATCGATCCGGGACAGCAGATCCATCGTCTCGGGCGAAGGCTGCAGCCCGCCGGTAAAAACGATTCCCGAAAGCCGCACGTCGTCTCGGAGGAGGTGCATGCTCACTACGGCAAGCACCAAATCATCGCGGTCCCCGGGTACGATCAGGAGCGATTCATCTCGGATGTAGGCAAGCGCATTGTGAGGCGTCATAGCCCCGACAAGAACCTGAGCGATCGGACTCGACAGGCGGTCATGCCCGCTGACGACCTCTGCGCCCGTGCTTTCCACAACCTGCTGCACAGTAGGCCAAGCAAGGCACGGCGCGTAGGGAACCACCCCCAACAGCGGCAGGCCGGCCCGGTCAAACGCCTTGGTAAGGTAGTGGCGCGTCTGTTCGAGCTTCTCGGGCAACGCCTTGTTGACCACCACTCCGACCACGGGCACGCCCTCCATTTCGAAAAGGCTGCGATTGACTGCCACCTCGTCCACCGGGCGGCCTATGCCACCCAGTGCCACGATGACGACTTTGGCGTTCAACAGCTTCGCCACACGCGCGTTGCAGAGCGAAAAGACAGATCCGACTCCGGCGTGACCGGACCCTTCGATCACTACCGCGTCATTCCCGTCGGCCACAACAGCGAAGGAATCCAGGAGAGCCCTCTCCAACTTCGGATAGATTTCCTCCGGACTGTCAAGAAACCGCCGGGTGAAATCCGGTTCAATAACTATGGGGTTCAGGCTTCTCAGCGAATAACATAGTCCGCAGGTCTGTTGAATCAGCACTGAGTCTTCATCAACCTTGTGGCCGTCCACCGTCACGTAGCGCTGCCCCACCGGTTTGATGAAACCGACCGACTTTGCAAAGCGCCGGAAGCCCTCCATGAACCCCAGACTGCACGTCGTCTTGCCGTCGTTCTGGTTGGTCGCCGCGACGAAGAGCCTCTTCTCAACACCGTCTCTCATTAGCCGCCTCCTGGTTATTCCTCGATGGTCTTTCCGGCAAGCGTGTCGAGCAGTAGCTCGGCACTTACTACTCGGTCCTCTACCGATAGCAGGCGCTCGGCATCCGCCCGGTAAATCAGACTCGCGCCGGGCCCCAATTCGTAGTCTCCCTCATGCCTTACGACGACGATCGGAACGCGGGGCAGGACGCAAAACCTGTAGCGTATGCCCGATCCAGGAAGCCGCTCTGCCTGGAGTTGCTCGCTCAGCTCCACAAACCGCTCCGAAGTCCTTCCGGATGTCGCTATAAAACGCCCGACAATCCGCTTTTGGAATACGCCGGCATATACTCGGCAGTCAGCAAAATGTCCAAAGGCGGCTTCACGCGGATCCACGGAGACATCGTCGGCGCACAGGTAGTGAACGCAGAGGACCGCCCAGGCGCGTCTCGCTCTGCCAAGACCCTCGACGAATACGTCGCGGTGAGCCAGGTCAGCCAGCAGCACTCGGTTCAGCGCCGGGACGCGAATCATGTCTGATTCCCTGCAAGCGCCGAGCGCCTCCAGCTTCTCTTCTGACGGCAGGGATGCCAGCAGGGCTTCGAAGCCTACCTGCAAGGCGTGTTCACACGGGCGCTGCTTAGCAGGAACTGCAGGGCCGATCGGTCTTTTCGCCAAACGGTTCTCCTCCAGGTCGCGGCCGGTTCCCAAGGCCCGAGGCTTCTCATCTCTGCCTGTAGGCCTTAAGGAAGGAGTCGCTATAGATCGCGCGGTTCATCAGCATTTCAGCCGCGATCAACGCGTCCATCAGCTCCGTGTCAAGCGGGTCGAGGATAGCAGCGTCCAGTCCTGCCCCGATCGCCATGGCGAGGAACGTTCTGTTGATCAGCTTCCTATCAACCGCGCCCTGGGAGAGGTTGCTCAGTCCGACAACGATGTGCGGAGCCGGATCTGCAAGAACGGCGAACTGCTTTATCGACTCGAGCACCTTGCCCGGGCCTGTCTGATCCGCTTTTACGGGCAGGACGATGGGATCAATATACAGGTCTTCAACAGGCAGGTCGAACTCCATCGCCTTTGCCACGATCCGCATGGCGATCTCGCAGCGACCGTCAACGTCTACCGGCACGCCTTTCTCGTCTATGCACAAAGCCACCACGGACGCGTTGTGCTCTTTGGCGAGTCCGATAAACGTGTCCAGCGCCTCTTCCTGTCCGGTAGTAGAATTGATCATCTTCGCTCCCGAGCAAGCGTCGAGTCCAGCCTTCATGGTATTCAGGTTGGGATTGTCGATAGAGAGAGGCGCATCGGTCACCTCCCGCACAGTTTTAACGAGCCATGCCATTGCCTCCGGCGGGTCCGCAGCGGCCGTGCCGACGTTGATGTCGAGCATATCAGCGCCTTCTGCCAGTTGCTTCAGCGCAAGGTCTTGGATTGCGCTCTTGTCTCTCTCCTGAATTGCCTGGTTGACTGCTTTGAACATCCCATTGATCCGCTCGCCGATAATAATCATAGGGGTTCTCCTTTCGACTATGTGAACTGCTTTCTATTGCCGTTACTTCTTTCCCACAAGGGCGCTGATGGTCCGCTTCACCATTGCGACGGCCTGAGGATGGCGCATAAGCAGCAGGTCGCTGCCCGCCTGGAGCAGCGTTACTGCCGTCATTGCCTCCCACATTGGGCCTCGCAGCTCTGCGGGCCCCCATTGAGGCACTTCGTCAGCGGTCGCCTTCGCTTCCTTTGCCCGCCAAGCTTCCTGGCCGACCTGGCAGACAACCGGCGGCGACATCATCTTGTCCCCTGTCAGGGCGGCAAGCCTGCCGCGCTCCTGAATCGAGTAGGCATATTCGATGCCGTAGCCGAGGCCCCCAGTTGTGGGGTACATCACGATCCGGTCAAGCGGGAAACCCATTTCGGAGACCAGGACATTGACCTGCTTGGCGATGTTTATGTCCAGCGGAGATTCGGCTATCAAGGCGTGCGCGTCCGCCATGCACGATGCCACAAGCGTCTTGTAGTTGTCCTCTTTTGCGGTCCCTATAAGGCACCTTTCGCCGGCGGCCGCTTGGCTGCACCTAGGAAGTACTATGTTGTCCTTCTCGTCTACGTCGCAGCCCCAGATCACCAGGGGCACGTCCACGGCGTTCAGCACCTCCTTCACAGCCTTTTCTGCCTCGTCCGGGCCCTTGTCGCCGAGATCAGGATGTGTACTTTCCAGCTTTAGGCAAATCATTTCTGCGCCGTACTCTCGCACGCATTTCGCCGCCCACTCGCCAGGCTTGCTGATGACATCCGCGAACGGTTCCGTGAGGACATCAGGCCAGTCTAACGGCTCGTGGTCGAGCACCTCCATAGCGACGATAGGTCTGTTCGGCATCTCACCCTCAAATTGCAGGAACGGGAGGGTAGTTGACCCACCAAGCGTAATCGCATAGCTGCGTGTTCCGCCATCGGCAGCCGTCGCGCCAATGGTTACACTGACCACCGCTCCGGACCATTTCTCTATCGGCTCTTCAAATACCACTTGACGATTCTCCTTTTGCTGGTTGCCAAACAAGCTCTACATTCCAACACGCACAAGTGCGCTATCCAACGCCGCAGGCGCTTTCGACTCGTCGGGCAGGTCCAGAACGGACCTGCACTGCAGTTCGTAATCCTGGACAAGCGGGTCCTCGGGTATACAGCCCAGCAAATCGAGCCCCGCATAGTCAGCCGCGTACCGTTCTGCCCGCTCGAAGTCGGTGACACGGTTGACTATCAGCCACAGCCGTCCGCGAACCACCGCAAGATCTTCAGCCAGCTCTGCTATTCGCTTGGCCGACCGCAGCCCCGTCGGAGTGGGGTCACTGACGACAAGCATAAGATCCACCTTGTCATCCGTGCGTCGGCTGAGATGCTCCATCCCGGCCTCGTTGTCAATGACGACGTGCTTGTAGCCCGAGGACAGCCCACGCAGAAACGTGCGCAGCATGTTGTTCACCGAGCAGTAGCATCCCGGCCCCTCGCCACGGCCCATGACAACGAGGTCAAAGCCATCGCCCTCGGCAACAGCATTCTGAACGCCATATTCGATCACACGCTGTTTGGGAGTGCCAGCGGACGCGTCGTGCTTGTGCCTGAACACATCTTCTCTCATGTCCCCGATTGTCAGTTCTGCTTCAAGCCCAAGTTTGCTGCCCAGGCTGCTGTTTGGATCAGCGTCCACAGCAAGGACCGGTTTGTCAAGCCTCTTGATGCAGCGCCGAACGATCAAGGCAGCCAGGGTTGTCTTCCCGGTTCCTCCCTTTCCGGATACAGCAATGACCACGCGTTGCACCTCCCGGCACCACTCGGCCGGACTGAAGACTAGCTGTTGGCGCGGCTGCTTCGCTCCATCTCATAGTGCACCGACGGGAACTTCTCGATATCGGTGTGAGGCAGGAACAGCGCAGCCGTGTACTCATTCATGAACTTGGGATCCGTGCTGAGCTCCACGTAGGTCATCATAGACGCGATGGACTGCCCCTCCGCCAGTGCATGGCTCGACAGGAGCATCGTCTTAGCCCCCTGCACCGACCCGTTCCCGATAAACTGGAAACGATGCACGGGAATGTCAGGCAACAGGCCTATGGTGATCGCTTCACGCACATCGAGGCAGTTGCCGAACCCGCCGGATATGTAGAAGTTCTCGATGTCGAGAAACCGCAGCCCTACCCGGTCCAGCAGGCATTCCGACGCGTGGTAGATAGCGCCCTTGGAGCGAATGAAATTCGCCAGGTCGGCCTGCGTAATGACGATGTCCCTGCCGGTAGCCGTCTCACCGGCTTCAACAAGGACAAACTCCATCCCATCGTCGCCCTCGCGCAGCCGGCTGGAGTCTGGTCGCCCTGCCAGAACTCCACTGCGTTCCAGGCACCCATTGCGGAGCATCTCGGCAACCGCGTCAATCATCCCGGATCCGCACAGCCCGACCGGTTTTCCGCCGCCTATGACGCTATATGAAGCCGTTCGGCAGCCGTTCCTCATGGTAATCCGCTCGATGGCGCCATTGGTGGCCCGCATTCCGCAGGAGATGCCGCCTCCTTCGAACGCCGGCCCTGCAGAGGCAGAGCAGCACATCATCCAGTCCTTGTTGCCGACTACGACCTCGCCGTTCGTCCCCAGGTCAATCAGCATCGCAGGAGCTTCGGCACGAGCCATGCCGGCGACCAGAACGCCGGCGACCACATCGCCGCCGACGTAAGAGGCAACAGACGGCACGCAGCCCAGCAACCCGCGAGGGTTAATCTTGATCCCTACCTCGGCTGCGCGTACGACAGGGGGCAGCACAGCCGCAGGGACGTACGGTTCCACCCTTATGGAAGTGGGATCAAGCCCCATCAGAAGGTGGACCATTGTGGTATTGCCGGCGCACAGAACGAAAGTTACGTCGTGAAGCGAGACCCCTGCTGCAGCCACCGAGCCGGCGATCAGATCATTGATGTCCGCCACGATACACGCAGAAAGCTGCGCGCGTCTCTCCCTGGTGTCGGCGAACATTATCCGAGATATGACGTCCTCGCCGTACTGTATCTGAGAGTTGTATCTCGCCTGTCTGGCAACGGTCTCCGACGTGTTAAGGTTCACCAGGTGAGCAACTACGGTCGTGGTTCCGACATCTACCGCCACGCCATAGTTGTGCGCGGAGGCGTCGCCTCCCTCTACCTGCATGACCTCCGTAGTACCGCCGCGCAGCCCCAGCGTAGCTGTTATCTGCCAGTCGCACTCCCTTGCCAGGCCGGCGAGTTGGTGCAGCTGCGCCAGTCCCATCTGCATAATGGGAATGTCCCGCTCCCGCCTGAGCTCCCTGCTGACACGCTCCAGGTCGCCAAGGCTGTCTTCCAGCGTGGGCGGCGGCATCTGGAGAAACACCTTTCTGGACAGGGGATCGGGTAGGTATGGCCGGCCCTGGCCCACCAACACTCGGGTCGAACCGAACCTGAGGGCCTCTTCATCCTTGAGTTGAGGAGCGCCATCCAGTCGGGACTCCGGAGGAATCTCGATAACCGCATCGCTGCGAATGTAGCACTTGCATGCCAACACGTATCCGCGCTGGATCTCTTCCCGGCTTAGATGCACGGTGGGTTCCGCAGACACGTCGCCGGATTGAACGACAACCTTACATCGCCCGCATAGACCTTCCCCACCACAGATAGTGCTGATATGCAGACCTGCCAGCTCGGCGGCCTCGATGATAGTCTTCTGCCCTTCAACGAAGACTGTCTTCTCGTCCGGCAGAAACTTGACGCTGAACCTACCAGTTGTGCTGGAGTTTCCCATAGGAACTACCTCGAAAGGTCGAACACGGTTCAGGCTGCTAGTGCCAAGTTGCGGAAATCCACGTCATATCGTAGGGGCGACCCTCTGCGGTCGCCCGATCTCCGGGAGGCCGCTGAGGGCCTCCCCTACACGGAATGCGGACTTACGCAAGCAAGTACTAGTCCGGTCTCCACATGGTCTTGAGATACTTCGATATGCCCGAGGACTCCCTTGGTCCCACAAGTACTTGCCATCCGGATTCGTCCTCCAGCTTTCCGCTCATTACGGCCACGTAGCCTGGTATGATGACCTTGTTGTGGGACACCCGGCTCTTCACTTCCTCGGAATTGAGGAGGTTGACCACCTTGTCCACAGTCAGTTTCTCGGAGGCCCACGCTGTCAGCACCGATGTGCCCTCGGTGTCTATGACTCCGATATGGGCCGGAACTCGGCTTGCCTCAACGTCACCCTGGACCGTATAGTACGTCAGCGAGAAGTTGGTGGTGACAAGCAGCGGAGACTTGTCCGTGACGGCGCCGACCGAGTAGAGCTTGGGCTCAACCTGAACAGGCTTTCTCGGGTCGGTGTAGATGTTCTGGCGCACGGTCAGCAGCGGCAGAACGCTCCATGGCTCCTTCGAATCTATAACCACTACGCCAGCGTACTTGGCGACATAAGTAGCCGCTTCGGCCACCGCAAGGTCCGGATCGGAGTTGGTTGGAATAGCCATACACGCATAACCCAGCGGTCGGAAGTTCTTGCGCAGGGCCAGCCGGCGTACCTTGGTCAAGGCGCACAAGGTCTCCGCCAGCCCTCCACACGTGACGTCCAGCACCAGGTCCTGTACCCCTGCCTGGTTCAGCTTGGCAGTCAGATCGGCTGCCTCCGCCAGATTCCCGGCATTCACGGCCAAGGGACAGCCGCTCTCTTTTGCGAGCTTGGCCATGTCCTCCCAGTTCTGACCATCAGCCCGGTACAATAGCGGGCTTTGGTCCCCACAAATCTCCAGAGCAGCCGACAAAGCGCTGACATCGCCGGACATCAGGATCAGGCCGAGACCTGTGTTGCTCGCAGCCGATACCGTGTGCGCGAACTTAGCTTTGTCGCCGGAGGCGTTCTCGACGGCAATCATGTCCACGGCCAGTCTCTGTCCGACCCGTTCGAAACTGAGAGCTTTGATCGCCTGGATGTCGGCCTCCAGCGCCTGGTCGTCCATGTCGTCCCTGACCCGCACGGCGACCCCAGGGGGATGATAGAACGTCTCATCGTGTCGAAACAGCACAGTTTCGTTCCCGACCTGAACCGCGCCTTCGCCCTTCCCGATTGACACCAGGCGAATGGGCGGCGACGAAGCTCCTTCAAGGGCAGCGCGCGCTTCCTCGGTGACTTCGGGACACTCGCTGAGGTCCGCTTTTTTCGCGGCCATCTGCATCGAAAACGCAAGGCAAGTCGGATGACCGCACTTTCCGCAGTTTGTCTTTGGCAGATACTTGTAGATATCCAGGGCTTTCAATGCCATGGGCGTCTTCCTCCATCAAGGTATGCAATATAACCTCGGCGCCGGGGCTCACTTTGCGGGAGAGTCACATTCTCTTCCCGCAGGCGTCAACCCGGCTCTCGTTTCCGTCCCTCCTTCTTGGACTGGACCGCTTGCCTGGCTCGCTCCATGAGCGCCTGCAGCTTGTCCACCTGAGCCCGCTCCTCCTCGCTTTTCGGCTCGCGCTCCGGGTGCGTGACCCGCCAGGTTATCTTGCCGCTGAGCGGCGGCTCGGGGTAGGCTCCCGGATCCTGGAGCACGTAGCTCCTGAAAGGCGTCGCCTCTTCCTGATAGCAGGACCAGACGGCTTGCCGCAGCACCTCCGGCGAGCCCTCGTTCACAAGGTCAATCACGCTGACCTGGTCACGGAACCGCTGCACATGCTCTTCAGGGACATTGAAGATGTACGGCGTGGGCGCACCTGCTCCGATGATGCGCTTACGCTCGTCTATGCCGTTCGCTGCCAGGGCCAGTATCGCATCGCCCACCAGATGTCCGGGCGACTCCGGGCCGCACACTATGAGATAGCGGATGTTCGGATTAGAGACTATGTTGCAGATCACCTTCTCCAGGCCGATGTTCTCGGTCTGCAGTGTCCCGGCCAGCGCCGCCCCGCTCTCCACGGCGACCCTCACAAGGTTCTCTATCTCGGGCGGCGTTTCCTCGCGCATCCAGCGCAGTATCACGATGACAGCGACCGGGGAATAGTCATTGCCCCGGAGATAGCAGCCTTCCTCCGGCGGATAGTCCGCCGCAGTCTCCGCTTTGGTGATGTGCCTCATCCGCTCCCCCTACAGCAGCGCCTCCATCTCCAGCGCCGGATGACCTACCTTTTGCATGAACTCCAGCAGTTCCTCCGCGGTCACGGCAATTGTCTCATCCGCAATCTTGTCCACCAGGTCGGGCATGCCGATCTCCTTGCCGCGCTCGACGAGCTTGTCGTGCAGGAAATCCTTGAGCTCTTTGGGCATCCACACCAGCCTGCGGAGCCCGCCGTCAGCGGAGACGAACTTGCGGCTTGTGACGTAGAGTCGCCCGACGCCGAGGAATCCCGGCGTCACGTTGCCGCCGCCGACAGAGCCGGCAAGGGTCGAGAAAGCCATTCCCGAAGGTGTCATCCCCGGGTGCTCGCGGTTTACGATCATCATCCCATTGGCTTCGGGCACAATCGCGAGGATGCACTCGAAGCAGCCGCAGGACGTCATAGGATCCACCATTATCGAGTAAAGGCTCACGCTCCCAACTGCCTGCTTGCTTTTCTCGTACACAAATTGGTTGATTTCCTCCCACTGGCCCAGCACTGGGTCCATACAGCGCCCTTTCTTGATCGGCTGATTGCATCCCACGGGGTTCATTTCAAAGGCTGCCTTGCCGTCAAGCCAGTTGTATGCGCCGCACAGACCCAGCCTCTCGGGAGTGATGACGCAGACGTGATTCGGCGCGTACGATTGGCACAGCGTGCACGAATAGAATGTGTCCACGCTCTCGTCCGTCATGCCGGCAACGCGTTCATCGCGCGCGTTGTAGGCCGCCATAGCCTCTGGAAGTATATTATTTATGTCTTTCTCGTCAGTATAGATGGTCACGGCGACCTTGTCCACGATTTTGCCGTAGTTCTCGTGCAGCTCAGCATGCAGGATCGTCCCGAAATGCTTGAGGCGAAAGCCTTTCTCGAACGCCTCCTTGCTTATGCGCACCCAGGTGATATTGCGCTGGCCCATGTGGAAGATACCCATGGCCTCGTTCAAGAATAAATGCATCTGGCGCTCCAGAATGGGTTCGAAGTCCTTCTGCATCTTCCTGCCGGCTACATCAACTACGATGGCGAGCGGCATGGCCGAACCTAGCTCAGCGGTTTCGATATCCGCCCCGACCAGTTCGACCTTGCCGTCTTCTATCTCATCAAGCTGCCGGGTTCGCAGATACTCGAAGGCGGTGGAGTACTTGCCGCCAAACTCAACCTGCATATCCTCACGCCTTACGCGCTCCCCTTCGAAAGCCGGCGAGTATGAGACAGGAATGTCGAGCTCCGAAACGCTTACCTTGACCCCTCGTACCTCGATGCAGGTCGGCACGATTTTATTGTGATCCAGCTCCTGCACTACGTGCTCGTAGGTGCATATACCGGTGGGGAGGATCTGCGGGATATCGGTGTCGGCGATGACCGGGAATCCCATGTTGATCGCCCCGGCGCCTGTCGCGTATTTGAGGTCATCCACCTCGCCCAGCGCCAGGCCGAAGGCGAACACGTGATTCTTGCAGTACAGCAGCGCCTTCTGTCCCTCTCCTGCCTTCACGCCGCCGTACGTCAGGGCGCTGCGAATAGCCCAGTGGAGCGGATATATGCCGGTGATCGTGTCGCGGCCGTAGGGGACTATGTAGGTGTCCCAGCCCATCTCCACGTTCCCTTCCTTAAGCTGGTCAACTATGCTCGTTCCATTGACGCTGGAGCCGACAAAGGACAGGATACTTCTCTTCTGCAGCTCCCGGACGATCATCACCGCTGTATCCACGTCGGGAGCAGCGCCGAGGATTGCCGCGAAGCCGGGCATTCTGCCGTCCACCAACTGAAGCCCCAGGGTCCTTATCATTGTGTCCGAGAAGAAGCCGTTGCAGTCAGGCTGAGGCTCGGTTCCCTCCAGGTAGCGCAGCGCGACGATGATCTCCTCCGCAAGCAGTGTCGCGATGCCGGCATCCAGCACGTCTCCCAGGTATGGCAGCCAGCACTCGTCGGAAGGCGCCTCTCCGAGAAGCTCCCGCGCGTGCTCCAACACCGGCTTTATGCCGCCGACGTTCTTGACCGTCGCGCCGAGCAATGCGTTGGCCATCGGAAGGTAGAACGCAGTCTCCGGAAACTCAACTTTGGCGTCTTCCCCCTTCGACTCTCTCGCCTTGTTCCAGCTCTCCTCAGCCTCGGAGACAAGCTTGTGCGCTCCGCGGATGGCGGCGCTAGCGATAATCTTCGACATGTGTCCTACTCCTTATCCTCTGAGGTTGTGCGCGCCACGAGTTCGCGGCCGGCGCTTCCCTCGCTGCTAGAGGTTTTTGAGAAGATATTGGTTTCCAGTGTCACTCTGCACTCACTGCCGCGACAGCGCGGGCAGGTTTCGGCGAGCTCATCGGGCAGGTCCAGCTTCCTGCGCACCTCCGCCAGTTGACGCACAGTCGTGAAGTACTCGCCGCAAACCCGGCACGCCACCATCGGCACGCTCGTGTTCAACTCCTTGAGAATCCTGCAGCCGTCCTTGTCCTCGTAGTGCAGCGCATCGGTGGGGCAGATGAACACGCACGCGCCGCATCCGATGCACTCCTCGGCATTCTTGATGAAAGGCGTGGCGACCATTCGCTCGATGCCGCGGCCCGCATACCCGATGGCATTCTGGCGCACACCCTCCGCGCATACTCTGACACACAGGCCGCAGAGTATGCAGCGCTCCTCTCGCGAGGCGCCCTCCTGCGGGCGGAACCGGGACTCCTCCACGCCGTACTCCCGCGCCAGGCTGCGGATCAACTCGACTTCCGGGCATCGGGCCAGCAGGAGCTCGAGGATCATCTTCCGCGCCCGCCGCACGCGGTCGCTGTTCGTCTCTATGCGCTCGTCCGCCCACGGCATGTATATGCATGCCGTGACGAGCTTGGAGCGCTTGCCCCAGAAGGCCTCGACTACGCAGAGCCGACAGGCGCCGTATGGCGAGACTGCCTCGTGGTTGCACAGCGCCGGTATCTCGATTCCGTGCCGCTTGGCCACGCTCAGCACGGTCTCGCCGGGCATTGCTTCGACAGTCTGGCCGTCCAGGACGAATCGGACTTCGCTATCCTCAGACATCCCGATCTCTACTCCTTATCACACACGGCTGGCTGCGCCAACAGACGATCCTGATGTCCCGCGCAAACCCATGCCGTGTCTTACTTCACCTCAACCGCCTCGAACCGACACGTATCCGCGCAGACTCCGCACTTGATGCAGACGGATACGTCGATCGTATGCACTTCCTTCTTTTCGCCGGAGATCGCTTCGACCGGGCATTTCCTTCGGCAGGCCGTGCAGCCCGTGCACTTCTCCACGTTGATCGAGTAGGTGACCAGGTCCTTGCATACCCCCGCGGGACATCTCCTATCCTTTATATGCGCCTCATACTCGTCGCGGAAGTATCGAAGAGTGCTCATTACCGGGTTTGCGGCCGTGCTGCCCAGAGCACAGAGGGCTGCCTCCTCAAGCCCCACAGCAAGGTCCTCGAGGAGCCCGATATCGCCTTCTTCACCCTCCCCTCGCGTGATCCGCTCCAGTATGCGGTGCATCTGGCGCAGGCCCTCCCGGCACGGGACGCACTTTCCGCAGGACTCGTCCATCAGAAAGTTGACGAAGTACTTGGCAACGTCAACCATACAGGACGTCTCGTCCATGACGATCATGCCGCCGGAACCCATCATCGAGCCGGCTTTCGTGAGCTCGTCGAAATCAACCGACAGATCGAGCGCGGACTCCGGCAGGCAGCCGCCGGAAGGCCCGCCGGTCTGCACTGCCTTAAAGCGCTTGCCTCCGGGGATACCTCCTCCGATGTCGAAGACCATCTTGCGCAAAGTGATGCCCATCGGCACTTCGACCAGTCCGGTGTTCGCGATCTTCCCCACAAGCGAGAAAATCTTCGTGCCCTTGGAACCCTCAGTCCCAATACCGGTATACCAGTCGGCGCCCCGGCTGATGATCAACGGCACGTTCGCCCAAGTCTCCACGTTGTTGAGATTTGAGGGTTTCTCGTAGAGGCCGCTCTCGACCGTGTGGATATACTTCGCGCGCGGTTCGCCCACTCTGCCCTCGAGGGAGGCCATCAGGGCGGTGGACTCTCCGCAGACGAACGCCCCGCCGCCCCGGGCGACCTTCACGTCGAAGTCGAACCCGGAGCCGAGTATATTCTTGCCCAGGAAGCCGTTCTCGCGCGCCTGATCAATGGCGATGAGCACATGTTTCACTGCGAGAGGGTATTCGTCCCTGACGTACACGTAGCCCTCGTTGGAGCCGATGGCATACGCCCCGATGATCATCCCTTCGAGTACTCTATGAGGATTCCCCTCCAGAAGACTCCTGTCCATGTAAGCGCCGGGGTCGCCCTCGTCGGCGTTGCATATGACGTATTTCGGCTCGCCGTGGGCCTCCCGACAAGTGCGCCACTTTTTTCCTGCAGGGAAACCGCCGCCGCCTCGTCCTCTCAGACCGGCACGGGTGATCTCGTCAATGATCGCGTCGGGCGTCATCTTCAGCGCCTTGGCGAGGGCCTCGTAGCCACCTCGGCCTACGTAGTCCTCGATCCGGTCGGGCCGGATATGACCGTTTTCTCCAAAGACGATCCGCTGCTGTCCGGCATAGAAGGGAATCTCGTCTTCCCTGGCGATCGCCCTGCCGTCGCCCGGTTCGGTATACAGCAGACGGTCTATGATGTCGCCGGCAAGTACGCTGCGACTTACGATCTCCGGCGCGTCCTCCGGCCGCACCTTCTGGTAGAAGGTATTCTCGGGCCGGACCACCACCATCGGGCCGCGCTCGCAGAACCCGTGGCAGCCGGTCTTAAGTAATCCAACCTTATCTCGAATGCCGAACTTGTCGAGCGCATTCTCCAGCGCGGCAGCCACCGCCTCACAGTTGTAAGCCTGGCAGCCGGTTCCTCCGCACACGGAGATGCTCACATTGCCCGATTCCACACGAGAGAGGTCGCACGGCTCTGAGACCATCTCTTCGAGAGCCAAAGCCGGAATCCCGGTGGGCTTGCCCTCTCGGACGTCGGCCAGGAGCTTCTCTATCCCTGCGGGCGACGCCTTGTAGTAGAGGTCGTCAATCACAACGACCGGACCCAACGCGCAGGCGCCGACGCAGTGGACCGTTTCGAGCGTGAACTCGCCGTCAGGCGTCGTTTCGCCCGCTCCGATCTCCAGGCGGCGCGAGAGTTCGTCAAGTATCCGGGGCGCTCCGCGAACATGGCAGGCCGTTCCCAAGCAGAGTTTGATCGTATGCTTGCCCCTGGGCGTAAGGGCGAAGGCGGCGTAGAAGGTAGCCACGTGGTAGACCTGAGTTAACGGTACGCCCAACCCACACGCCACTCGCCGGAGAGCGTCCTCGGGAAGGTAACGCAGTTCCCTGTTCAGATCCTGCAAAACGGCAATGAGCGAAGATGGCTGCGCGGGATAGCGCCGGAGTACTTCGTCCACGACGGCATCGGTTTTGGCCTCCGCCACCCGGCTCACTTCTCATCTCCTCCAACAGCGCGCTGAATCTCCACCAGATATGCCCCGCGCTTCTCGGCGAGGACCTCTTCGAGAGTCTTGAACTCCAGCGCGCCGGTCGGGCATGCCGTAACGCATGCAGGAAGCTCCCCGCGCTCGAGGCGCTCGAAGCACTGATCGCACTTGACGATGGTGCGCGCCCTTTCGTCCAGAGTGATGACTCCGAACGGGCAGGCGAGTATGCACCACTTGCACCCGATGCATCGGTCGTGGTCTATGACCACCGGGCTTTCCTGATCTGCGCAATACAGGGCATTCGTCGGACAGACCGCGACGCAGGGAGCGTTCTCGCACTGCCGGCACTGCAGCGGCACGACGAAGTCCTCGCCCCGACTCACGCTCACCCGGGCGGCAGGCCCCGGGCTCTCGTTGACGGCCTCGAACAGATCCTTGCTCTTCGAATGCTCGACAGAGCACGCCATCTCGCACGAGTGGCATGCCAAACACCTGTGCGCCTTGACTACCAGGATACCTTTCATTCTCGACCTCTGTTTCCTCGGGCTGACATCCGCCGGGCAGGACTCCGCCTGGTGCATGAAGACACTCCGACGCCCCATCCCCGCTACGGCGAATCGGCGATCCCGAAAGGCTCCGGGACAGGTCGGAATCGCCTCCTGCACAGGAAGGCGTGCTCTATCCGGCGGCAACCTCCGCGGGCTCTCGCTCCGAAAGCATCGGCTGGAGCTTCAGCGCCTCTCTTTTCTTATTGATGTGGTCAATCATCAGGTGCGCCGCCTTGATCGGGTCGGCTTCGAAGGCGAACTTGGCGCCGTATTCTTCCTCAATGCCGTCGCAGAGGTAGTCAGTCAGATTCCGGCTGCCCAGGATGGGATGGGGCGTGCCGAACACCGTGAACACGCCGGAAGCTACAACGTAGAAACCGATAGCGATCGCCTTCTCGCTCATCCATTCCGGGGCCGCCCCTGCGACCGGAATGTCGCTCAGGTCCTCGCCAAGGCCGCCTTCCGTGATCACGTTGCACAGCGCTAACAGTATCCGGCTGTTGTCAACGCAGGACCCCAGATGCAGAACAGGGGGAATGCCGACTGCTTCGCAGACTTCCTGCAGGCCCGGCCCGGCAAATCGGGCGCCTTCCGGAGCCAGCAGTCCGGCCTTTGCGCAGCCGATGGCCGCGCAGCCCGTCTGCACGACCAGAACGTCGTGCTTAATCAGCTCCTTTGTCATTTCCAGGTGGCCCATGTCGTGACATATGTTAGGGTTGTTGCACCCGACCACTCCCGCCAACCCTCGAATGCGACCCTCAATGATGGCATTATTCAAGGGCCGATAGGTTGCGCGGTACGTGCCGCCCAGGAACCGGTATGCGTTCTCGGCGGTGAAGCCGGCAACCAGCCCGGTGTTCATGCCCGGACCCAGAGTTCTGATGCGCGCCCCATCACGGTTCGGATAGTTCTCTATCGCCACGCGCATGATCTGTTTCGCGGCCGCCAGGGCGTGCTCTTCATCGAAGGGGATGTGCTCCACCTCACCGGGGAAGCGGCACTTTGGTGAAGTCGTGACCAGCTTCGTATGGTAGCACTTGACCAGCTCGCCGAGTGCGGGCATCACGCATTGAACGTCCACGATCATGGCATCCACGACGCCGGTGAGTATTGCCAGTTCCTGGCTCAGGAAGTTGCCTGCTATCGGAATGCCGTGACGCATCAGTATCTCGTTCGCCGTGCAGCAGATACCCGCCAGCGTTATCCCTTTTGCTCCTTTGTCCCTGGCCAGTTGAAGCAGCTCGGGATCTCTGGAAGCGGCTACGATCATCTCCGAAAGC
>Ga0315294_10002565_pt1 | contig 19821 bp, 16 predicted proteins | sample YL17G13_40_MG_FD_203626 | JGI IMG/M metagenome (GOLD analysis project Ga0315294, IMG submission 203626) | Sediment microbial communities from Yellowstone Lake, YNP, Wyoming, USA - YL17G13_40 | ecosystem: Environmental > Aquatic > Freshwater > Lake > Sediment | place: USA: Wyoming | collected...
ATGAAGATCGCCGTTTCAGACGCCCCGGGCATCGGCGACCGCTCGTTTTTCTCCAGTCCAGGCTACAGCATGCTGCAGCTCAACACTTACAAGGGCTCCAAATATCTGCTCATCACCATGCTGGTGCCGGGCGCCACCGAGGCCGCGCAGAAAACTGCCGCCGAAAAGCTGATGCGCGAAGCATTAACGAAAATATGAGCCCCGCGGCAGATATCGGAACCCTGCGTATTCTGGCGATATTATTCGCGCGTGACTATCACGATTGATACCGCGCCCGGAGCGGACATTTCCCACACCGGGCAACCGGGTCAAGGCCGACTTCGGCCAGTTAAAGAAGGGCAAGTGACGTTCGGCCCGCCAATATAAGGAAAGAGAAAGGAGATAGACCATGAAAAAGACATTGATCGTTTGGATGAGCGCGTTGTTATTCTTGTTCGCGACGGGCGTCGCCGCCCAGCAACCGGACAGCAAAGACTGCAAGGACCACCCGCTGTTCCCCACGCGCATGCCGGAATACCGCATCGGGACCTGCAAGGTCGAGGATTTCGGGGTTTACGAATTCTTCGCGACGAAGGGCCCAAAGACCCCGGTCGAAGGCAAATTCACCTTCATCACCTACAATTTCACCGGACAACGGACCAACGAACCGAGCGGTCTCGCCATTGTCCGGAACTACGAGAACGCCATCCAGAAGGCGGGGGGCACGATCCTGCATAGCGACCCGCAGAGGTGGGTGAACGGGAAGATCGTCAAGGACGGCCAGGAAGTGTGGGTGCAGATCGAGAAGGGGAACGGGGCGATCTGGCTGCGGATCGTCGAGAAGAAAGCGATGGAACAGTACATCGTGGCGGACGCGGCGGCCTTCGGCAACGACATCAGGGCCACGGGCCACGCGGCGGTCTACGGCATCAATTTCGACACCGGGAAGTCCACCATCAAATCCGAGTCCGCCCAGGCCATCGGGGAGATCGCCAAGCTCCTGACTGCCGACCCAAGCCTCAAGGTCTTTGTGGTGGGCCACACGGACACCGTGGGCGGCGTGGACAGCAACATAAAGCTCTCCCAGGACCGGGCCGAGGCGGTCCTCCAGGCGCTCGTACGCGACCACGGCATCGCCCCTGCTCGTCTGAGGGCCTCCGGGTGCGGCCCGTTTGCACCCGTTGCATCCAACGAAACCGAGGAAGGCCGGGCCAAGAACCGCCGGGTCGAATTGGTCAAGCAATAGGACCGGAGTGCGGACTGCCCTTTATCGGGTATTGTTCCATTACTTCGAGGGCTTCCTGGCCGAATACGAGAGCCGCTTTGAGAAGGAGTATGGCTTCTTCCGGCCGGCCATCAGGGATGTGACCGCAGGTCATCACGAGGCCCGAAGGGCCGTGGTAATCTCATGATGCCTCGGGAAGGGCATGAGATTGCCGCGTCGCTTCGCTCCTCGCAACGACGTCTGGACTGCGGCAATCCGCGCTGCGGATTTGCCCGCATCCGCTGTCCGGACTGCGGAATCGGGGACACACACAGCGTGTGTCCCCTGGGGGCCCCAAAGAGGGGTTGGAATCGTGCCTTGTTCCCCAGGGGGCCGGGGGCGATTCAGACACCGATAAATAATCAGGCAAACGGAGATGCCAGCTTCCGCCGGGCGAAGTTTGATTGGCGCCGCTCAATGTGATAAAAATATGAGGAAGATTTGACGGGCAGGCGTCGATTAATCCGCCTCCGGGTCAGAGCACAGGATAGAAAAATGCCTGAAGACATTCCGAAACACTACGATCATCAGAAATACCAAGCACTGATCTACAAGCGCTGGCTCGAGGCCGACGCCTTCGCCGCCGTCCCCGACGACCGGAAGAACCGCTATGTCATCATGATGCCTTTGCCCAACGTCACCGGCGCCCTTCATATGGGCCATGCCATGGACAACGTCATGCAGGACCTGCTCATCCGCTGGCACCGGATGATGGGAGACAACACTCTGTGGATGGCGGGCACGGACCATGCCGGCATTGCCACGCAGGCGGTCGTCGAAAAGCGGCTCTTTGAGCTGGAGGGGAAAACGCGGCAAGACATCGGCCGCCAAGGGCTCGTGGCCAAGATCTGGGCCTGGAAGGACGAGTACCAGGAGCGCATCATCCGGCAGCAGGAAAGCATGGGCTGCTCCTGCGATTGGCGACGCCAGCGGTTCACCATGGATGCCATATGCACGAGGGCGGTGCGCGAAGCGTTTTTCCTGCTGTTTCGCGACGGGCTGCTATTCCGCGGCAACCGTCTTGTCAACTGGGACTGTCAGCTCCAGACTGCCGTTTCCGACGATGAGATCTTCCATGAAAAAGTCCAGGGGCATTTCTGGCACATCCGCTATCCGATCATTGACCCGAAACCCGGCGAGCCGCTTCATGTGACGGTGGCCACGACGCGTCCGGAGACGATGTTGGGCGATACAGCCGTGGCCTGCCATCCCGACCCGGCCGGCGAGCTCGAGAGACAGAGCCGGTCGCTCTTGGGCCGGATGGAAGGCGCCACGAAGAAAGACAGGGAGGAGCTCGAGCAGGAACTGCAACGGATCGAAGAGCGGAAAAAAGATGTCCTGCCGCTTCTCCTTAAACTCCGGAATATGGCCGAGCAGGGGCGGAAAGTCACGTTGCCTCTACTTAACCGGGAGATCCCGCTCATCCTCGACAAATGGGCCGATCCGTCGCTCGGCTCAGGATGCGTGAAGATCACTCCGGCTCACGATCCCAATGATTATGATGTTTGGGGACGCCATAGGGACACAATCGGCATTATCAACATCCTGAATCCCGACGGGACTCTCAATGCCAACGCCGGACCGTACGCCGGGCTGGATCGATTCGACGCCCGGAAAAGCGTGGTGTACGACCTCCGGGACCTCGACCTTTTCGAAGCGATCGAAGACAGGGAGATTGAGATTGGTCACTCCGACCGGTCCAAGACGCCGATAGAACCCTTTTTGTCCAAGCAGTGGTTTGTCCGGATGGGCGACGTCGAGGGCGGAGTTTTATGTGGATCCGGGTCCCGGAAAGAGTTCCGTGCTGCCGGGCTGGCCCAGGCTGCCATCGACACCGTTGAAGAGAGCTATAAATCTCCGTCCGGCCTGCGATTGACGTTTCATCCGGACCATGTTCGTTACGGCGGCACGTATGTCAGCTGGCTGGGAGAAAAGCGCGACTGGTGCATAAGCCGCCAGCTATGGTGGGGCCACCGCATCCCGATCTGGCATGGCAACCTGAAGGGTACCGAACTCGGCAAGGCCATCGCTTCTATTCCGAGAGCCGCTGCCGACGAGCTGCGGACCTGGATCGCCGACAGTGAAGGAAGACTATATAAAATCAATGAAATCAATAAATTAGATAAGAAAGGCCAATATGACGTCCTGGTCTCGCTGCACGACCCGGCGGCCGAGGCCAAATACGCCGCCCGACTTGATAGCGCCGGGTTCAAGCAGGACCCCGATGTCCTCGACACATGGTTCAGCTCTGCCCTCTGGCCGTTCAGCACGCTCGGCTGGCCCGACCCCGAAACGGCGCAGACCGATGAAGGGCAAAGACCGCTGGCGGCCGCTACTGGCCGGGCGGACTGCCTGAGCTATTACTACCCGGGCTCATGCCTGGTGACGGCCCGCGACATCATCACGCTCTGGGTTGCCCGCATGCTCGTCATGGGGCTCTACCTCCTGGGCGACGTCCCCTTCACAGACTGTTTCATCCACGCCAATATCCAGGACGGGAAGGGCGAACGGATGAGCAAGAGCAAGGGCAATGGCATCGACCCCGAGGATATCATCGAAAAGTACGGCGCCGATTCCATGCGCTACGTCATCTGTGATATGCAGACCGGGACGCAGGATATTCGCCTTCCCGTGCAGGCTATATCGCCCTACACGGGCGAGCTGGTTGACTTGGCCACGGCCAAGCATGGCCGCAGCATTTTCACTTATATTTGCCCTAAGACGGGGAAGGAGTTTGATGTACTCGGTACCATGCCGGACATTCCCATGGCCAAGATCATCAGCGAGCGGTTCGAGGTGGGGCGCGCATTTTGCACGAAGCTGTGGAATGCGGCGCGCTTCGCCATGATGAACTTGGGCGAACATAAATTCGTCCCGCTCTCCAAAAACAAGCTGAAGCCTGAGGACCGCTGGATCCTGTCGCGTTTATCTCGTGTTATTAGCAAAGTCACCGAGGAGCTCTATGCCTATAATCCGTCTGCGGCCCTCGGCGCGGCGCGGGAATTTTTCTGGAGCGAGCTTTGTGACTGGTACCTGGAGTTCATCAAGCCGCGCTTTAAGGAGGAGGATTCTGCCCCTGTCGCGCGAACGGTCCTGGCGCTGGCCCTGGACCATGTCCTACGGCTTTTCCATCCTTTTGTGCCGTTCATCACGGAAGTCCTTTGGGAGCGGCTCAATGCTCAGTGTCCGGTCCGCGGCTTGGAGAAGGCGATTCCGTCAACCGAGCTACTGATCTCTGCTTCCTGGCCGGAGCCGAAAGCGGAATGGGAGGATGGCCCGATCGAAGCGGATTTCGCGCTGCTCGAAGACGTGATCCGGAGCATCCGGGAGTTCCGCTCTCTCCACAATATCGCGCCGAGCCGCAAGCTCGAAGCGCTGATCAAAGCGGCGGGACACTCCGCGGACATTTTACGGCAAATGAAACCTCTCGTTCTGCACATGGCCAACCTTAGTCCCCTGATCATCGCCGGGGACATGAATCGACCGGCCGACGCCGCCGCCCTAGTCGTCGGCGATATGGAGATTTATCTCGCCGGTCTCGTTGATACGGACAAGGAGCGAGAGCGCCTGAATTCCAAACGCGGGAAGCTCCTTGAGGATGCCCGGAAGGCCGAAGCGAAATTATCCAATGAAAGCTTCGTCAGCCGCGCCCCGGCCGATGTCGTAGAGAAAGAACGTCAGAGGCTTAAAGATCTGCAGGCCCAGATCGAGCTCATCGACGCCAATTTGAAGGCTTTGTAAATTTTTGGGGCGCGCACCGATCGAGTTGTGTTTGATTCAAACAAAACAGTCCTTGCCACCTTGTCTAAAAAATTCGTCAAAGAATACAAGCATCAAGGGCAAATCTTTTATTTGACCAGAGAAAACTTCGATGAGATTTGTGATAAAATTCTAAGTCAAATCCAGTGATCTCAGGATGGACTCAAGCCGGGGGGGCGTGTCTGGATCAGGGCGTGGAGGATTTATAGAAGAATTGATTCCGTGAATAACAAAAAGGAAGTTCCTGTAAGAGAGCCCCAGGGACTGCGGCGAGCCATTGGCCTGCCCCAGGCCACAGCCATGGTCGTGGGAACGATCATCGGAGCCTCCATTTTTGTCCAACCGTCGGAGATCACCGGGCAAGTGTTTTCTGTCAAAGGCGTTTTTCTGGTCTGGCTCGTATCAGGCCTGCTGACATTTTTTGGGGCGCTGGTGTGCGCGGAATTAGCCTCGATTTTTGCTCAGTCCGGCGGGGTTTATGTCTATTTGAAAGAAGCCTATTCTCCCTCGATTGGTTTTTTGTGGGGTTGGGCCATGTTTTGGAGCGCCCATTCGGGGATTATTGCGGCGATTGCCGTCATATTTTCACGCTATGTTTCCTATTTTTTGCCCATGAGCGCCGCCATGGTCAAGATTGTATCCATGGCGGCCATTATCATTCTCTCAGCCATCAATTACCGGGGCGTCAAGCAGGGCAGTTCTTTCCAAACGCTCATGACGTTGGGAAAGGTCATAGCTATCGTATTCATAATTTTTGCCGGGTTTATCCTCGGCTCGCGCTTTCCTGCACATTTCGTCACCGCGGACATGGGGAACCACAATATTTCGCTGAATAGTTTTTTTCTGGCCGTGGCGGCCGGATTGTTCGCGTTCGGCGGCTGGCATATGGTGACTTATAATTCGGAAGAAACGATCAACCCGCGAAAGACGATCCCGCGGGCGCTCATGACAGGAACGATCATCGTGACTATATGCTACGTAGCTCTGAATGCCGTGTATATGTATATTCTGCCGCTTGAGTCCGTCGCCTCCTCGACCCGAATTGCCGCGGATGCGGCCGATGCCCTGCTGGGATTCGGCGGAGGCGCCCTTATGTCCGGCCTCGTGATCTTCTCCACGTTCGGTGCGCTCAGCGGCATTATCCTTTGCGGGCCCCGCGTTTATTTTTCCATGGCCCGGGACGGCCTGTTATTTCGATGGGTCGGCGATATCCATCCCCGTTATGGGACGCCTCACAAAGCGATCGTCATTCAAGGAGTCTGGTCGTCTGTGCTGGTTGCCACCGGCTCCTATAAAGCTCTTTTCACTCGGGTCGTCTATACCGAATGGATATTCTTCGGATTCATGGCGATCGGCTTATTCTTGCTTCGCCGAAGGCCGGGAATTGTTCGCGGATCCAGAATTTGGGGCTATCCCGTGGTTCCCGCGCTTTTTATCGTCGCATCATTTGCGATCGTCGTAAATCAGATCGTCTCCGCCCCAAGAGAAAGCCTGTTCGGCCTGTCGCTTGTTTTGGTCGGTCTGCCGATATATTATCTATGGTCAAAAAGGATGAGAAGAGGAGTGTAGCTGATGAAAATTATTGATTTTCACAATCATTATTACCCCCCACAGTACCTGGAAGAGATTATCTCCGGGCCGAGCAATGTCAAAGTGAGCTTCGATTCGGATCAAAATCCGCTTCTCTATTATCCCGGCGATTACAACATTGTCGTTCCAGGGCACAGGGACATTGATTATCGAGCAGAAGTTTTAGCAAAGGCAGGAATCGATAAACAGATTCTGACATTCACGACGCCAGGCACGCATGTTGAGCCTCCCCCTCGTTCGGTCGAGCTGGCTCGGATCGTGAATGACAGCCTGGCCAAAATTGTCGCTGAGCGCGGCGATCGATTTGCCGCCCTGGCGACACTTCCACTGAACGATCCTGAGGCCTCTGTGGCCGAGCTGGACCGGGTTTTCGGCGAGCTTGGTTTTAAGGGCGTCATGCTGCACAGCAATGTTAACGGAGTCGCGTTGAGCGACCGACGTTTTTGGCCGCTTTACGAAAAAGCGAACGATTGGCAGGCCGTATTTTATATCCATCCCTCTTTCCCGGTGGGAGTGGAAGCGATGACGGAGTATTGGCTCATGCCCTTGATCGGATTTCCCTTTGATACGACCCTGGCGGCAGCCAAGATCGTTTTCAGCGGAGTGGCCGAAAAATTTCCTAATATAAAGTGGGTTCTTGGACATCTCGGCGGGGCCATTCCGTATCTGGCCGAGAGGCTTGACCGAGGGTATTTCGCGTTCAGAGAATGTCGGGAGAATATCAAGACTCCACCCAGCGAATACCTTAAGAAGTTTTATTATGATACGGTGAACTTTGACGTGAAAGCCCTGGAATTTGCCATTAGTTTCGCCGGCGCGGACCATTTGGTAGCCGGAAGCGATTATCCGCATCAAATTGGGAGTCTCGAGAAAATGGTGAGCACCATAAAGAAGCTAAACATTTCTGCTCGGGAAAAAGCCGGCATACTCGGAGGGAATGCCGCGAAATTACTGGAATTATAGTTTTGCCTATCCTTCTTTTGTGATTTTGATCATGGCGTCATTCGGGTGGACTTTCTGGTTCACCTTCAAGGCCACATCCTGGCCCGGCTTTGCCTCGTTCCCGTTTTGACTCTCGATTTGCAGAGAATTCACTTCTTGCTTAAAATCCGTCGAGTCACGTTTGACACATGTCTCTTGACCTGATATTCTTTGGCCAGGCTTATGTAAAGGGAATAAGGGCCATGCGATGCCCCAAGTGTCATTTTGATAATCCTGCTGATACGCGCTTCTGCGGCAACTGTGCGGCGCCGTTGCTTCCGTCGGCAGAAATCCCTGTCTCCCAGACCGAAACTTTGAGAACTCCCATCAAGGAGTTAACCACCGGATCGGCCTTTGCCGGCCGCTATCAGATCATCGAGGAGCTGGGAAAAGGCGGGATGGGCAAGGTCTACAGGGTCCTCGACAAAAAGCTCAACGAAGAGGTAGCCCTGAAGCTTATCAAGCCCGAGATCGCCTCGGACAAGGAGACGATTGAAAGGTTCAGCAACGAGCTGAAGCTGGCCCGGAAGATCGCCCATCGGAATGTCGGGAAAATGTATGAGCTCATGGAAGATGCGGGGACGCATTATATCACCATGGAGTATGTCCCCGGTGAAAATCTCAAAAGCTCTATCAGGAGATTTGGGCCTTTGCCCATTGGGAAAACACTATTTCTGGCGGGCCAGATGTGCGATGGACTGGCCGAAGCCCACCGGATGGGGGTTGTTCATCGGGATTTGAAGCCGGGGAATATCATGATCGACAAGGATGGGAACGCCAAGATCCTCGACTTCGGGATCGCCCGCTCGCTGCGCGAGAAGGGGATCACTGGCGGCGGCATTATCATCGGGACGCCGGAGTACATGTCTCCGGAGCAGACGGAAGCCAAAGAGGTCGATCAAAGGTCGGACATCTATTCGTTGGGCGTCATTCTTTATGAGATGGTGACGGGGCGGGTTCCGTTTGAAGGGGATACGGCGTTGAGCGTTGCCATTAAACACAAAACCGAGGCCCCCAAAGACCCGAAGTCGCTTAATCCCAACATCCCTGATGACCTGAGCGGAGTCATTCTAAAATGCCTGGAAAAAGATAAAGCTAAAAGATATCAGACTGCGGCTGAAGTCCGCTCCGAGCTGGAAAAAATTGAAAAAGGCATTCCCACTGCGGAACGAGTCGTGCCCGAGAGAAGGACGCTGACTTCGCGGGAAATCACGGTTAAGTTCAACTTGAAGAAGCTTTTGGTTCCGGTCCTGATTTTTAGTTTTCTTGTGATCGCCGGCGTCCTCCTCTGGCGTCTTATTCCCGCCCGAAAAGCAACTCCTGCGCCTTCTGGAAAGCCTTCCATCGCCATCCTCTATTTTAAAAACAGCACGGGGGATAAAAGCTTCGATGTCTGGAGAGACGGCCTTTCGCGGATGTTGATTTCCGACCTTTCTCAATCAGAACACATCCGGGTGGTCCCCGATGATCAGATCTACAGCATCCTGAGCAAGCTGAATGCCCTTGAAAAGGACAATTTTTCAACCGAAGATTTGCGGGAGATCGCAAGCCGCGGCGGGGCGACTTATCTCTTGAGGGGGATGATCACAAGATCCGGGAATTCCTTCCGCATCCAGGCGACCCTCCAGGAGACGAAGAAGCTTGAAGAGATTGCCGGCAACTACTCGGCCGATGGAAGCGGCGAGGGCAGCTTTTTCAGCATGATTGATGATTTGACCAGGAAAATAAAGACGGGCCTGAATCTTTCGAGAAGCCAGATAAGCGGCGAAAAAGACAAAGGAGCGGAAGAAATCACGACCAGTTCTCCCGAGGCCTACAAATTATGCAGCGAAGGTTATCGTCTTAACTATAAGGGAGAATTCCGAAAAAGCATCGAACTCCTCGAGCGGGCGGTGGCGATCGATCCGCAGTTTGCCTCTGCCTACGCCCTACTCGGAGCGGCTTATTACAATTTGGGCTATCCTTCAAAATCGTCTGAAAACAGGAAAAAAGCTTTCGAATTAAGCGACCGGCTGCCTGAAAGGGAACGCTTAGGTGTTCAAGCTTCTTATTATCGTTCTGCTCAAAGGACTTATGATAAAGCGATCGAAGCAAGGAATCAAAGTTTGCGGCTCGATCCGGATGACCTGAACGTGGCCAGAAATCTTGGATTCATCTACTCCGCTTTAGAGCAATGGGATAAAGCCCTGGAACTATATGAAACGAATATCATAAACAAAGTCGAGGCTTATTTCCCATATGAACAAGCAGCTTTAGCATATAGTAGCAAAGGGCAATATGATAAAGCCCAGACTGTCCTTGAGGATTATCTCGCCAGCATTGGAGATCTTGCAGTAATCCACCGGTCCATAAGCACCAATTATCTTTGTCAGGGGAGATATGATCTGGCACTGAGGGAGGCTGATAAAGCATTATCAATTTCCCCTGGGCAATTCCAGAATTTCACATTAAAAGGCGATATCCAGCTTCTTCAAGGATATTTTCTTGAGGCCGAGAAAGAATATCAGAAGCTATTTAGCTCTGACGAAAAAGTCGCTCAAATATCAGGCAAAGACAGATTGACGACTTTATATTTATCGCAAGGTCAATACGAAATGGCCGAAAAACAAGCGAAGCAGGGGATCGAACTATCCCGGGAGCTTGATGACAAAGAAAATGAATCGGGTTTTCTAACACGCTTAGGATATATTTATGTCAAGTCGGGAAGTCCTGCCGACGCTATAAATGAATTTGACAAAGCATTAAAAATCGCCATGGATAAAGGGAGTATCACTTCCCAGGTCTCCGCTCTTCACCTGAAAGGCCTTGCTCTTCTGGAGAAGGAATCAATCCCCGAAGCTCAAAGCATCTCCGACGACCTCAAGAGAGTTATCGAGAGCTGGCTCAATCCTAAGCTTATGAGAAGCTATTACCGATTGATAGGGATGATCGAGCTAAAAAAGAAAAATTATGCAGAAGCCGTTGGTCATTTTGAAAAAGCGATTTCGCTATTGGATTATGAGCGGGGACCGGAAGCCGATGACCATGCTTTTTACTATGAGCCTCTTGCCTTTGCATACCATATGTCGGGCAATCTGGAGAAAGCCCGGGAGCAGTATGAGAAAATAACGCAGCTGACGACCGGCAGATTTTCTTATGGTGACATCTACGTCAAGAGCTTTTACATGCTAGGGAAGATACACGAACAAAAAGGTGATAAAGCCAAAGCCGTCGTCAATTACCAGAAATTCCTCGACCTCTGGAAGGACGCAGACCCGGGTCTGCCCGAAGTCGAAGACGCCACAAAGCGCCTGGCGGCGCTGAAAGGACCGCGGATCCCCTAGGTATTTTCTCTCGTCTCAAGATACCAAGTCCCCGCAGCTGGGAAAGGCTTCCGCAAAAGAAGTCATCGCTTCCATGACGCTCGAAGAAAAGGCGAGCCTCGCCGTGGGCATGGGGATGAGAATGGCAGCTCTCCCTTCACGTGAAACCGGCCTAGGAATTCGGCTATGGTTTGTCATACGCCAATTTTGCGTACAGCAACCTGAAATTAAGCTCAACAAACTTCAGCAAAAAAATGATCGTTATGCTGGACGTGAAGAACGCCGGAACTATCGCCGGCCGGGAGGTTGCCCAGCTTTACCTGCCGAAAATATAGCCGGTAGATTTGGGATAGAAGAGATCTGAAAAAATAGCCCAGCCCGATATGGAATCCGAAGTGATATTTATGCTTCTGATCAAGCTCAAGAGCTTATTTTCTGATTCTTCAATTTTCGGGATTCGAGGAGTTGTAACACACTTTCCCTAATCAACTGGCTAAGGTCGGCTTCCCTTTCGATTAAGGGGCGGACATCGTCAACCGCCTTCGGCCAATCGACACTCTCAAGCCTATTGATGACCAGCTGCACCCAGTTTGTCGGAGTGACTTCGGGGCCCTGCCATTTCGTCTGGTGGAGCGCGTCGTTCAGGAATCGGATATTCGGCTCGGGCCAGGAAGGATCGGACATGTACCAGTAAAGATCATAGAGATCTCGGCCCTTGAAATAGGGACGCATGAGAATGGCATGGAGTTTGCCGCTCAGCAGCGAAGCTTGATCATAATGAAGGACGTTCAAAATGACATAGCGGCGGATGATGGAGGTCTCAAACAATCCGCCCTCAGGAGGACGGCTGTCTACCTCCACCTTGACGGAGAGCGATTCCGTTCGATGGGGGGATAAGCCGAGTTCGTAAAACAATCCAGGAAAAGTGATGAACGCGGATTTGACCGGGATGTCAACCTTAAGCTTATGGCTTTTCACGAGATAAGCTTCAGCTTCAAAGGATTTGCAGACACCGGAAATGATCTTGACAAAATCTTTGCAATCGGAAGGACTCGCTAAAGCGAAATCAAGATCCTCGGAATAGCGAGGAAGCATATAGAGCAAGCGCAGGGCTGTGCCTCCGTGAAATATCCAGGAAGTGAACGCCCCGCCCTCCTGGAGGAACTGAAGGATCCGCGCTTGACAGTATTCCCGCACCAGATTTTTTGCCAGCAATCTGTTCGGTGCTTTAGAAATAATTTGCTTAATCTGCTCTTTCATGATTGCTTCAGCTCCTGAGCGATCGTCTTAATTTTTTGTGCAGCATTCCACAGCTTTCGGCTTTCAAATTTGCGAGCCAGTTCAAGGAGAAGCTCGGTGCTTAAATTCTCAATATTTTGGAGCCTCAGCTCCCTCAAATAATTGAGGTTGTCTGACCCCGGAGTCAGGTACAGCAGGTCGAGCAGGGCTTTCTCTGCGGAGGCGATAAAAGCGGACTGGCCGCTGCCGAGATCGATCAGCTGATAGCCGAAAAACAGCTCTTTCTTGATGTGCTTAAAAATATAAAGACCGAGAGGCGTGGAAAGGGCTTCCGGCCTCCCGGTTGTTACGCTCGTGATCGAGGGCACATATTCAGGGATGAGGCCGTGGTGTTCTAAAGCTGATTGAAGGCTGATATAGGAAGCACGTTTCAACCGATTCGCAACAAGAAATGGATGGGGCGGGTTTTTCTGGTGCGGTTCGGCGAGGGCATAGAGTCCGCGGCGAAGCTGGATGAGTTTTCCGGACTTAACCCATCTAGAAAGCTGTCGTCCAAGATCGACCGGTTCGACGGCTCCGGCCAGCAGTAAACTAGAATGGAAGACCGGGTCTAGGCCGACGAGTTCTAAGAGCTTATTCCATTTCATGGCATTAATATGCCATAATTGGTATATTATTGCAACAAATATTTAAGCCAGACTTTTAAAATAAGAAATTTGCCAAGAAGGTTTGACAAATTTATGTGATCGACTACGTCAATCCTCTCGTGCTGATGACGGCAATCAACATTGGGGGCAAGGCGGAGACGGCGAAGAGGAAGGGGAAGACTGCCCGCCGCGAAAAAGTGAACCCCTATTCTTCTCCCGTGATCTTGAATACCGCGTCATTCGGGTGGACTTTCTGGTTCACCTTCAGGGCCACATCCTGGCCCGGCTTTGCCTCGCTCACATTTTGATGCTCGATTTGCAGAGAATTTATCTCTTGCTTAAAATCCGTCGAGTGGCCGAGGAAGTGGACCATGTCGCCGACGCGAAGCTTGTCCGTCAGTCCCAACACGGCGACACTGATGCGGTCGAAGTAGTGGGTCACTTTGCCGACGCGATTTTCAGACATGGCTGCCTCCTTTCAAGTCAAGGCGGTTGATACGCGTTCCCTCAACCGATCTCCTAAAAAGATCATCAACCCATAGTATATCATAACGAGCGGCGAATTTGCCCAGTGGCTTGCCACGGGGAGCCGCTCGTAGAGGGTTCCAAGGGGGAGCCGCCCCCTTGGTCAATTAAATTTTCATCGGAGACACATTTATGAATATTAAAAATGCATATTAATCCCCCCTTCCCCCCTTGGCCAATCAAGGGGGGCCCCGAAACAGGTCTGTGTCTCCGAGCAGGTTGCAGGGCGTCGGACGAAGTTCGACGCCCGTTGGAAGGGGTCTTCCCCTCCAAATTGACTCGGGCCTGTCAAGTTTGACACATGTCTCTTGACCTGATATCCTTTCGCCAGGCTGACGTAAAGGGAATAAGGGCCATGAAATGTCCCAAATGTCATTTTGATAATCCTTCCGATACGCGCTTCTGCGGCAACTGTGCGGCGCCGTTGCTTCCTTCGGCAGAAATTCCGGTCGCCCAAACTGAAACTTTGAGAACTCCGATCAAGGAATTAACCACCGGCTCGACCTTCGCTGGCCGATATCAAGTCATCGAAGAGCTGGGCAGAGGCGGCATGGGCAAGGTCTATAGAGTCCTCGACAAAAAGCTCAAAGAAGAGGTAGCCCTGAAACTCATCAAGCCCGAGATTGCTTCGGACAAAGAGACCATTGAAAGGTTTGGTAATGAGCTGAAGCTGGCCCGGAAGATCGGCCACCGAAATGTCGGGAGGATGTATGAACTCATGGAGGATAAGGGGACCCATTTCATCACCATGGAGTATGTCCCCGGGGAGAATCTCAAAAGCACGATCCGCAGGATCGGACAGCTCCCTGTCGGGAAATCGATGGCGATCGCCAAGCAAATCTGCGAGGGATTGGAAGAGGCGCACAGGTTGGGCATTGTCCACCGCGACCTAAAGCCCAGCAACATCATCCTGGATGCAGAAGGGGACGCCCGGATTATGGATTTCGGGATCGCCCGGTCCCTTCATGCCAAGGGAATCACGGCAGAGGGCGTTATTATTGGAACGCCGGAGTATATGAGTCCTGAGCAGGTGGAGGGGAAAGACGTTGATCAGAGATCGGATATTTATTCGGTGGGAGTCATTCTCTATGAGATGGTCACCGGTCGAGTGCCCTTCAGTGGAGATACGCCTTTAACCGTAGCCGTGAAGCAGAAGACAGAAGCCCCTCAAGATCCAAGCAAGCTCAATGCCCAGAACCCAGAAAGCCTATGCGCGTGATTTTGAAATGTCTCGAAAAAGCCAAAGAGAAACGGTATCAGAGCGCCAAAGAATTGCATTCTGAGCTGACCCGCATGGAGGAAGAAATCCCAACTGCAGAACGAGCGGTTCCCAAAAAAAAGCGTCCTAAATCAAAAGAAATCGCTGCAGGAGAGGGTAAAATCAATTGGAAGAAAATTGCTATTTGGGGTGGCGCTGCCATTCTCCTGGCCTTGATTATCTATGCCGGGCTTAATCTATTCACCAGCCGCAAGGAAGTCATCGATTCGATCGCCGTTCTTCCCTTTGAAAACGTGAACGCCGACCCGAAAACAGATTACCTTTGTGACGGAATTACCGAGACGATCATTAATAAGCTCTCGCAGTTGACCAACCTTAAAACGGTTATTTGCCGCAACTCGGTATTCACCTACAAGGGTAAAAACGTGGACCCGAAAAAAGTGGGCCAGGAACTTGGTGTAAAGCGGTCTTGTTGACTCGGATGGTTCGACTTGGAGATCGGCTGACAATAAGCCCCACTCTCGTCAGGACAAAGGATAACAGCCAGCTCTGGGGAGATAGGTATGACCAGAAGTTCGCGGACATCTTTTCCATAGAAGAGAAAATAGCGACATCCATAGTTCAAGCCCTGCGATTGAAGCTGACTGAAAAAGATAAGCAAAGGATCCTCGAGAGGCCGATTGACAATGCAGCGGCCTATGAGTGCTATTTGAGGGCCAATTATGAAATCTGGCGGTTTAAGGAGGGTTCCTTAGATCGTGCCGTCCAAGACCTTCAGAATGCCCTTGATATCACCGGCCCTAATCCACTTCTTTATTCGGCCATGGCAGGAGCTTATTTTCAATATGTCAATATTGGCGTCAAACAGGAAGAATATATAGCGAGAGCCGAAGATTATGCCAATAAAGCTTTGGCGATAGACCCCGAATTCTCCAAAGCCCACATGGTCCTAGGATGGATCTACTTGGGGAGAAATCAACAAGAGGCGATTCGCCATTTCAAGAGGGCGTTGGCTGCGAATCCGAATGAACCTGACGCCTTGTTTAGGCTTGGATTAACCTATCTGCAACTCGGGAGACCCTCTGCGGCCCATGCTCTACTGGAAAGACTGAAGAAGGCCGATCCCCTACATCCACGCACTTATTTAGTCCAAGCCGCGCCATTGTTTTATGATGGTCAATTCGCCCTTGCTCTTGATCCGTACCGCAAGCAATATCAATCCGATCCCTATAGTCCCGTCAATGCGTTTTTATACGCCCTTGTCCTGGCCTACAACAAAGCATTTGATGAAGCTTTTTCTATTATTGAGAAGTGCGCCCAAGCGGATCCGGATAATGCTCTCAGCAAGTTTGGACTTTTGCTGAAATATGGGCTACAGAAAGACAAAGCAAAAGCGTTCCAAATCATGACTCTCGATTTCCAAAAAACGTGTCGACGGGACGGGGAATGGTCCTATTATGCTGCGGACGCGTTCGCTTTGCTGGACGAGAAGAAAGAAGCCCTGGATTGGCTGGAGAACGCGGTCAATGGGGGCTTCATCAATTATCCCTTTATCATTAAGCACGACTCTTTCCTCGCCAACATCCGCGGCGAGGAGCGCTTCAAGAAGCTGATGGAGCGGGTGAAATACGAATGGGAGCATTTTGAGGAATAAGGAAGGGCAAAGAAAATTGACCTCACTTAATCCCTATGCTATAAGCTAGAAAAAGGGAGAAGTCATAAAATTGGACAGCCGGCAGATTGAATCGGTTGATGAAGCCATGGTTGAAATCTATAAAAAGAAGACTCCCTCGCAACGTTTACAGATTGCTTTCGGCTTGTGGAGGTCAGCGAAAATCTTGCTAGTTAATAGTCTCCGCTCGTTGCACCCCGAGTGGGATGAAAAACGCCTTCAGCGCGAAGTCGCCAGGAGAATCTCTCATGGAGCAGCATGAGCTCCTGGGATATCTTGTTCGATGTCTTGAAAAATTGAACATACCCTATTTTATTACCGGCGCTGTCGCATGTATCGCTTATGGAGCGCAGGTTTACGAATGACATCGATATCGTGGCTGAGATTGATGATGGCCATATTGCCAAACTGAAGGAATGCTTTCCTGAAGAAGAATTTTACTTAGATTCGGATGCGATCCGAGAGGCGATCAAACGCAGACATCAGTTTAATATTATTCTTCCCGACTCAGGATTAAAGATAGATATCATGATCTCTAAAAAAGACGCATTTGATAAAAGCCGGTTCAGCAGAATCAAAAGAATCCGTCCCTTGGAAGATACGGAGGCGAATTTTGCTTCTCCAGAAGATGTGATCATCAAAAAAATGGAATACTATAAAGGGGGCTCATCCGAGAAACACATCCGGGATATCATGGGGATGCTGAAAATCTCCGGCGAAATGATTGACCCAAAATATATTTCTTTATGGGCAAAGAGGCTCCATCTAGAAGAAATCTGGCAGGCCATTCAAGAAAGGCTGTCAAGATAGCATCAAAGCATCCTAGATTGGGGAGACAATGGGCTCTTCGACAGGAGAAAGGAATAGTCCCACTGAACAGGGAAAAGAGCCATGAAATGTTCCAAGTGTCATTTTGATAATCCCGAAGATACGATTTATTGCGGGAAGTGCGCAGCCCTCCTTCATCCATCGGGTGAAAAAGCTGCCCCTCCAGAAGAAATTCTAAAAACATCCGGAGTCGAATTGAAACCCAGATCGACCTTCGCCAGCCGCTACCAGATTATTGAAGAACTGGGAAAAGGGGGTATGGGAAGGGTCTACAAAGCGGAAGACAGGCGTCTCGGACGCCCGGTCGCGCTCAAGTTTCTCCCTGACGAAGTGACCCGCGACCGGCACGCCCTGGACCGCTACCAGCGCGAAGCCCGGACCGCCTCCGCCCTCAATCACCCTCACATCTGCACGATTTATGACATCGACGAGGCGGAGGGCCGGCCCTTCATCGCCATGGAACTCTTGGAGGGCGAGACACTCAGGGGTCGCATCCGGGGACAGCCGCTCAAGATCCAGGAGATCGTGGACCTGGGCATTCAGCTGGCGGACGCGATGGACGCGGCTCATGCAAAAGGGATCCTGCACCGGGACATCAAACCGGAGAATATCTTCATCACTCCGCGGGGGACGGCCAAGCTCTTGGATTTTGGAATTGCGAAATTGGCGGCTGAGCAGGTTAGCCTGACGGCTCCGACGGCCACGTTCGCAGGGTGGGTCACTGTGCCCGGGGTGGCTGTGGGGACGGTGGCTTACATGTCGCCGGAACAGGTGCGCGGCGAGGCCCTCGATGCACGGACCGATCTTTTTTCGCTTGGCGTTGTGCTGTATGAGACGGCTACCGGGTCGCAGCCGTTCCGCGGCGCCACTACGGGAGCGGTCTGCACAGAGATCCAGACCAAAACGCCGACAGCTCCGGTGCACATGAACCCCGATGTGCCGGCGGAGCTCGAGCAAATCATCGACAAAGCGCTGGAGAAAGACGTTCGCCTCCGCTACCATTCGGCAAGGGACATGCTGGTGGACCTGGAGAGGCTGCGCCGAAGTTTGGCGTCTTCCCCCCGGGCGGCAGCGCGCTCGACCGCCGAGCAAGCCTCGATTGTCGTTCTGCCCTTCGAGAACCTCAGCCCGGACCCGGACAATGCGTTCTTTGCGGATGGCCTAACCGAAGAGCTGATCGCCGACCTATCCAAGGTGCAGGCCCTGCGCGTGATCTCTCGCACGTCAGCGATGATGTACAAGGGCGTGAAGAAGAGCGCCCCGGTCATCGCGCAGGAGCTAAGCGTCCGCTATGTGCTCGAAGGCAGCGTGCGTCGAGCGGGGAACAGCCTGAGGATTACGGCGCAGCTGATCGACTCGGCGACCGACGCACACCTTTGGGCGGAAAAGTACATGGGTACGCTCGAGGACGTGTTCGCGCTGCAGGAGCAGATGTCCCGCCGGATCGTCGAAGGGCTCCGGTTGAAGCTGACGCCGGAGGAGGATCGGCGGCTGGCGGCTCGGTCTATTCCGGATATTCGGGCATACGATGCCTGGCTGCGGGCGAGCCAGGCGGTGTTTGCCTTTACCAAGGATGCGTTTGACCGTGCCTACCAGCTCGTGCATGGTGCCCTGGAAATAGTCGGCGAGAACGCCCTTCTCTACTCAGGGCTGGGATTCTTCCACGCGCTCGCCTATGACTTTGGCATCAGCCACGACCCGGAGACGCTCCAGCTCGGCGAACGATACGCTAGGCGGGCGATCGAGCTGGAGCCCGGCCTTGGCCAGGCTCATTACGCCATGGCCTACGTGCGCTGGAAGCAGGGCGATTTCGCGGGCACAGTGCGGGAGGCCCGGCGTGCCGCCGAGCTGGACCGAACAATCGACGCCCTCTGGAGTCTCGGGTTTGTACTCTCCGAGATCGGCCGGATGGCCGACGCCAGGCGATTCGCCGATGAGGCGGTTGCCGCCGACCCGCTGAACGCGATGTCGGGCTTTGCGAGGGGAGTCGTAGAGTTCCTCGATGGTCGGTTCGAAAATGCGGCTGCGTGGTTCCGAAAATACCTCGATAAGGTGGCACCGGGCCACCCGCTCCTGCTCTGGTGGCTCGCCCAGTCTCTCGCGCAGGCCGGCCGAGACGACGAAGCAAGGGTAGTCTTCGAGCAAGCAGTGGCAGCGGAGGCCGTTCTTATCTCGGATATGTGCGCACTGTACTGCCTCGCCGCGGAAGGTGACCGCAGCCGGGTTCGGCAGGCGCTCGACGCGAATACCCTGTTGCAGGAGGCCGCGAAGACTGACGAGTATTTCCCCAACTTTATCGCGGCCTGCCTCGCGCGTGTCGGCGATCACGACGGCGCCCTCGACTGGCTCGAGCGTTCCGTCGCCTGGGGATTCAGCAACCATCGCTTCCTCAGCGAGCACAGCCGTTTGCATGCCCCCCTGCGCGGTAATCCGCGCTTCCAAATGCTCGTGGACCGCGCCCGTGAGAAAGAGCGGGCGTTCGAGGTTTAAGCAAGCCAAAAATTTTCTGGAAGCTTGTTGACCTTGAATATTCGGTTGACTTGACCGAATTTTCAAGGTAATTTACGGCCGCATCAGCCGGGTGATCCGTCAGCTTGAGGCGAGGTCTGACGAATGTTCACCGAAAGGGGGACCAGATTATGGGCGAATTTTTAAAGACGGCGGTTTTTTCTCTGTCGATCCCGATCACGAGACACCAGTAATTAACCGCCTTTTTGCTGAGATTCCGGTTTTTCAACAGAACATCCCGAAATCTTTCCCGTCCATATTTCTCTTGGACTTCTTCGATGTAATCGAACCCGCCAAAATTTATGGCT
>Ga0315294_10002566_pt1 | contig 19817 bp, 33 predicted proteins | sample YL17G13_40_MG_FD_203626 | JGI IMG/M metagenome (GOLD analysis project Ga0315294, IMG submission 203626) | Sediment microbial communities from Yellowstone Lake, YNP, Wyoming, USA - YL17G13_40 | ecosystem: Environmental > Aquatic > Freshwater > Lake > Sediment | place: USA: Wyoming | collected...
TTCCTGGGCCTCCGGGACACCTACCTGCGGAAGCAGGCCGAGCTCCGCAAGAAGTGGAAGGGCGACGACGAGGGCTTCCAGGTCGAGGACGCCATGTGGCACAAGCACCTACAAGGCCGGGCGCGCGGCGCCTTCAGCCGTGCCGTGAAGGAGTGGGAGAACTTCTACGAGAAGCAGGACCTCCTGCCCTGCGCCGGCTGGATCCACTCCGGGGACAAGGAGCGCGGCGTGGAGTTCTCCATCTGGGCGATGATCCACGTCTCGAACCGCCAGCTCGCCGTGGGGACCGACAAGGACTACTCACGGTACACCTGGCACATCAAGAAGCACACCCAGAAGGCCGCGGACGCGAACGTCCAAGTGACCATCGACATCCACGAGTACCTGAAGATGGGCCACGCCGGGAAGGATGTGGCGTACTTCCTGAACCAGGTGCTCAAGGGCGACATCCCCGGGGCGCTGCCGCCGGCCCTCGGCTGGAACAAGTAGGCCATAAACCCCCTCTTGGCCGGGTCGGACGAACACCGTCCGGCCCGGCCTTTCTTATGGTCACGCTCGACCTCAGCAGGCACAGCCTCCTCAGGTTCTGCCAAAACCACCTCAAGGACGGGGTGATCCCGAATCCCGAGGAAGGACAGCGGATATCCTCCGAGGACGCCAAGGAAGCCGTCCGATGCGCCAAGAGTATGCTTCGCGTCTTCCATCAGGCGCCGGAGGTCCACCTTCCCCCGCTCGTGGGGTTCTACAAGTTCATCAAGCACGGCACCCGGCCTACGCGGTACTTCTTCAGGAGCGGGCTCCTGTTCACCGTGATCGGTCACGACGGGAAAGACATCATGGTCACCGTCGCCGCCATCCCGAAGGAGCGGAGAGACACCCTTCTGGAAATGGCCGGATCCGACGGGAAGGCCTACCTGTCCACCGTCGACAAGATTGTCGTTCCTTATCGCCTCAGGGAGAGGCTGGACCCCGTGGGGATATGTCTGGAAGATGGGCGGATCGTGCTCATAACCTTCGAGGAGAAGAATGAAGAGAGTCTACGTCCTCGTCCATGACTACGACAAGGACATCCAGATCGAGGTATTCCGGACCCTTCCGGACGCCAAGGAGCTGGCCCGGCGGGTCCGAATGGTGCAGGTGCTGAAGGACGTGCAATAGGAGGAATCATGTACACAATCGGACACGTGATTTACGGAGTGCCGCTGACCGACAAGATCAGCGGAATCATAGAGAGGGCCGGTCAGGACCCCGGGGATCTCGGGTTTACTGTGCTCTACAGCGGCGCCGCCAACTGGACGCCGGGATACCTCGGCGAGGAGCTGGTGGAGTTCACCGAGTGCGATGGAGACTTCCCGCTCTCCAAGCTCGCCGTCCAGCCGACGGCGAAGCAGAGGGCGGCCGCTCAGGCCAAGATCGACGGGCTGCCGCCCAAGGTCAAGGCGGCCCTGGGGAAGGTCGATGTGTGGGTGGTCTGGAGTACTTCATAGAGGAGGTGCGAGGTGCGGTGAGCGACTACTGGGTTCCCAAGAGGAAGTACGAGTTGGTCGACGCGCTCGTCAAGAAGTACGGCGACGGCGAGCGGTCGAAACTCCGCCGGATGCCCATGAGGCAACTCCTGGCGATATGGCATAAGCTGTGGAGGAAGGATGAAGCGGAAGCGAAGTCCTGACCAGACCAAGGTCGAGGAAATCGGGCGCATCCTCTGCGACAATCCCGTCCTCCACCTGTCCGCGAACGAGCGGACGTCCGACCTCAGGGTTCGGGTTGAGGAGGGATGTCGGCCGGTGTATATGATCTCAAGGGGACTGCGGCACGCCTTTGTGGTGATCCCCGTATCCGAGGACGACCCCGTGGCCGCCCTGAGCTGGAGGAATCTTGGAAATGGGAAAACCTAGAGTCCGGTCGTTCGTCATCGAGGAGGGCGTCGTGACCTGCCTTTATGCCGACGAGGACCGGGCTATCCTGGGGAAGGTTGGCCGGACAACCAAGGCCGAGAAGATCTCGGACGTCCGGTTCAACGCCAAGGCCCAGAAATGGGAGGCGGTCGACCGGAAGACCAGGAAGGTCATCGCCACCCACGTGACCCGGGCCGGATGTGTCCGAGGAGAGCACGACTACTACGAGGAGTTGATCTCCAGGGGAGTCATCCCCTGGGAACGGTAGAAGAAATCCCAGGATTCTCTTGTGGGGCTGTTGCGGCCCCGCGTGTTCCAAGGCATACCATTCTCGCACCGCGCGACCTCCGCGCCGGACCCCGGCCCGCGGGCGGTCCGGTCTCCGGGCTCCGGTCGTCCGCGTCCTTGGTCATCTCCAGCTCGTGGTAACCGGAGATGACCGCGCCGGGCCGTTGCCGGGACTCCGGCTGCCACGAGCTGGAGATGACCCGGCGCAAGCGGTAGTTGGCGCGATTCGCTGGGATTTCTAGGAAAAAGAATTCCAGGTTCTGTTTCCCGTACACGCAGGTGTTTCGCCTGTCGGCACCGAATCTTCACCCAGAGCGTCCAGAGTTCAGTTGGGCCGAGGGCGGAGGCCTACGGCCACCGCCCGCGGTCAACTGAACCCCGTCCGCCGTTTAGCTGGAATTCTTGGAAGGAGACCATGAGGGATATTGTTCGGAAGAACTGCCGAATCCACTGGACCACGCGGTCCAGCGTCGAGATTCTCGGAAGAATCGAGACGTACAAGAAGCCCATCACGTTCCCGGTCCTGTGGATCGACGGGAAGCTGGCCATGAGCGCCTCTCCCCAGGAGGTGCTCATGATGAAAGACGCCGCCAAGGGAGCCCGCGGGGACGCCCTCGTGGGTGGCCTGGGATTGGGGCTGGTGCTCGAACACCTGAAGCCGAGATGCAAGAGCGTTACGGTCGTGGAGAAGCTTCCAGAGGTCACCGAGCTCTACAAGGCCTACCGGAAGCCCAAGAAGCCGTTCTACGACAAGGTCATCCACGCGACGATCGAGGAGATTCTCGAGACGACCCTGGCCCCGAAGTACGACTTCGTCTTCGTGGATACCTGGTTCGAGGGGGACTACGAGTTCCTGCCCCACCTCAACTGGATCGAGCGGGAAGCCAAGCGGATCTTGAGGCCGAGGGGTATCGTCCGGCTGTGGCATCGAGACGACATGGTCGAGGGATTTGCCCGGGAGTGTCGGAGGTTGTTCTGCGTGAAGCGTTCGATCCAGGCGGCCGACCCGGCCAATATCAAGGCGCTGATCGCGAGATTTCCCCTCGCCGGGACCTTCACAAAGTGGCTCAAGGATCACCTGAGCGCCACGATCTGGGAGGCCGAGGAAGAAGCCCGGAAGATAGCGTCGAAAGCCGATCGGTTCAAGGTCCCGCTGGAACTTGTTGACGACCTGAGGGCCGTTGGGTTATGACCGAGCCCGTGTTCAACTACCTCTGCCCGCTCTGCGGCGGCCCGATCCACATCACGAACTTCAGCGTGAAGTGCGACCAGGCGATCAAGCCGACGGGATGGGGGGTCATCGTCACGCCGAAGGTCTCCAAGGAATCGGAGTCCTTCAGGTGCCCGAAATGTGAGGTCACGGTCCCCTGCGACTGGGTCTACAGGGAGATGCCAGAGGAGAAAGCGAAGAAGCTGATGCAGCAGTGGGGAGCCAACCCCTACTCCATCTTCAACCACAAGGAGGCCGCCGTTGATCATAAAACTGCTCGAGCTCCGCGATCGCGCGACAAACATCTCGATCGCGGCGATCAAGTTCGACCCGAAGGAGAAAAGGGAAAAGGCGATCCTGAATCACTCGGGGTTCCTCCCGAATGACTTCGTGTTCCTGATCCGACTCCACGACTCCCTGGAGATGCAGTACGACCCCTGGGCGTGGGGCAGCAGAAGGACGATGGGCTCGGCCCACAAGTGGCTCGCCGACCATTTCGACGAGGTGAAGTCCGGAGACCTCATCGACGTCGAGGTCATCCTCAGGGAGAAGGAGAAGCCCGCGGAGAGCGAATACGGTGGCTAGGGTCGCCGTCCCCGTCATCAAGCTGAGGTACCGCCAGACGGACGCCTTCCCGAACGCGATCATGGATGTGTTTGAGTCGGCCAACGTCTGGACGCCGACCGACGAGTTCACCTACACCGGCCGGGTCAACCTGACGCGCGACAGCCTCTCGTCCTCCAAAGAGGTGAAGGCCAAGCGCGAGGAGATCCTCAAGGCTCTGGAGAAGGTTTTCAGGGAGCGACATGGCGACCAGTGGGAAAAGCCCTTCAAGAGGCTCGCCGGGCTCCTTCGGAAGAACGACTGGGACCTTTCGTTCTTCGTCGACTGCTATTAGGGGGAACCGTGAAGAAGAAGACCAAGAAACCCAAGAAGCCGCTGATCCGATTCGAAGTCAGCGGCAACTGCCAGTTCGAGTTCTCTTGCGCCTACGTCGAAGCGGGGAGCGCCGATGAGGCGAAGCGGAAGATCACCCACGACATCGAGCGGGCCGTGGAAGCGGAGGCGGGGATGACCAGCGGCTTTGAGGTGGACAACCTCGAGGCCGAGGCCGAGATGGAGCGCAAGTGCGCCATCTGCGGAACAGAGGAGAACGACCTTTCTTCGGAGGACCAGGCGATCACCAACGGCCTGCCGTGCCTAGAGCTCTCCGATAACGAGGCCATCGGGGCGCCGCACATCGACGGGAAGATCGCCTGCCCGAAGTGCATGGACCCGAAGGCCAAGAGCAAGAAGGCCCAGAGGTTCCGCCGGCACTACATGAAGATCTTCCGGAACTATCCCAATGGCCGGAAGTAAGAAGCTTCACCTCCTGACCTGGCTCCACACCGACGGGGACGGAGTCCCCATGGCCGAAGCCAGGCTCCTGAGGCTCTCGAAACCGGAAGTCAGGAAGCTCCTGATGTTCATGGGCATAGTGAAGAGAGACGGGGACTGCACTTCCGACGTCGGCCTCGAGGAAGCCAAGGTCAAGACGTACAAGAAATTCCTGGACGAAGCCCGAGAGGAGAGCCTCTTCGATGGAGGGTGATTTTGAGGCACAGCGTCGTCACGGATATCACGAAGATCGGGGGCCTGGTCCGCGGATTCAGGGTGTCCCTGTTCGGGGAGGCCACCCGTGTCCTGGAGAAGGCCGATCGGGATCGGGGCCTGATCTGTTTCGCGTGCGGCATAGCCATCCCGAGGGGAATGAAGTATTATTGTTTCTCGCAGTGCCTGATGGCTGCAAGAGAGCTCGTGTATGTGGTGGCCTGTGAGGAATGTTCCGAAGTTCTCAAAGCCGCCATCAACGCCTGCTCCGAGAAGCGAACGCAGTGCGCCACCGCCGATCGCGGTATCGGTGACGCCGGATCGGTCCCTCCAACTCCTGGGGGCGTACGTGCGGACCAAGAAGCCCATCCGGAGGCCGTCCAAGCTCCCTAAGGGAACGGTGGGCGTAGTCGTGAGAGACGCGGACGGGAAGTGCAAGTCGGGCCAGGTCGCCGTCCAGGTGCCCGGCCTGACGAGCAAATACGTCTGCCTGCCCAGCGACGCGATCGAGCCGGTGAGGCCGAAATGAGCCGACAGAAGATCCGAGAGGCTCTCGCCAAGGGACCCGTCAAGGTCCAGGTGGGGAACCGAATCGTAACGCTGACCAAGATGGGGAAGATCTACCATATCGTCGTCACCGAGCCGGGGAAGGAGCCGAGGGCCTGGCAATACGCCAGCGAGATCGCCATCGACCGGTTCGAGAAACACATCGACCTGTTAAGGAGGCCATCGTGAAGGAGAGAATCCGAATCACGATCGACGAAGACGGCAAGGTCACCGCCGACATCATCGGCGGGCACGGATCCTCGTGCTCGAAAGAGATCGAGGAGATAAACAAGCTCTGCGGGGGCCAGGCGAAGATCACCAAGAAGCCGGAATACTATGTGGGGACCGGCGAAAAGAACAAGATCAAGCAGGAGAGATCATGAGCGAATTCACGGAATGCGAAACGGAGCTCAAGGACCAGGCCGCCCTCGTCGACGCCCTCGTTGAGGCCGGGATCGCCCGCGAGCACGTCGAGGTCCACGAGGCCCCTCAGCACCTTTACGGGTACCACGGGGACAAGCGGGCCCAGACGGCCAACATCATCATCCGCCGGAACCACGTCGGGAGCAGCTCCAACGACATCGGCTTCCTGAAGAAGGCCGACGGGACCTACGAGGCCATCGTCAGCGAGTTCGACCGCCGTTCGGGAGGGAATCACGCCCAGAAGACCGGCGGCTACAACGAGCGGTGGCTCAAGACCCTAAAGCAGCCCTACGCCACGAGGATGCTCGAGCGCGAGCAGGCCAAGAAGGGCCGGAAGGTCCTGAAGACCAAGAAGGGCAACAAGGTCATCCTCTCGGTCTACTACTAGAGATGAAACAGACCATCGTCATCGACACGGGCTTTGACGCCGACCACCTGGCGTTCGACTTCCACGGGGAGCTCGAGCCCTTCGAGGCCAAGGCCCTGAGTCCGGTCGGAGGGAAGCTTCTGGTCGTCCTCGACCCCATTCCCCTCGGACTGGATCTTTTCGACGAGAACAAGAACAAGTTCCCGTCGGAGAACATCGCCCATACCCTCACCTTCGAGGCGGGGAGCAAGTTGTCCCTGTCCCGGACGTTCAAGTTCCGGCACTTCGCCGCCACGGACCTGAGGAAGGCCTACGTCCTCTGCCGGAGGATCGCCCACCACGTGGAAGACACGATGGTGCTGACGCTGCCCCACGCGCCGTTCTACGGCCTGACGCAGAACTTCAACTTCAAGGCCGACGTCCCCTCGGAAGTACTGGGGTTCGAAGCTTTCCGGCGGTCGATCCTTGTCTCCAGAGGATAAAGCGGTCGACTGGTCTGCCGGGTGCCCATTCTGCGGGGCCCGGCAGACCTCACGCCTCAGGTGCGGACACTGGGAATGTCTCCGGTGCTCGCGCCACAACTGCACCCGCAAAGGGGAGGACAATGTTCGCAAGAACGTTCGCAATCCACGCTAAGATCCCGCTCGATGACCCGGACGCCGTCCTCTCATTTATGGGGGACAGCATCCTAAAGGAGGCGGTAGGCCGGGAGCCGTCGAAGTTCAGCCTCTTCGCCGACGTGGATCCGGAACACAAGAAGATCGTGTTCTACGACGTCTCGAACCTCGAGAACGTCGTGGAGTTCTCCTCCATCTGGGGGAGGCTCCCGGACTACTGCGTCGACTGCGACGGGGAGAAGGTAAAGCTCTATCACTTCCACCCCGACAAGTCCCGCGCCAAGATCTTCGATCTGGCTTTCGAGGAAAGGGACGGCCGGAAGGAGATCATCTCGATCGCCCCCGACAAGGAGGAGAGCGCCAGAGAGTCCAAGGAGCTCAAGACGATGGTCTCGTCGACCGACGGGCTCCTCCAGGCGGCCGAGGACATCACGGGAAAGGTCGTCTGCTCCGTGCTAACGAACAGCGCGACCAAGGAGAAGAGGCCGTCCTTTTCCCTGAAGCTGGACGTGAAGAGCAGCAAGTACCGGGCGATCCTGAGGTCCTGCCGGAGGATGCACTTCGCCTGGGCTGAGGATGTGTCGTACATGGTCCTCATCTGTCGATTCAAGATGCTCCCGGCGTTCGCCCTGAGCATCCCGGTGATGGGGAAGGACCTCCGGGAGTCCATGGAACTCTACATCCGGACGAGCGTGGCGGTCGGGATGGTGATGTTCACCGACGACGTCTCGGACGCCTTCACCATCCAGAAGGGAGAACCTGTCTTTGAGAAGCAAAAGTAGCGAATGTTCATTCCCCTGACCGTCGATGCCTTGATCGCCCGTCTTCTCGTGGTCGGCCAGAGGGAGAAGTGGACCGAGAAGACGATCTGGGCCCAGGCCCGGAGGCCCCGGTACAAGGAGATCCGAATCCAGAAGCGGTCGTCCGAGCGGAACATTCTCGCGGGCGGGGATTCCGAGGTCGAGCCGAAGATCAGGATCATCCATGAACCGAGCTTCTGGCTCAAGAAGATACAGCGGTACATCCTGAACATGGTCCTGGAGCCGGCCACCGATATGCTCATGGATTGCGTCTGCGGATGCGTCCAGGGGCATTCGATCGTCACGAACGCCCGCCCTCACGTGGGGGCCCGCGTCCGGATCCACATGGACCTCAAGGACTTCTTCCCGTCGGTGTCGGTCCAGAGGGTCTACACGCTCTTCTACAAAGTGTTCAAGTACGAGACCGGCCTCGCGTGGCTCCTGGCCAATCTGTGCTGCTACCTGGATCGGCTTCCGCAAGGGGCGCCGACCTCTCCGATGCTGGCGAACATGGTCGCCACTCCCCTGGACTGGGGCCTGACGCGGATCTGCCGCAACGCGGGCGCCGTCTACACGAGGTACGTGGACGACCTGACGTTCTCCTTCCGGAATTGGGTTCCCCGTGAATTCAGGAACGAATTCATCCGAAGGGCCACCCGGATCGTGGGGGTGAACGGATTCAAGGTCAACGCGGAGAAAACCGGCGTCGCCACCCAGAAAAGACGGATGTCGGTGACCGGCGTCGTCGTGAACAGCGGGTTGTCCACCCCCAGGGAGTTCCGGAGGAACCTGAGGGCGGCGATCTTCAACCAAGAGGCGGGGATCCCCTCCGTGGATAGCGCGGAGGTCGTCAGGGGCAAGCTCTGCTATGTCCGGATGGTGTCGCCCCGCCAGGCCATCTCCACCCTGGGAAAGACAACGGTCCGATAAATCTTCACCTGGAATTCCCGTTTAGAGCCGCCCTGATTCGGGGCGGTGACGTTCCCTGCGGCGTGAGTGGAGCTCACGCGCTCTCGTCGTGCCGGCGCGACGCTCTCTCGCCCCGGACACAGGATGGCTGCGCCACCCTGATGCCCGGGTCACGCTCGCTCCGCGCCGGCACGACAATCGCGGATCGCCTTTGATCGCAGGTGAAGAAGAGAAGATTTCCTGCCTGGAATTCCAAGGCAACGCGCTCTGTTTCGGAGCGCTGGATTCACCACCTCCCTGACGGGCTCCGGATCTCCACCTACGCTTCTCCCGCGCGCCGCATCTCGCGGCGCGAACGTGCGGCGCGCGGACACGCTCCGCTGGAGATCCATCGCATTTTTCGCAGGCAGGATCCCGAGAAAGCTTCCTGGTTTAAGGTCAAGTGGCGCTGATTCGGCGCCTCTAGGATCATCACGTCCACGGTAGCGGGTCCGTCGAGGTCGGCTCGCGGACACCCGCCGTGGCGTCGGGCGTCAGCGAGCTGACTTCTCCGTCCCCCGGGACGTCCGATGACGGACCACCAAAGACGAACGGACCTCGCCTCGTCGCGACGACGCCGGCACGGGTTCCGGGGATGGACTATCGTCGGCGTCGTTGCTCCTCTCTCGGCCCGAACGTCTTTGGCAGGTCCGCCTTCGGCCATCCCTCTTGTTTGCAGGAGCTTTCGGCAGCGTCAGAAATTTTTCCTCAGATCCAAAGCAAGTTTCCTGGTTTAAGGCTAAACGGCGCTGATTCGGCGCCGCACAAGATCTCCGCGTCGTGGGCCCACGAGGTACACCTCCTGGTCACCTGCGACGCCTATGCCCCCGCTCCGGCGACGCAGGTGATCACGAGGTGCGCCTCGTCAGGGCCCGCTCTTCCCTCCCCACCATGGTCGTCCAGGCAGGCGAGGGGACGAGCTGCGCCGTCCCCTCGCCCTGCCGGACGACCAGGTGAGTCGGTCGATCGTCTGTTTCGCGGGAAGCTTGATATAATCACCCGGTACAATTCACATCGGAGGATCCATGAAGAGCCCGACATCCATCAGAGAAGACGTCATCAGCCTAGTGGTGCTTCGCCTGTTCGCGAAGCGGAAGAAGGGAATGATCTCGGAGGACGATTTCCAGGAGTTCTGCAACATCGGGGCCATGAAGGCCCTGGAGATCGTCACCGTCCGCCAGAAGGCGAAGATCCTCGAGGAGATCATGAACGAGGAGATCCGCAAGGCGGTCGAGCTCATCTCGAAGAAGACCTGCGGCCGGTGCCACGGCGCGGGGATCCAGGGGAAGCAGGGGGCGCAGCTCGTGATCTGCCCCTGCCTGAACATGGTGAACTACAGGGGCGACTCGGTGCTCCCCCTCGGGGAGCAGTATTCGAACGAGTACTTCACCGGCGACCAGTGCAAGGACGAGCTGGGCCGGAAGAACACCGTCATGAACGTGGCTACGGCCGTGACCCTATTGTTGGGAGGTTAGATGCCCGCGACCTATTCGCGATTCCTGAAGGAGCTCGGGTTCCACATCCGGGCCGGCTACAGCTTCATGGTCGTCGTGACCGAGGAGCACGAGCGGCTCGTCGAAGAGGTGGAGACCCTGGCGACCAAGTACCTGGACAAGGAGACGAAGTCCGGCGAGAAGTGGAACCTCTACCGGTGGACGATCACCGACGGATGGCAGCTCAAGGGGAAGAAGCTTCCCAGGGGTGCCGAGGAGATGCCCACCCCGCTCTCGGAGTTCCAGAAGATCGAGAAGTTCGACCCGTTCTCCGTGATCATTATGGAGAACTTCCACTTCTTTCTCACGAAGGAGAATCCGGACCTCATCCAGGCCGTCCGGGACCTCTCGAAGCACTGCCAGAAGCAGAACAAGGCGGTGATCTTCGCCAACGCGGTGCTCGAGTTCCCGGTGGAACTAGACGCCTACCTGACCGTGCTGGACCACGAGCTGCCCACGCCCGAGGACATAGACTCCGCCATCGACATGATCTCGGAGTCGGTCAACCGGCACGGCGTGGACGTCAAGCTCAACGACGAGAAGCGGTACGTCGTCCGGGAGTCCCTGAAGGGGATGCGGATGACGGACGTCGAGAACGCCCTGGCGTATTCGATCGTCACCACGGGGATCTTCGAACCGAAGGTCCTCCTGGCCGAGAAGTGCAAGGCGATCAAGAAGACCGGCCTCCTGGAGTACGTCCAGTCCGACGAGACCTTCGACAGGATCGGCGGCCTGGATAGGCTAAAGAAGTGGCTGGGGCTCTGGAAGATCGCCTTCACCGACAAGGCGAAGAAGTTCAAGCTGCCGACGCCCCGGGGAGTCCTGCTCCTCGGCGTGCCGGGCTGCGGCAAGACGCTCATCGCCAACGGCACCGCCAACTACTTCAGTCTGCCCCTCATCCGGTTCGACATGGCGTCCGTCTTCGGGCGCTATGTCGGGGATTCCCTCTCTCCGGACGAAGAGGTGCTGTTTTACAGGGGCGGCAACGTTCTTCGGCTGACCATGGAAGAGGCGTATCGGCTCCAGCCGGAAGGCTGTCTCGTACAGAGCTACACGGAGGACCAGAGGTGCGTGCTTCGTCCCGTTACGGGATTCATCCGGCATCGCCGGCGTACCCCCCTGGTGGAAGTCCGGCTGTCCTCCGGAAGATCCGTCAAGGTCACGGAAGATCATTCGCTTTTCACGATTGGCCAGGACGGGATGATCGCCGAAACGAATCCGAAAGAGCTCTCTCCGGGAGACCCGGTGGCCGTTCCGTTCGGCAGAATTTCTTACGACGAAGTTTCGTCGTTCGACCTGCTTAAACTAATCGAGGAGCACCAGGATCGGGAATCGTGGATGGTTCGGGGCGTCGACGCCAGTTGCGTTGCCGCAAAAACGGACTCCGCCTGTTACGCCAGGCACTCTGGGAGGGCCCGCCTTTCGAGGATCGTTGACGTAGGTACGATCCCGGCGGACGCGCACTTCTGCGCCCACCACGGCAATGAGGAGCTGGGTCGCACCCTCGTCCTGACCGAAGATCTGATGAGATTCTTCGGCTGGTTTGCGGCCGAGGGCTGTTTCTTGAAGAAAACGACCAGGCTCACGGTCCACAAGAGCGAGGCGCACATCATCGAAGAGCTTTGCAAAAAGCTCGGCTTAGAATACCGGCCGTATCCCGGGAAGGGCATCCAGCACGCAACGACCACCGCGATCGTCGGGGGTGTAGCCTTCGGGCGGACCCTTCGGTATCTGGGTTTCGGGGGACGCCGGTTGCCCGCCTGGATCTTCGGCGTGGCACCCAGCCTGCGGGCGATGTTCCTCCGGGGATTCTTCAGCGGAGACGGCGGCGTCTCCGGCCGCCTGATCGAGGCGTCAACGGCGTATCGCCAGATGGCTTCCGATGTCCTGGGGCTTCTGGCTTCGATTGGAATTTACGCCCAGTCTTACTCGCACGTCAACAAAAACCCCAAATGGAACGCGTCTCCCGAGACGCGCAAGATCACCGTTTCCAACGGGTTCATGACCGCAAGATTCATGGACGTGGTTGGATTCGACCAGACAGAGAAGGCGAAGGCCTTTAAGGGTCGCCCGAATCCGCAGTGGCTGCGGGTCCCCAAAATCGACGCAATCCTGACCGCGCTTAAAAAGCGCGCGAATACCCCCTGGAAGCGTCCCTTCGTCCGCACGTGCGCCAAGGAACGCATCTGTGCGGACCGGATCAAGGACGTGTATCCGGAGGCGATGTCGTGGGAGCTCGCGTGGGATCGCGTCAAGTCGGTCGAGAGGCTCGCCGATCAACCGTCCTTCGTTTACGACATCTCCGTTGACGAGACGGAAAATTTCGTCAGCGGGTTCGGGGGCGTGCTTTGCCACAACTCCGAGCAGAACATGAGGCGGGCCCTGAAGACGGTCGACGCAACCGCCCCCTGCGTGCTCTTCATCGACGAGATCGAGAAGGGCGCGGCGGGCGCCAGCGCCTCGAACTCCACGGACGGGGGCACCTCGCCCCGCGTCTACGGGGAATTCCTGAAGTGGCAGAACGACCACAAGACGCCGGTCTTCGTCGTGGCCACCGCGAACGACATCCGGTCGATCCCGCTGGAGTACCTTCGGAAGGGACGCTTCGACGAGATCTTCTTCGTCGACATCCCCAACAACACCGAGAGGGCGGACATCTTCAGGAAGCAGTTCGCCCGCCAGGAACTCCCGGCCAAGAACTACGACCTGAAGCAGCTCCTCTCCGACTCCGTCCAGTTCACCGGCGCCGAGATCGCCTATGCCATCTCGATGGCCAAGCTGGTCGCCGCCAACCGGGCGGAGATGCCGACCACCGACGACATCGTGAGCGTCCTCAGAGAGGTGCAGCCCGAGGCCAAGAAGAACAAGGAGCGGGTGGAGCAGGTGCGCGCCCGCGCCGAACAGGTGGCCCTCCCGGCCAGCGCCGAGGAGAAGAAAGACCCGACCGAGATCGAGACGGCCGAAGGCAAATGGGTCCGCAACGTCGACGTATAAAATAACCATTTAGGAGACCTTACGTGGAAAACGACATCTTTTCCGTCCTCGAAGGGCCGGACACCTCCGGCCCCACGCCGCCCGCGCTGCCGGTGCCCCCGATCGGGCCGCCGTCCGCGGCGCCGGCCCCGACCCTCGGCGGACTGCCGGAGTCGGTACAGAAGGCCCTCCCCGTCGAGAAGGGCAAGCTCATGCTGGACAAGATATTCCGCAAGGGCGGGATCTTCAAGTTGTCCATCGGGTACTGGTACGCGCGGAGGAAGCTCCGCCGCCAGGACCTGAACCTCAAAAAGGAAGAGGTCCCCGAGGAGATCGTCCAGCTCGGGCAGAAGAGGCTCGTCAAGAAGTCCTCGTTCGACGAGATCAAGTCGATCGAGGGCAAGGCCCGGTCGATCGTGGAAGGCAACTCCCACGAGAGCTGGGTCACCGGCCTCCGGTTCATGACCCTGGAGTCGCTCAAGAAGGTCAAGGAGGAGCTCAACGACCTCCAGAAGAAGTTCTTCGAGGCCCGGGACAAGTTCGTCGGGCAGTACCCGACCCTCAAAGAACAGATGATAAAGGAGTTCCCCGAGTGGGCCGAGAAGCTCGCTCCCCTCTACCCGACCCCCGAGAAGGTCAGGGACTCCTTCTACATGAAGATGGACTTCTTCGAGATCACGCTCGCCCGGAAAGAGGCGGAGATCCTCGCTGAGGCCGAGGTGGCCATCCAGCAGGAGCTGGCGCAGAAGCTCAACGACTTCATCAGCTCCACGGTGAAGGACACCCGCCAGCTCTTCCTCGAGGAGCTCGCCACGATCAAGGAGAAGATCGACAAGGGCGAGAAGGTCCATGGGAAGACCTGGAAAAAGATCAACGAGATGATCGAGCAGGCCAAGCAGATGGACATGGTCGGCGACCAGGACTTCCTGTCGATGCTCGACCAGTTCAAGAAGGTCTGGGACAAGGACAAGCTGAACGACGAGGCCCTGAAGAAGCAGGCCACCGAGCAGCTCCAGGCCATCATCAGCGAGGCCGGCGACCAGAAGAAGGCGGACGCCGTGGTCGAGAAGTACTACCGCGGCATCGTGCTGTGAAAAAAATGGAGATCGACCCTGACGACCCCCAGGAGGTCGTCAGGGTGGTCTCCGTCCTCATCAACACCATGGGGGACGGGGACGTCATCAGTAAATTCGTCGAGGCGATGTCGAGGGAACACCGTACCCTCCAGCAGGGGTTCACGCGGCTCGTCGTCGCGTGGATCCTGGACCTCGCCCACCGGGAGCATTATGACCTCCGAAACGAGGCTTCCGTGATGCTCGCCAGGAAGATCGTGGAACTGGTAGGGAAGGGCAACCTCTGCCTGCCGCTCGTCTAGGAGGATCCGTGAGCGCATTGACGCCCCGGGACTATGCCGACGCCCTTTTCGCGCAGTCGGCCTGCAACCTCTCCGGGATCGTCCATTCCTTCTCTGATGTCATCTCGAAGGTATGGGACGAGGCCCGCGCACAGGGTCGGGGGACCGACTTTGTGAATCGCCATTCAATATGCCGATTGTTCACGGAACAGATCGCCCACCTTACAGGCGCGGGGACGCCCATGGGCGGAGAGAGCGACTACAGCGAGGCCTACGAGGCCTGTGAGAAGGAAGCCATGAAGACGCTGAAGCCGGGGGAGAGGCCATCGTGGCGGACAAGCTAAAGACCTCGAAGTTCGTGAAACTCAAGGGCTGCCCGGTAGCTCCCGACGGCGAGAAGCTGTACGTCTGCGACAACTGCGGCAGGCTGTGGAGGACGAAGGACGTCAAGCCGGCCGAGAACCTGTACGAGAGGATCTCGGACGGCGATCCCATGAGCAGCCAGGAATGCCCCAAGTGCGGAGCCCTGGCCTTCCCCGCCGAGGGGGAGCCCGCGGAGATCATCCTCGGCCTCTACTCGACCCAGGTCAAGATCCTGAAAGGACACGACGGGCACGATGTGCAGATCCGGGTCCTGAAGGGCAAGGTCGTCCTGCTGTGCGAGACGTGCGGCAACATGGGCACCCATGTCGTCGACGAGGAGAAGATCGCCAAGCCATGAGCGACGTCAGGAACGGCGGCGACGCCAAGCTGACGCTGACCGCCTTCGTCACCATCAAGTGGGACATCGACACCGATCCAGACACGTCCCACCTCGGCGAGTACTCCTCCGAAGAAAAGGAGGGGTCGCTGGATCGCGCCGCGTACGGGATCAGCGTCAGGCAGGGCGAATGCCGGTACTTCAAGCCGGCCAACCACTGGCCACACAATCCCAAGAACTGGGAGCACATGGACGGCAAGGAAAAGGCCGAGATCATCAAGGAACACGGTTCCCTCCGGAACGCCGACCTACACTATGCCGTCGAGGACCTCAAGCGCATGGAGGCATTCAACAACAACGAATGGTGGATGGAGTTCTGCAAAGTCACCGTCAGGATCGGAACGCTGTCGGCCTCGAAAGTCCTGAGTGGGACGGAGAGCGACAGCTCGGACGAGCACAAAAAGGACACCGAGGAGGAGTGCCGAGACGCGGCCCTCGGTGAACTGGAGAACAAGATCCTCAGAAGGCTGGAGGTGGAATAGTGCCCCAATTCATCGTGACGAGAAAAGAAGTTTGGGACCAAGGCGTCCGGATCGAGGCCAAAGACGAGGAGGAGGCGATCGCGAAGGTCGCCAACGGCGAAGGGGACGACGTCGAAGCCCTCTTCGAGTACAGCCGGACCCTGGACCCCGACACGTGGAACGTGGAGGAGGCCGATGAGAAGGTCAAGAAGTAAGCCGAATATGCCGAAGAGGAACCTGGAGCGGGCCGGGTGGGTCGACCGGTGCCTCCGCCTCTTCGGGAAGATCACGGGTTGCAACCCTGACACGGAAGGATGGGAAACGACCATCTCCGATTTCCTAGCCGATCTCCGGCACCTCTGCGACCGAGAGAAGGTTGACTTCCGCTTGACCATGGACCATGGCCTCGACCACTACCTGGCCGAGATCGCCTGCTGCGAATGCGGCAAGCGGCTGAAGGCGGGCGACGATGCCGCCGAAGTGGACTGTGCCTGTAGAAAGTGTATAGAAAAACTTGATAAGATACAGAAGAAGACAAAAAAGGAAGGAGCCAAATCATGACCCAGCCCGAAGAGAAGAAGCCGGAACTCGTCATCGTCCAGGCCAGCGTCGGCCTCGAAGAAATCGCCGCCATCAAGGTCGCAGAGGTCGAGCGCGAGCTCATCATCAGCCAGGAAACCCTCCTCCAGGATATCCGCCAGGAGGAGGCGGAGATCGTGAAGCTCGAGAGGGGCCTGCCCGAGCAGGTCATCGCCGACACCAAGGCGAACTACCCCGAGATCTCGGAGATCGAGAAGTCCCTAAAGGGACCCTTCAAGAGCTTCTCCATCCAGATCTCCCTGAGCGGGGACAAGGTCCGCATCAACCTCGAGGCAAACGGGGACCTCTCCCTCAAGGGCGAGAAGTCCAAGGAGATCCTCAAGGAGATGGCCCAGCGGAAAGCGGCCGTCGAGAAGGCGGAAGGAAAGTTGGTAGATGTGAAGAAGAAGCTCCAACAGCTTCCGCACCTCGAGCGGAGCGTCAAGGGCGCCGTCGCCCGGATCCGCCTGGAGTCGACCCAGGAGGGCAAGAAGATCCTCGCGCAGATCCAGAAGGTCACCCTTCCGGGGCTCCCCGCCCCGAAGTAGAGCATGGAAGCCGAGACGACCGGACCCGGGAGAGAGCGGTACTACGTCCGTAAGATGGACCAGAACTGCCCCTCCTGGAGTCCGGTCGATCGGTCTATCTTCGCGCGGTGCGAAGGCCAGACCGTCGCCGGGATGGACGAGGACGTTCGGGCCGCGATAGCCGCGGCCGAGGGCGTTCCCGTGGAGTGCATACGCAAGGGTTACGCCGGGGCGATGTCGATCATAATCGAACCCGAACACATCGCCTCGGGAATGGAATATGTGCGACGGACAGGGCTGACCGTCGAAACCAACTGGATGAACGTCAAATGGGTAAGGAAATACACCCAGAAGAATGTCGTCCCTCTCGTCTCCCAGGGAGACTTTGTCGTCGACAACGCCTGGATCCGAAGAGGCAACGGGATCCGGTACAACCCCTCCGAGGCTCTCAAGGCAATCCAGGAAGTCGAAGAATGGCGCCGCCGGCGCGCGGAGCGCCGGGAGACCCTGGGGAAGAAGAGAGGAGCCATATCGAAGATTCCACGCAACGTCCTCAGCGGGATTGTCGATTATCTGGCGGGATGGATCCGGCGCAAGAAACCGTTCAACGTCAGATATGCGGGGTGGAGGCCCTGGGGCAGCAGGAACATCGTGAAGATCGAGTGGCCCAGAACGAAGGAGCAGTCGGCCCAGGCGGCGGCCGAGCTGTCACGCCTGTGCGTCGACCTCTACGGGGAAATCCCCCACAGGAATTTCGCGTGGAAGCAGGTCCTCTCGGAGATCTACCCTAAGTACCGCGGCGACGTCCTGATGAAGGGGGCGTTCGGCCGGCTCGTCCGGGAAGAGTTCCGGGTTATGCAGGAACTCCGTGTCCGACCCCCAAAGAAATGGGGTACCCTCTATGCGGGAGAACCTCACGAACATTCCTGGATCTTCGGGAATATAAGCAACGACGGATTTTCGCAGAGGTGCTCCCAAAAGAAGTGCTTCGCGACACGAACCTGTCGCTTGTGGAGGGATTGACGTGACCGATCAGCACATGAAGGAATCCATCAAGGACCACGTCCTGGAGCAGGTCCTCGACGCGGAGAAGTTCAAGGGATTCTACCTGAAGCCCCCGGACGGAGGCCGGATGATGTCTACGCTCATCATCTTCCACCCGGAGGGGATCACGATCTGCGGGGACCTGTGTCCCGGCCTCCACGGGAACTGCTCCGCCTACGGGTACAGCCTCGGCTGGTTCGCCGGGAAGCTCAGCGGGAGCTATCTGTGCGAGAAGTTCCTCGAGAAGTCCTGGCAGCGGGAGCTGGCTGCCCAGTGGTGCAAGGACGAGGCGCAAGAGCAGAGAAAGGAAGGCAACCCGGAGATCGCCGACAAGTTGGAGACGCTCGGCAGCCGGGACCTGGAGTGCGGCGACATGGACGTGCGCGACTTCTATGAGCGCCTCACAGAGATCAGCGTCGGCTACGTCGATGACGGCGTCCCCGGCCACGGCTACGATCCCGGGGAGAAGGGATGGCTGTGCGCCATCCAGGAGAAGTTCGCGGAGCTCTACAACGCGAGGACGCCGGCCCCCGCTCAGTAGGTGGGCACCGGCATCTTCTCGCGGGCCCTTTCGATCCGGCGGATCCGGGGCTCGAAGCGGGCGAATTCGGCGCCCGGTTCCGGGCCGCGCAGCGACTGTGGGTAGGAGATCATCGGCTTCACCCCTTCCAGGCGTGTCTTGATGGACGCCTTGGGCGCCTGGAGGGCCGCCTGGAGGGGAGAGGCCGGCCTCTTGACCGAAGGAGTCTTCCCGAGCCATCTCAGGAACGAATCGTGGAGGCCCGCGTCCTTCTCGATCTCGTCCAGAAATCCCCGGAGGAAGGCTTCGCCGAACTTCCGCTCGAGCTGGTCGACCATCTCCCTGGCTCCTTCCGCGATCGCCGTGGGAACGCCCACCTCCGCCTTGTAGGACATCGCCCTTGGAATCCGCCGGGGAGCGGCCAGGACTTCCGTCCGGGAGATCGACGTCGTCGGAGACGTGGGCATCCCCGCTATGAACTGGGTCTCCGGCTCGGCGTTCGACACGGTCACGGAGATCGCCTGTTTACGCACCCGTGACCTCCTTCGGCGAGGTGAAGCCCATCGCCTTCTCCCCGTTGAAGAATTCGGTGCGGCTGAAGGCCTTGGGGATCATGGTCTCGACGAGATCCCCCTGCTTGCCCTTCGCCACCCGGCCGGCGCGGACCTGGCTTGCGGCCCCAAGGAGAGTCGCGATGATGTCGGACAGCTTCTGGATGTCGGCCTGCCCCACGACGAGGTCCCCGTAGACGAACCCGTCGATGTAGATGTTGAGCTTGTGGAGCAGGCCCAGGCACGACCGCTCGATGAGGTCGGCGACCTCGCCCCCGTAGTCGAGGCCGAGGGCGTAGAAGATGAAGTGGTCGGCCCGGTGGAAGGCGCAGGTCTTCAGGAACGCCTCCCGCTCGGACAGGAACTTGATGTAGAGCTTGATGCTGTCGGGGTCCATCGAGCGCCAGTTGAAGAAGTATTCCAGGTAGCGCGCGACGACGTCGACGGGATACTCCCGGCCGAACTTCGCCCGGATCGCCTGGCTGATCTCCTCCTCGCCGCGGTTGATCATGTAGAGGAGTTCCGTCAGGATCTTGACGTCCGGATGCTTGAGGATCTCCTCGGCCTTTCCGAAGGCGATGAAGAACTCCTTCGGGGTCTGCGCCCGGATGACGTCCGGCTCCAGACCGTTCTGCACGGCGGACCGGAGCCTTTCGATGTACTCCACCGGGACCGTCGGCAACCCGAGGACCGAGAGCTGGCTGTTCGTTTCGGGGGTCGAGTTGCAGAAGCAGGTCGCCGCCTTGATGTACTTCTCGTAGGGCACCGCGAAGGACCGGGCGGCGTATTCCCCGCGGAGCGAGATGATCTCGGCCAGGGAGACGCGGGTCTGCCCGCCTGCGGTCTTGACGAGGTGGACCTTCTGGGTGTC
>Ga0315294_10002567_pt1 | contig 19816 bp, 15 predicted proteins | sample YL17G13_40_MG_FD_203626 | JGI IMG/M metagenome (GOLD analysis project Ga0315294, IMG submission 203626) | Sediment microbial communities from Yellowstone Lake, YNP, Wyoming, USA - YL17G13_40 | ecosystem: Environmental > Aquatic > Freshwater > Lake > Sediment | place: USA: Wyoming | collected...
AAGAAGCTGCGTCAGGCCATCGAAAGTCTTGAGGGCGAGATCACCGCAGCACTACGGCGTGATCTCGGTAAATCCGACTTTGAGGCCTACACTAGTGAAGTCGGTATTGTTTACGAAGAGCTCAGTCTTGTAGCCGCGAATCTCCCGACTTGGTCACGGCCGCAACACGTCTCGACGCCTTTAGCTTATCAACCCTCTTTTAGTACGGTACATCCGCAGCCACGCGGTGTCGTTCTGATCATCGCTCCGTGGAATTACCCATTCCAGCTGTTATTTGCGCCGCTCATCGGGGCGATTGCAGCCGGTAATTGCATCGTGCTTAAGCCCTCGGAGTTAGCTCCGGCGACTACGGCCGTGATGTCTAAGTTGATAGAACGCACGTTTTCTCCTGAATACTGCGCCTTAATTGAAGGTGGTGTCAGCGAGACCACGGCACTTCTCGAAGAGCAATTTGATCACATCTTCTTTACCGGCAGTATTCCAGTAGGGAAGGTCGTCATGCGCGCTGCCGCTGAGCACCTGACATCGGTGACTCTGGAGCTCGGCGGTAAGAGTCCGTGCATAGTCGACGCCGATACCAATTTAAAAGTGACAGCGCGACGCATTGCCTGGGGTAAATTCTTCAACTGTGGCCAGACCTGCGTAGCTCCTGACTACTTATTGGTGCCGCGTCAGATCAAGCGTGAATTGTTGGCGCTGATTAAACAAAGCGTGCAGGAATTTTATGGCGCAAACCCGCAGGAAAGTCCTGATTACGGTCACATCATAAATGAACGGCATTTTGACCGACTTTTAGCACTCATCTCTGGCGAGGTCGTACTCGGCGGCAGTCACGACCGCAGCAAGCTTTACATAGCTCCTACCGTGATCGATCAGGTCAAAATGGAAGACAAGGTCATGGAAGATGAAATCTTTGGCCCGATCTTGCCGGTGCTTGAATACGACACTCTTGATGATGCCTTTGCCATGGTTCGTCAACGCCCCAATCCGCTGGCATGCTATGTGTTCAGTAACCGCCGTGCGACCGAGGAGCGGGTGATTAACGAGCTCAGCTTTGGCGGTGGATGCGTGAATAATGCCCTGATACACGTAGGTAATGCGCATTTACCATTTGGCGGAATCGGCGCAAGCGGCATGGGGAATTATCACGGTCAGCATAGCTTTCTGACTTTTTCTCATCAGAAAGCCATCACGAAAACGCCGTTTATGCTCGACTTACCCCTGAAGTATCCGCCTTACAAAAACAAGGTCAAGCTAGCGCGCAAGATTATCGGATAAGGGTGAAGTGATCAGGCTAAAGTTCCGGGTCTAGTGGCACTGCAGCCCGGCCGCGCATCTTCATAAACTGGGCGGCAAAGGTGGTAAAGAAGGTGAGTAGGGCGGTCTCTGCCTCGGCGCTCTCTAGGCAGCCTATCGCTTGAGCGATCGCCTCAAACGTGGACATACGGTCGGCGAAAATGTTGCGCCGTGGTCTGTTCACATTCAGGGTGGGGCCAGGCAGGGCAACTGGTATTGCAGCCTTTAAAAGAGGCAGTCGCCTCATCATGCTCTTGGTCTGGCCCCAGTTTCCGTCGGGCACCAGTAAAGTGCAGGGCTTGGGTAGTCCAGCGACAAATTCCGGCGTTAAGGTCTTCGCCCCGCAGCCTGGAAACAGCGCAAGCAGGGCGCCGGGAGCGGCTAATAAGTCCTCACCGGTTACTGGTTGGTGCTGCAAACCTTGCAGCCGAATGCCGGCATTAGCTAGGGTCAGCTGGACTAGGTGACCGGTATTGCTCCCCCGCGGCCATTCACCCATGTGCATGATCACTTCGATACGGGTCGCCAAAGTTAGCTTGGGTGCGACCTGACACACGCACAGGGAGCGCGATAAGCGGCACGACGGACAGCGGTGTATGGATAGGTTAACGGGCGGTAACAAGGTGACATTTCCTGCATCAGAAATAAGTTCGCGGACAGCGCGCCTAGTGTAAGCGAGCTACCCGCGGACAGCTGAGAGTCATTACCAGGAATTAGATGCAATTGACCACGTTTACTTGGTTATTAGTGAAAACTTGCACGCCGCCACCGAAGGTGACATTACTTTGGGCACAAGCAGTTACATTGACTTGTTGCAGTACGGAAACACCGGAGATGCAATAAAGGGCTAGAGGGTTAAGCAAGGCTAATTCTACGGCACCTAAGACGTTCACCATGTTAATGATCACCAGTGTCGGGCCTTTTGATGCATCTGCAATCACGTTGCCACTGAGCACGTTTACGCTATTGACTACCCGAACACCAATTTGAAAGGGTCCACCAACGGGCACGCCGACACCGGCAAAGGCTCCGAGGCAAGATCCAACGACACCTTTGTCGTAATAACCACCACCGAAGCCGCCTGGGCCACCGAAGCCGCCCGGTCCACCGATGCCGCCTGGGCCACCGATGCCGCCAGCGCCGCCAAGACCGCCCAGTCCACCGATACCGCCGAAGCCGCCAGCACCACCGATGCCACCGATGCCACCGAAGTCACCGTAGCCACCTGGTCCACCAACACCGCCTGGGCCGCCGACACTGCCTGGGCCACCGACGCCGCCAGCGTTAATGCCACCGACGCTAGCCGGATCACCGCCGCCGATAGCGCCCTGTGGCCACTGAATATTACCGTTGCCGTCATTACAATATGCGTTTATGCCGCACTCCAGCGCCTTTCCGTCGGCGCCAAGAGCAGGGCCTGTGCCAGCGGGAGCACCTGGGCCTGCAGCGGGAGCACCTGGTACCGCGCCGTCGACAGGAGCAGCGCCGTCAACTAATGCGGCTGGATTACGGTTGCTGCTTTTTGAAGTTATTTGCGCGCATCCCATTAGTATGGAAAGCACTGAGGTAGATGTTAAAAGTAAACTGGTGTGCTTTGAGATGTAAGACATTACTAAAACTCCATCGTCCGTTAGAAATTCAGCATCAACGTTTTTCAGCTACAGCTACGAGAGCAGCATCACTTTCACACGCCCGAGCAGGTTTCAGCCCGGTAACAGCCATTCTGCAAATGCCACGCCAATCTTGAGGGGCGTCATTAACGTATTGAATTTGTTGCAAATCGACTCTTCTTTTACGGCCTGCTAAAGCCCGGTTTTTGTCGAATAAAACTATGGGGCGTCTAAAAAGAAGACAAATAGTCACCAACTGCAGGGTCCACTTGGTGCCTGTTACGGGCTTGGTTTAGTATAGAGATCATGACCTCTATAGATTTACGTAAGTTCGCGAGGGTGAATATGCCGGTGATACTGAGCCAGCCTGCACGAAGCTTGTGCCTATTCACAGTGGCTTTAGTTTTCGGATGCAAAGAAATTCCGGACAGTGTTAACCAGCGTGACGTCGAGATTGCCTATCGCAGCGGAGGTTTCCTTGCTGCAGCCGATCCCATTGAATTGCAGCAGGGTAATACTTTCTTTTTTCAGGTGTGGAATAACCGGTTCACCCTAAATTTTGATGATATGCCCATGTTAGGGACGGTGGCTGACGATAAAAAGCCCTGGACTGGCTCATGGTATCCAGAGACTAGTGGTGGTACCGATGTGAATTTGGGCGGCGGCCAGTCGGCACTGAAAAAATACGATCAGGCTTTTAACGAGAATAAAAGTAAAGCCAGTGATTGGGAGCGTGAGAAGCATTCCTCGAGAGTAGGGTGGGCGGGCCATTGCAACGGTCTTGCTGCATCCGGTCAGCGGCATCCGACCGAGCCCTCAAAAAGCGTCGTCCGTGGCAATGTGACCTTTGCCCCCAAAGAGATCAAGGCACTCATGACTGAGTTGCATATGAATGCCGACTATCAATTTCTTGGTGGTGCGCGCTGTACTAAAAACGCTCCTACAGGCCCTGGGAGTCGCCCCGATCCAACAGTCATGGATGCTTGCCAGGGAGTGAATCCAGGTACCCTGCACGCGACTTTGGCTAACTGGGTTGGAATGATGAAGCACGTTGTCATCATTGACACCTACCCCGGTGATCAGGTCTGGAACTATCCGGTGGTTGGATTCAAGGTCATTAGCAAGAATTCCGTCACTGCGCAGGAGGCAGCGAAGGCCGTGACCGGCGGTTCAACCTACATCTTCAATCCGGCTGCAGTTAAATTTATGCAGGTACGCACACAGGTTTATACCGTCAGTGCCACTAGTAACGAGATCCTACAAAATCGCACCGAGGGGACTACTGATTTAACCTATATCCTCGAATTAGATGCGGTTGGTAATATCGTTGGTGGCGAATGGACTGGTAATAGCATCATGAATCACCCTAACTTTGTTTGGGTAGCATTTGAGCCGATTCCATCGAACGGTAGTCGGTACCTAGGTAATCCAAATCTGGATCCGAAGACCGTACTATCGATCTATGCAGAATCGATTGGCGCAGATCCGAATAATCCACCTAAAGATATTCAGCGTCCGATTGGTAATAACGCTTGGGGTGAAATGGCCAACTTCTCGGTTAGGCTAGATGGACTCACCACTGGCGCTGCGTTCGGTGGTAAACCGCTCCAGCTGAAGATCAATCGTCGTGGGCCACTTAATGTGGCCGGTGTGGAATTAAATGTGAATCTTAATACTCAGGCTTTGCCGCCAGTAACTGCTGCAGGCACAGAGGAGGTCAGCGTTGCGGTTAATCCGATGCCAGGACTCAATAACTTGAACTTCACATGGAAGCAGGGTGGGAATACCATCCAGACAGCTTCGTTAGCGTTTAATTTTGATCCGTGACTGCCGTAGTAGAGTAGGGTGATTTGTTGCAGCAGAGAACGTTAGGTTGTCTATTTAAATTACTTCTTTTTGTGGGCTTGCTGAGCGGCTGCAATCATTTATTTTATTTTCCAGATGCGGATGAGCGGCTGACGCCGAAAAAATTAAAATTAGATTACGAAGATTTTGTTGTGACCACAAAAGATCATGTACCCATTCATGGTTGGCACATCAAAACGAAAGCAAAAAATCCCCACGGTACCGTTGTCCACTTTCACGGCAATGCAGAAAACATGACGACGCATGTGCTGTATGTGGCTTGGCTTGCCAATTTTGGTTTTGATGTCGTGACGTTTGACTACCGAGGTTATGGCCGCTCTGGCGGCATGCCGCAGCGTGATGGTTTGATCGAGGACGGTGTGGCCGTCATGCAGTGGACTCGCAGCCATGCGCGGACGCAGGATCTATTCGTGATCGGCCAAAGTTTAGGTGGAGCCGTGGCTGTGCCCGTGATTGCTCAGGCAAAAATTGTCGGGCTTCGCGCTGTGATCCTTGATAGCACTTTTGCCTCGTACCGCGGCGTCGCTCGCCAGGTGCTCGGGTCGATGTGGCTAACCTGGCCTTTGCAATGGCCACTGTCGTTTTTGGTTTCTGATAGCTGGAGTCCAGTTGATAGTATTGCAGACGTGCATCTGCCTTTTGTTTTTATCCACGGTCCTACCGATCCTGTGGTGCCGTACCGGGCGGGGCGTGAGTTGTACGATGCTGCGTTACAGCCAAAAGAGTTTTGGACTGTGCCATGGGACGGACATACTTCGGCTTTTGCTGTCGAAGACGGGCGATTTCGTCAGCATTTGGTTGAGTACTTGTGCAGTCGTAGGACTAGTCAGGCTTTGTCTTGTCCCTGACAAGAAATATAAGTAAACTTATAAGCAATCGTTATTTTTAGATATTCAAGACTCAGGAGTTTACCTAATGCGCTTGCTACCCAGCATTTTTACGGTGGCCTTGTTGGCCGCACCGACGGTCGCATCAGCAGCTGCACCCTACGGTATGGCAGGCTGCGGTTTGGGTTCGATGATCTTTGGGCCGGATAGTTGTCAGACCTCGGCAGCTACCACTAATGCGAGCTATTTTAATCAAGCCTTCGGTATCACCTTTGGTACCTCTAATTGTGTGGGCGGTGGTAGCAAGAGTTTGGTGGAAGACATTCAGAAGCAATTCCTCGCTGATAATTACGCAACTTTGGCGAAAGAGATGGCACAAGGTCAGGGAGAAACTCTTACCACGCTTTCCACAATGTTTGGCTGCGATGAGGCTTCGCAGCCAGCGTTCGCCACGACCATGCAATCTGCTTATCATGATATTTATGCTGCTCCCGGCGTTGGTGCATCCCTGAAAGTGATTCGCTCCGAAGTAGTGGCGAATCCAAATTTATCTGCCCACTGCACGATGACGATTTGAACAACCAGTTAACTTGAAGGGTGCAAAACATGAAAAGACTGAATCATATCTGCGTACTTTTGGTTGCATGCTCTAGCACATTTGCCATGGCTAAGGGCGATAAGTCGAAGAAAGTTAAGAAAGTGTCAGCAAAGGCTGCAGATGAATCCGGCCAGGAATCGTCTGATGACTCCGCAACAAAGCCGCAACATCAGGATTACGATGCGCCGTGGGGTATGGCGGGATGCGGTTTTTGGTCTACAGTGATTAAAGGCAAAGGACGCGATAGTCAGTTAGCAGTCTCGGTTCTGAAGGGATTGCCTTATTTAGGCTCAACTGATTCACAAACCTCGGGCATTACCTCGGGTACCTCTAATTGCGTAAAATCTAGGACGCAGCTGGAGGAAGCCGAGCAACGGACTTTCGTGACCGTCAACTTGGCATCACTGGTGAAGGAGTCATCCCAAGGCGCTGGCCAGCATCTTGAAGCTCTAGCAGAAATTTTTGGCTGCCCACACACTGAATTTGCACAATTTAGTCAGCGCCGTTATGGTGTCATCTATAAAGAACAAGATCCTGACTTAGTGTTGGCGAACTATATCCGTGAAGTACAAGCCGAAACGTCAATGGCGTCAAGTTGTCAAAGAGTGGGCTAAGCTCGCCTTTGTCCTTGCTCTATTGTGTCCGCAAGTCGCCCGTGCCTCTAAGCGTGAGCCCTACATAGATAGGCTTATGGCAAAGGCTCGGGCGATGCAGCTTGCGGAGTCCGTGACCTGGCGTCGCATGCTTTTTATTCCTGACCGGATTGGCCAGGGTGGCACCAGCATTATCGACGAGCCGGATTATTTTCTTGCCCAGAATGGACGGTACGATCCAGAGGCCGAGTTAGAAGCTACACTGCACGGCTTCATAGCCCCGCAAGCCGCAGGTGTTCATGGTGACGATCACGTCCGCTGCCGGCACCCAGCTAGATGGAGCTACCTAAGTCGTGCTTTAGGTATCCGTAATCAAGATTTGCCGCCTATCCAATGCAAGAGCCTCGATGAGTTTTTAGGCAGACTAAGGTACGACCGAGTAAGTCTAATTTTTTCCAATTACTTCATGAATAACCCGGCATCCCTCTTTGGTCACTCCTTCCTGAAAATGCACAGGGTGCGGGGAAAAGGTGAGGCCGATCAGCCGCTGCTCGATGATGTCGTCAATTTTTCCGCAGCTGTCGACGACGACTACTCGCTTTTATACCCGTTTAAGGGCCTACTTGGCGGCTACTGGGGCTTCTTCTCGCTGTTCCCTTATCACCGCAAAATTCAGGAATATAATAACTTTGAGAGCCGCGACCTCTGGGAGTTCGATCTTAAACTGACCCCTGATGAGGTCCAGCGCCTCGAACTTATGGTTTGGGAGCTCGGCGGAGCGCGGATTTCTTACTATTATGTGCATCAAAATTGCTCATATGTGATGCTTTCTCTGCTAGAATCTGCGGCACCACGTTTACAACTTACTAAACAGTTTCAAATTTATGCTATACCCTCTGATACGGTGCGTGCAGTCACTCTGACACCTGATATTCTCACCGGAGTTTACTACAGGCCGTCGGCTGAATCGCGTTACGTACTCAGGTTAAAAGCCCTGTCGCCGCAAGAAACCCTGCGGTTGGAGCGCCTAATTCAAGCGGAGCAGCCAGACTTCGCCGAGTTCACTAAAGATTGCGATAAGTACTGCCAAGCGCGGGTAATTGATGCTGCGCTGGAGTATTTCGACTTCACCGAAAAGTTGGCAGGTGCAAGGACTGCCGATAAATACTTCGATCTTAGGCAAAAGCTGCTCCTAAAGCGGGCTGGTCTCGGAATTAAGTCGCCACCGCTGCCCGATGATCCCGTGTCGTCTAGGGTGGATTTTGGTCACGACAGTGCATTGATTGGTGGCGCGCTTGGTTATCAATCGGCAGCGGGGGGATTTGTCGACTTGAGTTGGCGTCCAGCGCTGCAGGATATCAGTGCCAATGCTGTTGGGTATCAACAACAGATGGAAGTAAAGTTTTTGGATATCACGGTAAGGAAATATGCGGAGCGTCGGGGCTTGGCCTTGCGGCGCTTAGATTTACTTGAGGTCACGTCTCTACATACCGACCTGCCGTTGATTACGAACTACGCTTGGTCGTTCGGCTTTGGTGGTGAAGATGGGTTTGGCTTCGGCGCCGAGGCAGCGCATATGCGCTCCTTCGTCCAGTGGGGACTTGGTAAAGCTGTGGCTACCGACGATCAGCGTTTCCTAGCTTACACGCTCGTAGGTACCGATTTTGGCCATGCTAGCACTCGGGATAACTCCTGGCATGCTGGCCCTAGGATCGTGGCCGGCATGATCTACAAGGTGAGCTCGCGCCTTAAACTACTTGCACGCACCGAGGCTGCGCGCTATTTCAACCCAGATCCTATAGACCGTGTCGAGCAGGAAGCGTCAGCGGTGCTCACGGTTGCACGCAACCGTGATTTTAGGATCCGCGTAAATCGCCGCAGCGCATTCTCTGAGATTACGCTTGGAGTGCGGCAGTACTTTTGAAGCGGGACTTTGCCGTGCATCAAGATTCAGCCCCAGAAGACGTTCTACTCCAGTTAGAATCGGCTACCAAACAAACTCAGGGGCAGGCTCAGCTGCGTGCGGTGCCGCACCAAGTCGCAAGGCGCAAGGGCCTCATTGGCTGGCTTAGTTGTTGGGGAGTCGCCCTGGTGGCTCTGCCCATCCCTCTCGTCCATTTCCTAGCACCGCCACTTCTTTTGCTGATGGGACCACTGGTCGGGTTTATCGCCTATAAGGTCTATGCTGGCGCGGTAGATATTGTGAGTGGTGGCGGTGAGTGTCCAGATTGCGGCGTATCCATTGATCTTTCCGGTCGTGATGCACACTGGCCACTCGATGTTACTTGCGGTTCGTGCGAGGGGCGCCTTTTGGTCAGGCTCAGGCCTGATAGCCCGGCTTAGACCTAGCGTTGTTAGTCGAAGTTAGACGTGACCACAGGTCTTGCGTGGACCCTCTATCGTGAGGTATGAAACGCCGTCTTTGCTATCGTAATTAAAGGGATTGTCTATGAAATCAGTGCTGAAATACTTGCAGACGATACTAGCCTGGGCCTTTGTAGGAGCGGTCTTGATGACCATCATTGCTCCGTCCATCAGCCGCCTGCTGATCAGTGCTCCGGTTAGTTTCGGCGTCAACTGCGAGCCAGCCGCCAACTGGTCGATGATGGCCCTGATCAGATCCCAGATCGTGGGTCTGGTACTTGGCGGATTGACAGGTGTTTTCGCCTCGGTCTACTTCCGCTTGCAGCAGAAGAAAAAGAGCCAAGGCGAAGCCACCCCTAGTGTTTAATCGTTAACGCTGCGAAGCCTCAAGACTCTGATTGAGACTAGAGGTCAATGCTTCCAGTTCCGGTTCGACCTCTTGATCAGTCAGAGTGCGGTCCGGTGATTGGAAGGCAAAGCGGTACGCCATACTCTTCATGCCGGCTGGCAACTTGTCGCCGGTATAGACGTCGAAGAGTTCGCAGCCCGTCAAATTCTGCTTACGTTTAAAGCCTTTAACGGCAGCTAGCACGTCGGCGTGGGTCTTGTGCTTAGGCAGTAAGAAGGCAATGTCGCGCGTGATCGCCGGGAAGCGCTTTACACTGACCGCGGAGCGTTGTGCTTTGCTTTGGGCATCAAACAGGATTTCCAAGTCGACTTCGATGATGACCGGTGCACCTTCAGCCGTCAGTAAATCCAAGGCGGCTGCCGAGGCAGGGTGTAGCTCTCCGACAAAGCCGGCTAATTTACCATTCAGGGTGACCGAGGCGGCAGCCCCTGGATGCAAGAATGGATAGTGCTCCGGATTGATCACGGCCCACTGTGCCATGTCGGCTAGGCCAAAGTCCCTTAGTAGGCCAAGCAAAGTAGCTTTGCCGTGGTAGAAGCTGGTGTTGACTGACGGCGTTTGCCAGGTCTTCTCTTGATACGGCTGGTCGAGCACTGCAGCTAGCCACTGGCGCTCAGACGGGCGTTCAGCCTCTGCTTTAGCGCGCGGTGAATAATGCCGGCCTGGCCTAGCTAGCCCCTTGAATGCTGGCTCTAGTGACGACTTGTCGGCGCCAAAATTAAAATAGCCGCGGCCGCATTCAAATAATCTGGTGCCAAACTCGCTCCGCCTTCTGTTGTCATAGACGGCGCGAAGTAGTCCTGGCACCAAACTGGTCTGCATGTGGCGATGCTGATCACTCAGTGGATTAGCGAGCGTTAGTTTCGGGAAATAAGCGTGCTCTGGGGTTAGGCGCAGGGCTTCAATATCGCGCAGCGAGACAAAGGGAAAGCTCACTGTTTCGCGCAGGCCCAAAGCAGCCATAGCTGTCCTTGCCGATTCCTGGAACGAGATAAACGGGTCTTCCGGAGTCGGCTTAATGTTCATAACGGGCAGTTGGTAAGGGATCTTATCAAACCCCCGGAGGCGACCAATCTCTTCGACTAGATCAATTTCGCGCTCGATATCACCACGGAAGAAAGGTACTTCAAAAACAAGGCGATCATCGGTGCCGTCGAGTAGCTCAAATTCCAAGCTGGTGAGTGCATCGATGACATCGCTGCGGGTCAGGCTACTTAGTCCGAGCACTTGCTTGGTATGGCTGACGCGAACTGCGATGACTTTTTTGCTGACCTCTGCCGGATACACGTCGACAAGATCCGCAGCAACGCGAGGTGATGCAGTGGCGCCAGTAGCGCCGGTCGCACCGCTCAAGCCGTCAGCAATGAGTTGAGCAACGCGCCAGGCTACCGTTGCTAAATTATCCACATCAACCCCGCGCTCGAAGCGATACGATGCTTCTGAACGCAGTCCGAGGCGCTTGCTGGTGCGGCGGATCCGGCTGCCGGCAAATGCTGCCACTTCGATCAAGATGGCACTGGTATCGGGGCGAATTTCGCTGCTTGCGCCGCCCATAATCCCGGCCAGTCCGATGGGACCCTTATCGTCGCAGATAAGCAAGTCGCCGACTTGTAGTAGGCGTGTTTGACCGTCTAGCGTCACCAGGGTCTCGCCCTCGCGAGCATCGCGAACTTCCAGAACTCCACCGCCTACGTTGCGGGCATCGTAAGCATGGATGGGCTGGCTATATTCCAGCATCGCGTAATTAGTCGCATCAACTAACAAGTTGATTGGGCGCAGTCCCGCAGCAGTCAGGCGTTTTTGTATCCACGCTGGCGCTGGAACAGTGGCCACGCCGTCTATATAAAGCCCAACAAAGCGCAAGCAACCCTGCGCATCGCTGACGTTGATTTTAAGGTGATTTGCGGTGTGCAATTTAGCATCGCGGCGCAGGTCGCCCGTTTGCGGCTCTTTAAGCGTTCGCTGCAGCTTGGCGGCGAGGTCACGTGCTAGTCCAATCATGCCGAGGCAGTCGGCACGATTAGGCGTCACATTCAGGCTGAGCACGGTGTCGCCGATGCCAAGGGCCGCAGCGGCGTCGCTGCCGAGGACCGGCTCTCCCTTAAGTTCGATAATTCCGTCGTGCGATTCCGAGAGATTTAGCTCCTTTTCGCTGCAGAGCATCCCTTCGGAAAGTTCGCCACGGATTTTCGATTTTTTGATTTTAAAGTCGCCTGGCAGAGTGGCGCCAACAGTGGCCACAACTACATGCAAACCTGCCCGCGCATTCGGCGCGCCGCAGACTATATTCAGTGGCGCTTCCTTGCCCACATCAACGGTGCAGAGTTGTAGAGTGTCTGCGTTAGGATGGCGCGAGGCGGTGAGCACTTTTCCAACGAGGACATCGCCAGTAAATGCTGATTGTTTATCGATGCCTTCAACTTCTAGGCCGATCGCGGTGAAGGCCGCTCCGATATCTTCCGGTTTAAGGCCTTGTAGATCGACATATTCGTTTAACCAGTTTAGTGAAACCTGCATTACAAACCCTAGGCCTTAGGTGAATAGCGGAAAATGTCCAAGGAACGAGTGATTGCCTTCAAAAAGCTGGCGAAGGTCGTCGAGCTTGTATTTCAGCATCGCCATGCGATCGATACCAAATCCGAAGGCAAAGCCTGAGTAGATTTCGCTATCGTAGTCAACCGCTTCGAAAACATTTGGATGAATCATGCCGCAGCCACCGACCTCGAGCCAGCCAGTTTGCTTGCACAGACGGCAACCTTTGCCTTGGCACTGGACACACTGTAGATCAAGCTCGGCACCTGGCTCAACGAAGGGGAAGAAGCTTGGCCGCAGTCTGGTCTTCATGCTGCTGCCAAATACTGCCTTCATGAAGGCATCAATCACGCCTTTCATATGGGCGAAGGTGACGCCGCGATCAACCACGAAGGCTTCAATCTGATGGAACATGGGAGTATGCGTGGGGTCCGAGTCGACGCGAAACACGCGTCCTGGAGCCACAATGCGGAGCGGTGGCCGCTCGTTCAGCATGCAGTGAATCTGAATGTTGGAAGTGTGCGTGCGCAGTAGTAAGTTCTCTTGTTCGCGTAAGTAAAAAGTATCCTGCATGTCGCGCGCGGGGTGATCGCTCGGCATGTTTAGGGCGCTGAAGTTGTAAAAGTCGTAATCTACTTCTGGCCCATCAAACACGGTGAATCCGAGGCGGCGGAACTCGGTCAGGAGCTCGCGTCGAATCAGTGTCACTGGGTGCAGCGAGCCCTGCGGAACCGAGGCGGTTACGGGTAAGCTGATGTCGAGTCGCTCGGCATGCAAACGCGTACTGAGCTCCCACTCTTGGGCCTCGCTCTTTAGCTGATGAATCGCCGCCTCGACGTGTTGCTTCAGCTCGTTGATCGAGCGGCCCGCGGCAGGTCGTTCTTCTTTTGTGCAATGACGCAGGTCTTCTAGGAGCGCTGTCACTTTGCCTTTGCGGCCCAGATATCCGACTCTCAACTCGTCGACCGCAGCAGCACTACGGCTGTCGCGTACTACTGCTAGCTCCTTATCAAATGCGACAGCAAGAGCTGATGCGCGCGTCGGCAGAGCCGTCGCCGAAGGATCTTTCGCCGAAGGTTCTGGCGCCGAAGAATCTGTCATAACTCGCTATCTCCTATGTCGACCGTCTGCATCACTTGGTTAGGTGTGCTAAGCCTTCGCCTAGCTTAGCTAATCCTGCCGTGATCGTGGCCTCATCACATGTGTAGCTAAACCGAAGGTATCCCGGAGCGCCAAATGCGTCTCCAGGGACTAGAGCAATATGTTGTTCCAAAAGTAAACGCTCGCTGAGAGCGTAAGTATCAAGCTTGCCGCCAGCCTTGGCCAGTGCGTCACGGACATCAATCAAGATGTAGAATGCACCATGTGGCTGCGCAAATTTAACATTTGGGATCTTACCTAGCAGGCTGATAGCTAAGTCCCGGCGCTTTTTCAAGACGCCGATCTCGTCCTTCAGTAAGTCGCGACCTTGGCCGATGGCAAAGGTGGCGGCGTCTTCAATGAACGGCGGCAGGCAGGTGGATGAGTGGCTTTGCAGATCGCGCACCAGTTTCATCGCCGCTGCGGGTCCGGCGCAGTAGCCGACGCGCCAGCCGGTCATGGCGGCGCCCTTCGAAAGGCCGTTGACCAAAATAAAACGGTCGCGCAGTTGAGGGAACAGCTTCAGCAAGGAAACATGGGGCTTATCGAAGGACAGGTACTCGTAGATCTCATCCGATATGATCCACCAGGGCTTGTCGACGAGAAAGCTGCCTAGCTCTTCAAGGAACTTAGGGTCCATCATGGAGCCGGCGGGATTGTTCGGTGAATTCAGGACGATAGCGACTGTACGTGGTGTTGCCAGGCGCTTGATGTCGGCAATGCTCAGTGGTTCAGCAGCGACATCTTTGGGGAGGGGTAGGGGGACCGGTTTGCCGCCAGCGGCAATCACTTGGTCCGGGTAGCTCACCCAATACGGGGACGGAATTAGGACTTCGTCTCCTTCATTGAGCAGTGCCAAGAATATATGGAATAGGATCTCTTTGGCGCCAATTCCGGCAACGATCTCGTTGGTTGCAAACTTCAGCCCATTGTCGCGCTCAAGCTTGTGAGATATCGCAGCGAGAAATTCCGGCCCGCCCCCAGCTGGGCCGTATTTGGTGCGTCCTGCGCGCAGGGATGCGATCGCCTGATCAACGACACTTGCAGGGGTCGGAAAGTCTGGCTCGCCAACCGCAAAGTTTAAGACTTTGATGCCTTCCTTACCGAGGGCCTTAGCTTTCGCGTTCAGGGCGACAGTCGGTGAGGTTTTCACCTGCAGAATGCGGCGTGATAAGGAAGTCAACGGCCTTCTCCTCTCGACTATGAGTTTGCGGCTTTCATTAAGCCCGCCACCCACGCGTTATGCAAGAGGAAAAGGAGTCAAAAAAGGGGGCTCGCGGCGAGAGCTGAGGCTAGGGGAACCCACCATCTAAAGGTGGGTGCCATCGACTGCCACATCAGGCTTCCCCCTACACGCTTAAGGTGGGGGGCTTGCACACCGTGCCAGGATCTGGCTCCCTAGTAATTAAGAATCGGTTCTCCAGCTGATCAACTCGGTCACCGCGAGCCTATAAATATCCTAGCACAACACATCGTATACGCATAACGAGAAACACAGTATAAGCCTGGATTAAAGTGGTTATTCGCAGGGATTTCAGTAGCTCCGACGCGCTGGATTTTCTTAGATTATTTGGGGTCTATTTTTGGGGTTTATTCATGACTGATTCGACATCATCCAAACCCGGAGCCGACACCGATACTCTGGCGAGCAGAGATGGGTCCACTGTGGCCTTTGGTGCGGTCGTCTATATCGTGGCGACGCCAATCGGGCATCTGGAGGATCTTACCCCTCGTGCCAAGCGGACCCTCGCTGGAGTTGACATCATCGCTGCAGAAGATACCCGGCAAACCCGTAAATTGCTCAGTCATCTCGGGATCCAGGGCAAGCGTTTGGTGAGTTATCATAATCACGGCGAGACCGAGCGGGCCGACGTGCTGATAAAGGAGATCGTTGCCGAGCAGCGTTCGTTGGCCGTCGTTACGGATGCCGGAACCCCGTGTATCTCCGATCCCGGTTACCGGATCGTCGCAGCAGCGCATGCCGCGGGTATTAAGGTACACCCAATCCCAGGTCCTTCGGCGTTGACCGCCCTAGTCAGTGCCTCCGGCTTGCCTAGTGACCGGGTGTTATTTATCGGATTCCTGCCGACGCGAAGTGCGGCACTCGATGTTGAGATAGCGAGTTGGGCTAGTATGCGCGCGGCCATCGTGTTTTTTGAGTCTACTAGGCGTCTGGCGCGCACTGTTGCAGCAGTCCGGGCGATTTATCCCAACGCTCGTCTGGCTATAGGTCGCGAACTCACAAAGCTTTATGAAGAAATTGTTAATCTCGACATTGTGGAAGTCGGTGATTGGTTGGCGGGGCATGCCACTCTTAAGGGGGAAGTGACGGTCATGGTGATTCCGGGCGTGACGCCCGAGGCTGAGGCTGTTCCCGAGGCAGATATTATGAAAGAGGCGCAGCGAGAATTTCAGCGCGGCGCCACCTTGAAGGATTTGCTTCGCAAGTATCAAAGTCTAGGCTTAAAGCGGTCGGATCTATATCAGCTGTTGCTAAAAGCTAAGGGCAGCGATGAATAGCTTCATTAGAAGCGCTCCATAGAAAGTATTCTAGCGTCAATATGGCTTTGTGATATTTTATCTGGCGCATTCTCAGTAAAACAACTTATAAAAGCCGAAGCTAAATCTTTTTTTCCAGGAGGATTGATTATGACCATGTGGTCGCGACTAAAGACTCTAGTTTCGGCGGTCTTTATTGGCCTTGCGCTCTCGCAGGCGGCATTCGCTGTTGATTTTAGTGCAGCCGACAGCCTTTTTTCTCAACGTGAAAATAACCGGGCCAACATTAGTCAGGCGCGTGCTCTTTATGTGCAAATTTTGAATCAAGCGACCACGGTTAATGACAAAATCCGTGCGGCTGAGCAGTTAGGGCGTTTGGCTCTTTATGAAGGCGAGATGTTGCTGGCGAAGTCGGACAGCAGTTCACGCAAAACAGTGTTCGGAGATTGCTGGTGCCGGAGCACTTCACTCTTCTCACGTAGCTGCAACGAGCCAGGTTGGGTCGAAAAGATCAGCCCCAGCGCCATCGGACAGCGTGTTCCGGCCTATTACTACTACCGCGGTATGTGTATCGGTTACTGGGGTGAAGCGAGCAATGTCATCGAGCAAGCTGCCTTCTCGGGCGCGCTTCGTGAAGCCGTCAACGGCGGTCTGGACCTCGCCTCATCTAACAGTTCTAGCAGCTATTATGAGGGTGGCGCCGTGCACCGGGTAGCGGCAAACGTATGGTCAAATCCGTTGGCGCGTGCGGTAGGCCTCTACGATGCAAAACAAGCTCTGGCTCAAATTGAAACGGCTCTGGCGGCTCCCGCATCCGGCGGTCAAGATCCAGGCGCACTTTATTTCGACAACCACCGTTCTAAGATTATCGTCCTTAAGCAATTGAACTCCGATGATCCGAGCGGCGGCTGGAAGCAAAAGGCTATCGACTTTGCTAATGAGACCTTGCTGGACATGGCCGACCGTCTTGAGCAGGACCAATTGCCAGCAGCGCGCGTGGCGGAATTCAACGTGATCTTTGCTCAGTTGAAAATCGACTACCGCGGTCTGACCGGTCGCGACTGGCAGCCTTAAGGCGCAGGGCAAGAAGTTTATTAAATACCGAGGTAGGCTGTTGTCCAATTGCGACGACAGCCTACCTTATGTATGTTAGGGATAGTAAATTCCTAAAAATGATGGAGCCCTTTGTTTTATGCGGACGCGATCTTTATATGTTCGCCTCATTTGTGTGGCGTTGGGTATGCTTGAAGCAGCATCCGCCTATGCATTTGAGGACACTAAGGTGTTGCCCAAGGGTGTGCGTAACTTAACGATTCGGTCGGTGAATACGAATTTCGATACCATCACCGATCCCAACGGGGCGCAAAAGCCGCTGGCTCATTTGCTCTTTAAAGACCTGACTTTTAAGCAAATGGCGAACGCGGAGGACCCGCTAAAAGGTCGCCAACTTCGTGGCTTTCTTTTACAGAACGGGATCAGCGAATCCGAATCTGCGGGACAGTTTTCGGCTGACATCAAGGGACGAGTGACGGTGACAGCGCCGATTGCCGCCTACGGTATCACTGATTCTATGACGCTAGCTGTTGCCGTACCGATCTATAATGCTGCTACTTCAGCAAGTGTCGGATTCCGGCCCAACTCTAATTCTACCAAGTTACTAAGCCTGCTCTCGCGGCCAGAGACTAACCAGATCGCCAATGCGCGCGAGGCGGCGGGTAAGCTCAACGATGCCGTTGGTCAGTTGAATAAGAAATTAACCGACAACGGCTATCAGTCGATCAGTGACTGGAGCGGGCAGGGCATGGGTGATACCACCATCGCGCTGAAGTACCGTAGCATCGATAATAGTCGGATGGGGCTGGCTACAACCACCGGTGTGGTCGCTCCGACGGGTCGCAGGAAAGATCCCAACATACTAAACGACGTTCCGTTTGGTGATGGCGTATGGTCACCCTTCGCCCAGGTTGCGGTCGATCAAAAGTTACCTCTTAGTTTCTCCACAAATCAATTTGCGAAGTACACGGAAACCTTGCCTGGCACTAGAACAATGCGGTCGATTACTTACGACGAGATGGTGGAAGTGCCTAACGTCACTCTCGACTACAACATGGGTAACAAATTTGATGCCGGTACGTCACTGCGGTATCAGCCCGCATACGGCCTGCTAGCTGGTGTAGGCTATACATATTTCCGTAAATTCGGCGATGTTTACGGCGGCAATTTGTCTTTGGACACGAAAAAAGCACTTCAGCGCTGGACTGATATGCAGGCTCATAATGCTGAGTTTTTGATCGGTTACAGCACTGTTCAGCTTTATCAGGCGGGGCGGGCGGATATCCCTTTTGCGGTCAACGTTGCTTATACCAAGCAATTAGCTAGCCGCAATATGCCGATTTCTGACTTAGCTCAATTTAACGTCGATTTATTCTTTTGAGGGAGAGCGGTCTAATGCCTGCTTCGTACTTTATTGCAAAATTTGTAAACGCTATATTCACAGTAAGCACGCTGGCTTTGGTGGCCTGCGGCGGTGCTAGGCCAGCCGTTCAGCAATACCGCGGAGTATTGCCGGTTCCGGAGTATCCGGCGAATCCGTCGCGGCCGTTCTTTCTGACCGATGGCGATAGCGAAGTGGTTTTCAATTCTTCGTTGATATTTTGGAGTGGGACTCCGACGCCAGTGCAGGTGCAATCTATTTTGGAGCACACGCACGGGGCCAGGATCTTAAAGTCTAATGCTTTAGTTGAACTGACCGGAGTCGTGATCCCCGGTAAGAACGAAGTTAGCGCTGCGCGTGCGAAATATGAGAGTTACAACGCAAAAATTATCGATGCTTCAAAAAATATCGATAAATCGACAGTCCGCGAATATGTCGGTGGTGTAGCTGTAACTTTGTTTGATGATCGTTTGAACGAACTCGCCGCCAGTAATCTGATTACGGCTGCTGACAAAGTGCATGCTCAAGCGATGTGGCCAGCCTATTGCGAGGCGAAACTCTGGGAGCTTGCGACGAATGCCCAGTTGAGTCGCAATTATCTGCGGAGGCCAACACCGCTGCAGCTGTGTGAGCCTTACTATGCATCCCAAAACTATTTCGCAGATGCTGGCCTTTGTGGGTCTTCGGCCGATGCCTCCGGTAAGAACTACTTTATGTGCATTTGGCGCGAAGGTTTGCTTAGGTCAGCGCTATTTGCAGACTCCTACAAAAATGCTCGTTGTACTCCTGCATCTTCACCTTATGCGAATAGATTAGCTGCGATTACGGACTGGCTCGGCACTGAGGGCGGTATCTTGAAAGGAACGCTCGAGGGTGCGGATGCTGCGGCAGCAAACATAGAGCGCACGATTTTACTTGGGGATTTAATCGACCGCAAAGCGACTAGTTTTAAAGACTGTCGAAATGCCTTTATCCGCAAGGAACCTGCGATAGCCGACAATGGCGAAGTTCCAGATTGGACTTTGTTCAAGCCAGAAACTTTACTCCAGATCGGTGAGATTTCGGAGAACGGGTCATCTGAAGCTCTGCGGCTTATTCCTCTGACTAGTAGTGACGCGACAAATAAAGAGGTTTACACCCGCCTGACTAAACTCATTAAGTCGTTTTCGCAGCGCCCTGGCATTGCTGCCAGTGCTAATAGCGATAAGTCTAGTAATAATGCCAAGCTTGCTGATGGCGGCGAGGTTCGTCCTTCTGCCGATGCTGGTTCGTTGCATCCAGTACCAAGCTACAGCGATGCGACATTTAACTTGGTAGTCGGCGAGCCACTGATTGCTAACAATACTTATGTGGACACAGTCGAAAGCGATCCAGCTTTTGCCGGTATTAAGGCCTTCGAACCTGTCGCTGTGAAAAGTCTTAAGGCCGAGCAAGCGCAAGCATTAGCCGCCTGGAATGGGGCCGTTGCTAAATATGCTGAAGAAAAGGCGCACTACAACGAGCAAAGTAAGCCAGGTATCGATAATAATCGCCTGTCCACAGTTGATGTGGTTAAAGATCCCGGAGCTGCAGTTTACCTCAACAATTATTATATGAATGTCCGTAAAGTTGGTGGTGAACTTCGAGTCCAGATGGGTTTTGACCTGGC
>Ga0315294_10002568_pt1 | contig 19813 bp, 18 predicted proteins | sample YL17G13_40_MG_FD_203626 | JGI IMG/M metagenome (GOLD analysis project Ga0315294, IMG submission 203626) | Sediment microbial communities from Yellowstone Lake, YNP, Wyoming, USA - YL17G13_40 | ecosystem: Environmental > Aquatic > Freshwater > Lake > Sediment | place: USA: Wyoming | collected...
GGGAACTCTTAGACAAGGTTGATGCGGTCAGCATTGCCACGCCTACTAAGCTGCATTACCAAATAGCTTATGACTTTCTAAAGCACAACATACATGCGCTGGTAGAGAAACCATTCGCTCCTAATTTAAAAGAAGCTGATTCTCTAATTAAAATAGCCAAGAAAAATAGACTTATCCTGCAAGTGGGTCATATTGAAAGGTTTAATTCTGCCTTTGCCGCCACCCAAAAACTCATCCAAGAACCTAAATTTATTGAATGCCACCGCTTAAGCCCCTTTCCTCACCGCTCTTTAGATATAGGTGTGGTCTTAGATATTATGATTCATGATATAGATATAATCTTAGGGCTGGTTCCTTCTCAGATAAAAAAAATTGAATCCGTAGGCGTAAATGTGCTCACTCAATTCGAGGATATTGCCAACGCCCGGATTACTTTTAAGAATGGCTGTGTGGCAAACCTCACTGCCAGCCGCGTATCCGATGAATTTATGCGTAGGATTAGAATCTTCCAGAAGGATACCTATATATCTTTAGATTATAAGGATGCCAAAGCAAGCGTATATAAAAAGACCGGGCTTAGCATTGCTAAAGAAGACTTACCTATTGAAAAGGAACAGCCTTTGCAGAAAGAACTACGGTCTTTTCTTGATTGCATTATTGAACATCAAGAACCCCTGGTCTCAGGCACGGTTGCCCGGCAGGCGCTGGCAGTAGCCCTGGTAATCCAAAAACAGATATGGCAGAAAAACACCTCTTTATAGTCTGCGGAGAGGCTTCCGGCGACCTCCAGGCAGGAAATCTGGCTAAAGAAATTTTAGCGCTAGACCCTAAGATAAAAATCTCCGGAGTGGGGGGCGAGATTTTACGCCAGGCAGGAGCCAAAATCTACTCTGATATAAAAAACCTGGCGGTCATTGGGCTCTTTGACGTCTTAAAAAAACTTCCTAAATTTTTCGCTTTAAAAAAACTTATCCTGGAAAAAATAAAAACAGAGCAACCTACAGCGATAATCTTTGTGGATTTTTCCGGCTTTAATCTCAGATTGGCAAAGGCAATTAATCATAGTATCCCTACTCTCTACTACATCAGCCCCCAGGTCTGGGCCTCGCGGCCAGGCAGGGTTAAAACCATAAAAAAATATATTTCCAAAATGATTGTGCTCTTTAAATTTGAAGAGGGATTTTATAAAAATTATGGCATAGATGTAGATTTCGTTGGCCATCCCTTGCTAGATATTGTCAGGCCCACTATGGAGAAAAAAGAATTTTTAAACAAATTTAATCTTTCTAAAATAAAGACTACCGTTACCCTTCTTCCCGGCTCTCGCAAACAAGAAATAAAAAATATACTACCGATAATGCTAAAAAGTGCTATGCTTATCTCTAAGAAGATAAACGATGTTCAGTTTGTAATTGCGAAATCTCCACAAGTCGACTGGAATATTTATAACCAAAGAATACAAGGTTTAAATTTAGATTTAGAAATTATTGAAGAAAAAACCTATGATTGCTTAAACATTGCTGATTTTTGCCTGGTTGCTTCAGGTACAGCTACATTAGAGGCAGCCATAATGCAGAAACCTTTTGTTGTAATTTATAAGATGAGTTTTTTGAATTATCTTCTCTACCGTCCGCAGGTAAAGGTTCCTTATATCGGTATGGTAAATATCGTGGCGGATAAATTAATAGTGCCGGAATTTATCCAGTTTCAGGCAAGCCCTAAGAAAATTTCCGCAGTGGTTTTAAAAATTCTTAAAGAGCCCGCTGAAATAGAGGAAATGAAAAATAACCTCGCTCAAATTAAACCTTTACTTGGGCCAACGGGAGCAAGTTCCAGGGCTGCCCGAATTATTTTGGACTTCTTGAATAAAAATGAAAATAAACCCCGCTGAAACCGTAAACGAGTTAATTACTGGATTGACTTACATTATTGATATTGAAGAAAAGAAAAGAAATTATCATGCCTGGCGCGTAGCTATATTATCTGCGTCTTTTGCTAAAAATATACTTAGCTTGCAAAAGTTAAAGGAACTATTCTATGCCAGCCTTTTACACGATATCGGCGGCGTAGGATTATTTCGTCATATAATCCACTATTTAAAATCTAACGATAAGGCCAGTCGAGATATATTACTTTCCCATCCCATAATCGGCGCTCAGCTAGTATCTAATATCCCCAGGATGGCTACCGTAGCAAAATTAATCCTTGACCATCACGAATGGATAAATGGCAAGGGTTACCCGCGTGCAAAATTGCAAAAATATATACCCTGGGGCTCTCAGGTTATCAGGATATCCGACTCTATTGATATTGCTCTCCAGAGTAGTCATCATCTTAAGTTAAAAGAATTACAAAATAAAATGTCCCTAACTGTCAATAAAGAATATTCTAAGGGCCTATTTTCTCGCACCTTTACTATACTAAAACGAAATCGATTTTTTTACAAGATATCTCAGCGTCGGAATATCCCAACATTGTTTGAGGAAATAAAAAATGCGGTAGGTTATATATATATTCCTTTAAGGATTGACGCCATTGGCACAACCTTAGAGGTCGTTGCCCAGATTATTGACATGAAACATCCCTACGCTTCAGGCCATTCGCTTCGCGTCTCGCGTTATGCAATGGCCTATGCCTTAGCAATGAATTTAAAACACGATGAGATAACGCATATTAAGTGGGCAGGGCTCATTCACGACATAGGCAAACTCAGCGTACCCCGACGTATTTTGGATAAACCCACGGCTCTTACCCAAAAAGAGTTCCAAGAGGTAAAAAAACACGCTTTATTTGGCCAAAAGATCATGGAGATGATACCTAGTTTAAAAGAATTAACACCCGTCGTGACAAGCCACCACGAATACTTTGATGGTTCAGGTTATCCTTCAGGTTTAAAAGGAAAAAAAATCCCCTGGGGCGCAAGGCTCTTGGCTACTTGTGACGCCTTCGATGCGATGACCTCAAACCGTCCTTATCGTAAGCCCCTCACGCCTGAAGCTACCTGCCGTGAGATAGAAAAAAACTCAGGCACCCAATTTGACCCGGAGATTGTCAAACAGATACTTCCTTTATTTAAAAATCTTGGGCTATAATTTGGCAGCGGCTGCAAATCTAACTTGGCAATATCCCTTTATCTAAATAATAGAATTTTTTGCTGTGGTTATGCGTTCATCAACAGGCGGGTGGTCAAAGAAGAAAAATTTAATCAGGGGTTGAGGATTTCTGTCGGCAAGGTTTTGCGTAGCAAGTTTCTCCATCATGGAAATAAAAGCCTCTTTTAATCCGGTTATCTTAAGCGCTAGCATATCCGCATTTCGTTCTAGTCTCCTACTAATATAATTCTCAAAGGGCTGCATAATTATCCCGAATATCACCAGATAAATTAAAATAATCGGCAAAGCTGCAATATCTGATAATGAAGATAAACCAAATATACCCAAGAAATAACTGCTACTCGTAAATATAATATAAAAAGACAATATTATAGTCAGAGAATTTATCAATATGAGTTTGACTAAATGTTTGAGCCTATAATGCGCGAACTCATGTGCCAGGATAACTTCGATTTCATCATGGCTGTATTTATCTTTTAAGGTGTCGGCCAAGATTACACGCCTGGTTATACCCCAACCCACAAAGGCGGCATTGGCTTTAAGCGTTTTCTTGCTAAAATCAATCTCAAAACAATCTAAGATTTTTATTTTCATTTTATGCGCCAAGTTTATAATTCTTTCTCTCAATATTTCATCTGAGAGTTTCTTATATTTAAAAAATAAGGGGATAATAATTATGGGCACTAATTTCGCCAGAATCAGGCTGAAGAATATCCAGAATAATGAAATAATCAACCACCAGGCTTTTGGGTTACGCCCTAAGACATAATAAAAAGCACTAATTAAAATAACAGCGATGATATAAGATAATATTGCGCCTTTTATCTGGTCCATAAACCAATCACGGAGGCACTGCTTTGACAAAGAAAATTTATGTTCTAATATATGAGATTGATAAAAAGTTAAGGGAAAGCTCAAAAAATAATAACCCAGAGAAATTATCAGAAGATAAAGCGGCTTTATAAGATAATTATGGGTGGTAAATTTAAAAAGCCATTGGGTGAGAATTCCTGATAAGCCAGAGCCTAAAAATATTAAAAGAAGGAAAAGTAAATATATTGTATCCAGTATCGCCAGAGTATATTTAAGCGAGGAATATCTCTTGGCTATATTAGTTAAATTATCGCTGCCTGAATGAGGCATAATTATTGGGAAGGCTTATTTATTAACGGGAGCGACATTTATAAATGTCCTTACTTTTCCGTGGCTAGTCTTCTTTTTAGTAAAATAAATCTTGCCTGGACAAAGGGCATATAGCGCGCCTTGACCTCTTACGTTGATACCTGCTTTATAGGTTAGCATTCCTCTTGCCAGAATTTGACCTGTCTTAACCAGCTCTCCACCAGAAATCTTAATTGCCTTGTCTTTCTTTGGCCTTGCTTTTCCACCTGTCATCTTATTACCCTCCTTAAATGAGTAGATAGCTTACGGAAGCTCTGAAAGAGCGACGTAAGTTATAGCCCTTGGCATCTTTGATGTCAAGGACGTCTACGAATTTATACCATATAATTTCTAATCAAGCAAGATTTCTTCATCTCGAGAAGGGATATAAACATTCAAGCCTTTTTGGGCGAGTGTATCGCATAAAGCCTGGGATTGGTCAGAATCTCCGTGTACCAAAAATATCTGTTTTAAAGGCAGGCAAGCGGAAATAAAATCGCAGAGTTCATTCTTATCCGCATGGCCGGAGAAGGCATTAATGACTACTACTTCGGCATTAAGTTCATGTTCTATTGCGAATATACGCACTATACGCTGCCTCTCGACAATTCTTCTACCTAAAGTATCACCTGCCATATAGCCTACCACCAATACTGTATTCCTTGAATCTTCGATATTATTCTTAAGGTGGTGTAAAATTCTACCTGACTCACACATCCCTGATCCGGCGATAATAATCATTGGCCGTTTATCATTATTGAGGCGTTTAGATTCTTCTTGATCGCGAATAAACTTAAGATTCAAAAAATCAAAAGGGCCTTTACCTTCCTTTACTGCCTGACGGATCTCTTCATCGAGATAATCAATATGGCATTTAAACAAATTGGTTATATCTGTAGCCAGAGGGCTATCCACATATATAGGTATAGAAGGAATAAGTTTTTCTTTCAAAAGTTCATTTAAAAAATAGGTTACTTCCTGTGTGCGTTCTAAAGTAAACGAAGGAACGAGGACTTTGCCACCGCGTTCTACTGTGCGCCTGATTGCATCTCCTAGTTTGGCCTTTGCCTCTTCAATGGGCGCATGGAATCTGCCACCATACGTACTCTCTAATATTAAGTAATCGAGTCCCGTAGGAATAACCGGGTCATTGAGCAGGGGGAGATTCTTTCGTCCCAAATCCACCGCATAACCTAAGCGGATATTACGCAGGGCATCCTTTATATCCAATACTACTATAGCCGAACCCAATATGTGACCGGCATCGTATAGAGTAACAAATATATCTTTTGCCAGACAGAATTTCTGCGCGTAAGAAATTACACGAAATCTCTTGGTGGCCCTACTTGCTTCCTTCTTTGTATAGAGCGGTTTTCTTAAAGGTAATCCCAATCTTTTATTGATTTTATTTACATATCTTATATCCTCTTCTTGAATCTTGCCTGAATCCTCAAGCATAAGACGAGATAAATCTTTGGTAGCAGAGGTAGTATAGATTTTACAACGCAGGCCTTTCTTTATCAGAGTAGGGATATTGCCACAGTGGTCAATATGGGCGTGGGATAAAACGAGTGCATTTATCTTATGTGGATTATAATTTAAGGCTGTGTTTAGCTGATAAAATTCATTGCGATGCCCCTGAAATAAACCAGCATCGAGTAAAATTTGTGTCCTATCAATCGAGATAAGATGGCTTGAGCCAGTAACGGTTCTTACGCCACCTAAGAATTTTATGCTTACAGACATAGAAATATAGTTTATCAGGTTACAAAGAGATTGCGGGAAGAGAATTTTCCGTCGGTAGTCAAATTTACGCCTAACCTTTTTAGTCCGACTTCATCTCCAGGGGTGGGAATGTGAGTCGCGTGCACTTCACAACCTTTTAATTCCATCAGTTTATTCATGGCTAATTCTGCAGTATGATTGACAGTTGCGCTTATAGAAAGGGCAATCAAAGTCTCTTCCAAATCAAGACTTTCGGATTCGGTATTTAAAATCCCTTCTTTTAATTTGGCTATCTGATTTATCACCTGGGGCGAAAGCAATAAAATTTCATCAGGAATATTGGCTAAAGTCTTTACCGCATTTAAGACCAGGCTTGATGCAGCATGCATAAGTTTTGAGTTTTTGCCCGTGATAATCCTACCGTTGTTTAATTGAATAGCCGCGCCGCAATATATGCCCTCATTGCCTTTGCCCTTTGTTTCTGCTTCTTCTGCTGCAATTCTGGCTGCCTCTACCACTACCCGGTCAGTAACCTTAACCCCTAGCTCTTCCATTAAAAGCGCTACCCTATCCACGGTTTCTTTCTTTTCTATTCCCAACACATACTCGGTATTGTATCTAAAATATCTTCGGATTAATTCCTGCTTTGCCGCCTCCTGGACTATTTGGTCGTCTACTATGCCAAAGCCTGCCCGATTAACCCCCATATCTGTCGGCGAATTATACATTGGCAGATTTGCCTCTTTATTGAATATTTTATTTAAGATTAATTTTAAGATGGGAAAGCACTCCACATCGCGATTATAATTTATGGCGGTTTCATTGTATATATTTAGATGGAAAGGGTCTACTAAATTAAAATCCTGTATATCGGCGGTGGCTGCCTCATAAGCCAAATTTATGGGGTGTTTCAATGGCAGATTCCAGATAGGAAAAGTCTCGAATTTGGCGTAACCGGCGTTTATGCCGCGTTTATGTTCATGATATAATTGCGAAAAACAGGTGGCCAATTTGCCGCTGCCGGGTCCGGGTCCGGTAACTATCACAATAGGATTTTTTGTTTCTATATACTCATTCTTGCCGAAACCTTTATCACTTACAATTAAATCTACATCAATAGGATATCCTTCTGTAGGGCAATGCAGATAAACCTTAACCCCCCGACGTTCTAATTTATTTTTGAAAATAACTGCCGCGGATTGATTGGTAAAACGCGTAATCACCACTGCCAATATGTCTAGGCCCCATTTCCTTAAATCATCAATTAACTTTAAAGTAGCGGCGTCATAAGTTATGCCAAAATCGCCACGCACTCTTCCCTTTTCAATATCTCCGGCGTAAATGCACAGCACGATATCTATCTTATCCTTTAATAGTTGTAATAATCTTATCTTGACATTGGGGTCATACCCCGGAAGGACTCTTGCGGCATGATAATCAAACAAAAGCTTTCCGCCAAACTCTAGATACAGTTTATTATTGAATTTCTTCACCCGGTCTGAAATCGCTTGCGTCTGCTCTTTGAGATATTTTTCATTATCAAAACCAATCTTTTTCATCATATCCTTTACCTAATTATTAGGCACTATTATAGTATATGGGTTATGATTTGTAAATACAATTAAACAAGAACCTCCTTAATCATCTTATTTACCATTTTTGCAATACAAAGCGAACTGGTAAGACCAGGGGATTCGATACCAATAAGATTTATAAAACCTGAAAGGCCATTCTCCACTTCGTCTTTAATAATAAAATCGCGGAAATTCTCTTGGGGTCCTTGAAGCTTTGGCCTTATGCCTGCTATATCGGGACTAATGTCTTGCGGTTGAATAAATGGTAGAAACTTATGAATACTTTCATAAAAAATTTTTGCTTTAGAGGCATCCACATTATAATCTATTTTATCTATATATTCGTCATCCGGACCTAAGCGCAGGCCTCCGGCTAAATCCAAAGTGGCATGTATTCCTAAGCCGGCGCGGTCTTCTTTAGGGACAGGATATATCAACTGATTAATGAATTTTGCTTTGCTAGGGCAGACCCGAAAATAATCGCCTTTACAGTATTTCAATTTGTATTCATCTTTTACCAAACCAACCATCTGGACTACTCTATCTGAATCTAATCCCGCGCAATTTATAAAGATGCGTGTATAGAACTTAAAAATCCCTTCTCTTTTATCTTCTACGGTAATTTCAAATCCATCTTTGGTTTTATCTATACCGATTAATTCTGTATTATAAGCAATTGTGCCATTACGGCTTTCAAGCTGCGAGGCTAACGTTTTCATAAAACTATGTGTATCCAGAATGCCTGTAGAAGGAGAATATATCGCTGCCTCACATTCTACATTTGGCTCAAGTTTTCTTACCTCAGCCCTAGAAAGAAGTTTTAAATCAGTCACTCCATTTTCTAGGCCTTGTTTAAAGAGATTCTCTAAATCTTTGACCTCGTTAGTATCAATGGCTACTATCAGTTTTCCTATTTTTTTATGAGTGATATTATTCCTCGCACAAAATTCATAAAGTAATTGCCTTCCTTCTATGCAGGTCTTGGTTTTAAGAGAATCTTTAGGATAATAAATCCCTGCATGGATTACTTCGCTATTTCTGGAACTGGTCTCTTCGCCAAACGATAAATTTTTCTCGATTACAAAAATATCCTCATAAAATTTAGATAGTTCTGAAGCTACAGCTAAACCCACAACCCCTGCACCGACAATAGTAATATTTGTTTTTTCCATAGCTAACATTATAAATAAAAAAACGCTTCTAGACAAGCAGAAGCGCTCTTTATTGCGAACTTTTAAAATAGTTTCCTAAACTAGACTAACCCCTGCTCTAACATCGCGTCAGCCACCTTGACAAATCCGGCGATATTTGCGCCATTTACATAATTGATATAACTGCCTTCTTTGCCATACGTAACACATTGTTCATGAATAGCAGTCATAATCTCGCGCAGTTTTCTATCCACTTCTTCTCGGCTCCAGGATAGCCTCATGCTGTTCTGGCTCATTTCCAAACCAGACGTAGCCACGCCTCCTGCGTTAGAGGCCTTACCCGGCGCATAAAGAATCTTTGCCTTTTGAAATACCTCCACGCCTTCAGGGGTAGTGGGCATATTTGCCCCTTCGCCTATCGCAATACAACCATTTTTGACTAAGGCCTTGGCATCGTCTTCGTTTATCTCATTCTGGGTGGCGCTGGGAAAAACGAGATCGCATTTTATCCCCCAAGGTTTTTTGCCTTCAAAATATTCGCACTTAAATTCTTTCGTGCATTCTTTAATGCGTTCGCGTCGCACATTTTTCAGTTCAAATATATAAGCCAACTCTTTTTTATCAATGCCTCCTTTGTCATAAATAAACCCATTGGAATCTGACATGGTCACAACCTTTGCGCCTAATTGAATGAGTTTCTCTACGGTATACTGCGCAACATTGCCCGAACCTGATACGGTAGAGACCTTACCCGTTAAAGACTCTCCTTTTGTCTTTAACATTTGCTCCACAAAATAAACACAACCATAACCCGTAGCCTCAGGCCGGATTAAACTTCCGCCCCAATTCAGGCCTTTGCCGGTCAGAACTCCCGTAAATTCATTACGCAATCTTTTATATTGGCCGAACATATAGCCGATTTCGCGGCCACCTACACCGATATCACCGGCAGGGACATCGGTATTAGGCCCAATGTGCCTTGAGAGTTCAATCATAAAACTCTGACAGAACTTCATCACTTCATTATCTGATTTGCCTTTGGGATCAAAGTCAGAACCACCTTTACCACCGCCCATAGGAAGTGTAGTGAGCGCATTTTTAAATACCTGCTCAAAAGCCAAGAATTTCAAAATACTTAAATTCACACTGGGATGGAAACGTAAACCCCCTTTATAAGGACCTATAGCGCTATTCATCTGAATACGGTATCCTCGGTTTATTTGAATTTCTCCTTTATCATCTAACCAAGGGACACGAAAAACAATTACTCTCTCTGGCTCTACCAATCTTTCTAGAATTTTAGCTTCCTGATATTTAGGATTTTTCTCAATAAAGGGCATAACTGATTCTACCACTTCGCGCACTGCCTGATGAAATTCAACTTCACCCGCATTTTTCTCTGCCACTCTTTTCATAAACTCTTCAATTCTTTTTGACATCTTGCCTCCTCTGACTTACCTTGTCTTGCGACTTCGCTCTGTACATTGAGCTAAGCCTTTTACATCTCTTGCCTATTTTTCAGGCAATATACCATAAAAAAAGACGTCCGCCAATACTAATAATCAGTGGACGCCTTTGTCTTGTTCCTAACTTACAGGAAAAGTATAACATAAAAAAATACCTTGTCAAGGGGGTTGTTAAAAGGCACTATGGTTTCAAAAACTCATACACACAATATTTAAGCTCAGAGCTATATCCGCCTTCTAAAACACAAAAGTAAGGCAGCTTAGTTTCCATAATTAATTCTTTTATTTTTCCATAAGATTCTATTCTTAAACCTATATCCGTTAAAGGGTCATCTCTATAGGTATCGAATCCTGCGGAAATAGCTAAAAGGTCAGGTGAAAATTTTTTGATTTCCGAAATTGCCTCTTTAAGCGTAGCTAAATATTCTTTTTCTCCTGTTCCTGGTTTTAAGGGATAATTTAGGCAATTTCTGTCAGATTTAAGACCAGTCCCGGGATATAAAGGCACCTGGTGCAAAGAAACATATAAGACATCTTTTTTTCCTAAAAATATATCCTGGGTGCCATTTCCATGATGGCAATCGATATCTAAAATTGCTACCTTTTTACCTAAAAGTATGGCTTTTTGCACAGCGACGGAAAGATTATTAAAATAGCAAAATCCGCCTAAGAAATTTTTCCCTGCATGATGTCCGGGTGGCCTAAGTAAAGAAAATATCGGCTCGCCTTTTAGGCTTAATTCCATTGCCATTATTGCTGCGCCTACTGAAAGACGGGCGTAAGCAAAAATTTCTGGCAATAGAGGAGTATCGGCATCAAAAAAATTTAAGTTTTTTATGCCTTCGATTAAACCTTTTGTGTGCGCTAACAAAAGATCTTCTTCTCTGGCAGGCCTTGGCTTGATAAAACTAAATCCTTTTTCTTTTAAATATTCGTAGGTTGACTTCACGCGCGCAGGAGATTCTGGATGCCCCATGAATTCGTATTCTAAACATTCTTTAGAAAAAACAATCTCCATTTTAATTTAAAACCTAAACCGTTTTAACCTACGCGGTGCAAATGGGGGGTGTCGTAAGGTAGGAATTTTAAATTTTCTACTTATTCTTTTCTTTTATATCTCTAGCCAAAATTATGGCTTCGGCAATTTCACGCATGGATTTACGGCTATCCATACTCTGTTTTTGGATTAATCTATAAGCCTCGGAAGGCAAAATATTTGCTTCCTGAGAAAGTATATCCTTTGCCCGTTCAATAAGCTTACGGGTAGTTAGTGCCTCCTCGGCAGTGCGCGCCCTTAAATCTAACTCCGCATTCTCAATGGCTAACGCTGCCTGGTTGGCCAGGGCGGTCAAGAGATCTAATTCGTGTTTGCTAAATTTATGCCTTTTGGAAGTATAGCAATTGAGCACGCCAATTACCCTCGCCTTTACCGCTAAAGGGACACTGGCTAAAGAACAAAGGCCTTCTTTTTGGGCAATATCCCTATTTATGTAACGGGTATCTTCCTTGACATCTAAAACACATATTGGCTTATTATTCTGGGCAACCGAACCGGTAATACCTTCTCCTAATTTAACATTGGGCTTTTTATTGTATTCTTCAGAAATTGACTGCGTAGCTCTAATCACCAGTTCTTTTTTATCCGGGTCAAGGAGCATTAAAGAGCAAATTTTAGAATTCATTATTTCTGCCGTAACATTGACCACCAGGCGTAGAAGTTCCTCCAAATATAGCCCGGAGGTAATCAGGTTGGCTACTTTAGAAAGCGCCCCAATCTGTTTTAGATAAACTTCGTAACCTTTCTTTTTCTTAGGCATTAAAGTATGGGTAGGTATTTATTTATCTCGTATTGCGTCACCTGCGCCTTATACTCATCCCATTCTAATTTTTTGTTGCGGATAAAAAAATGGAATAATTCTTCGCCCAAAGTCTTTTTCACTAATTCTGACTTCTCGGTTATCTTAATTGCCTCGAAAAGGTCTTCGGGTAAAGATTTAATCTTGGCGCGCTCTCTTTGTTCTTCGCTCATATGGTAGATATTGTCATTGGCCGGCTCAGCTAACGCATAACCCTGCTCAATACCCTCTAAGCCTGCGGCTAACATTACGGAAAAGGCAAGATACGGATTACAGGCGGGATCAGGCACGCGGTATTCAATGCGCGTAGATTTTTCTTTTCCCGGTTTATACATCGGAACTCTAATCAGTGCTGAACGGTTCATCTGTGCCCAGCAGATATAGACCGGCGCTTCGTATCCCGGCACTAAGCGTTTATAAGAATTAACCCACTGGTTAGTCACCGAAGTTATTTCCGGCGCGTGTTTAAGCAGGCCGGCAATAAATTGTTTGGCGATTCCAGAGAGATGATACTTATCTTTTTTCTCAAAGAAGGCATTGGTTGAGGCTTTAAACAATGACTGATGCGTATGCATGCCCGAACCATTCATCCCAAAAATGGGCTTGGGCATAAAAGTAGCGTGCAAGCCTTTTGCTTGGGCAATTTCCTTAGCCACTAATCTATAGGTCATCACATTGTCTGCCATCGACAGCGCATCGGTATAGCGTAAATCAATCTCATGCTGACTGGAAGCTACTTCGTGGTGACTATATTCCACCACAATACCTAAATCCTCTAAAGCACTCACTGTCTCATTCCTGACACTCTGGGCAACATCCAAGGGTGTTAAATCAAAATATCCACCTTTATCTAAAACAATCGTATTTTTGGGATTATTAAAATAAAAATATTCTAATTCTGGTCCCACGCAATAAGTAAATCCCATCTTCTTAGTGCGCGCCAAATTTTTCTTCAATACATAGCGGGGGTCAGCCGCAAAAGGTTTACCATCCGGGGTATAGATATCGCAAAACATCCGCGCCACTGGCTGCTCCTTAGATTCCCAGGGCAGGATGGCAAATGTGGCAGGATCTGGCCGGGCAATCATATCCGATTCTTCTATCCGGGCAAATCCTTCAATAGATGAACCATCAAAGCCCATTCCGTCTGCTAACGCGCGGGGCAACTCATCTATAGTGATGGTAAAACCCTTCAAAAAACCCAAGACATCGGTAAACCATAACCTTATATATCTTACCTTGTGTTCTTTTGCCAATTTCATTACTTCTAATTTTGTCTTAGGTCTTATCTTCGTCATTTTCCCTCCGTTTGTTTTTTAGAAAAAGCTCTATTCTTGCAAGTGCTTCTTTCAAATTATCAAAACTTGAAGCATAGGATATCCGAACGTAATCATCGAGTCTCTCGCCAATGGTTCGACTACGCTCACCATTGGTGCTCAAGCGAGTCAAAGCACCAAAAGCGGTGCCAGGAACCACTGCTACTTTTTGTTCTTTAAGTAGCTTTTGTGCAAAATCCATGGAATTAAAGCCTGTCTTTTTGATAGAAGTAAAGACATAAAACGCACCATCGGGTTTTATACATTTAAGACCTAAATCATTTAATTTATCCACCATAAATTCCCGGCGTCTTCTATATTCACGCTTCATCTCCTCAACTGACCTTCTGCCAGTCTGCAGTGCCTCGCAAGCTGCCATTTGACTAGTTATGGGAACGCACATGATGGTGTATTGATGAATCTTGGTCATTGCAGAAATGATTTCTTTAGGGCCACAGACAAACCCTACTCGCCAACCAGTCATGGCATAACTTTTAGAAAAACCATTAAGATAAATGGTATTATTTTTTGCGCCCGCCAATGTAGCAAAAGGCGTATGTTCAAAATCATAAGTTAGGTCTCCATAAATTTCATCAGAGATACAGAGCAACTTATGTTTTAAGATAACCTTCTTGAGCTGGTCTAATTCTTTTTTCGTATAAGAAATACCCGTAGGATTGTTGGGATAATTCAAAATAATGGCTTTGGTTTTTTTATCGATAGATTTTTCTAAAATTTTATGGGTAAGTTTAAACCCGCTTTCTTTTGTATCTATATATATAGGTATACCGCCAGCTAATTCGGTTAATGGACCATAAGAGACATAGCTTGGGCTAGGGATTAAGATTTTATCCCCTGGATTTATGATTGCACGTAGGCTCAAATCAAAACCTTCACTTACCCCTACGGTAATCAGAATTTCCTCATCCGGACAATACTCTAAGCCATACCTATTTTTTAAATAACGGCTTATACTCAATCTTAATTTATAAAGCCCTTTGTTTGAAGTATAACTGGTAAAACCTTGCTCTAAAGAATATATCCCTGCCTCGCGGATCTGCCAGGGAGTAACAAAATCCGGCTCACCTACGCCAAGAGAGATAACCTCCTTCATCCCGAGCACTAAATCAAAAAATGCCCGGATGCCCGATGGCTGCATCTCTTGGACTTTTCTGGAAATAATATTGTTCATTTTAGGTAAAAACTCAAAACGTAAAAGTAAAAACCACAATTCAAAAGTCAAAAGTTTTAACTTTTAACTTTTGGTTTTGCCTTTTTACTTTTTACTTTTGACTTAATATGATATTGCTATCCTCTTGTTCTCTTCCTTATGTTTCAAAATCACGCCGTCTTCCTTATATTTTTTCAGTAAGAAATGCGTGGTTGTGCCTTTGATATTCTCCAGTGGCGCTAATTTCTCAGCCACAAACCTGGCTACGGTATGCAAGTCTTTGCCTTCTACAATCAAAAGTAAATCGTAGGTGCCGGAAACAAGATAACAACTGGAAACCTCCGGAAATGAATAAATCCTTTCTGCAAGCTTATCAAATCCCACATCTTTTTGCGGCGTAATATTCACTTCAATCAAAGCCCTGACCTCGGAATTCGCATCCTTAACCAACTCTTTATTCACTACTGCCTTATACTTTAAGATTACCCCTTCCTTCTCATATTTCTTAATCACCTCTTTTATTTCTTTAGATTTCTTCTTCAGCATTTTGGCAATCTCTTCTGGCGTCGTGCGCGCATCTTTTTCCAATATCTCTAATATCTCATCCATTATTTCCTCCCTTAATGAACAGACGACTTACGGAGCCTAAGCGACGTAAGTCGTAGGCGAAGCCGTCTGTGAATTAAATCCTTGACATCTTCGATGTCAAGGATAAGTTCGGACACATAAGTTATGTCGGTTATATTTTCAATATAATACTCCATAACTTATGTCCTCACTTAATATAGCAAATCCGTGGTCCTTGTCTTTTATGTGCTGACCTTTTAATCATCCGCTTTACTTTATTTACCTTTTCTTGCGTTAAAATCTGTTTGTTTTTATTTTCTATCCGCTCTAATATCTCATCCAATTCCGGATAAGTTAAACCCATTTCGCCTTCATCAGTCTGACCTAACCAGAGACCAGCACTGGGTGGTTTAGTGATAATACGGTTAGGAATTCCTAATTCCCTAGCCAATTCTCTTACCTGCCGCTTTAATAAACCACCGATAGGTAAAATATCAGTTGCGCCATCGCCGTGCTTGGTGAAATAACCTACCATAAGTTCTGATTTATTACCAGTGCCGCAAACTAAATAATTAAGTTTGTTAGCAAAATAATACAAAACCAACATTCTTAATCTCGGTTTTAGATTTGCCTTAGCGAGAGAACCTGCTTTGGGTAAAACCTTAATTAAAGTATCGTATATCTTTAATAAATCTATGGTCTTAGTTTTTATGTCCAATTTTTTGGCTACTAACTTCGCATCCTTTAAATCCTGAATTTGGCTGTGGCAAGGCAAAATTAAAACTAACAGCCGCCTAGGCCCCACTGCTTGCTTTACCAGCGCCGCCACAACAGCCGAATCCACTCCTCCGGAAAGCCCCATTACAATACCTTCTGCCCTGGCAAGTCTCACTTGTTTTTTAATCCACTTAATAATTTTCTCCTTCATTTTTCTTTTTCTTACTTTAAACCTAAATTAGCTATTTTCTGTAAGATAAAATCATTCAGGTAAGTGGCAGTGAATGGTTTAGCAATATAATCATCAGCACCTAAGGCCTTTGCCTGACGAATACTTTCTTCATCATCAAGAGCAGTAACCATAATCACCCTTATCTCTTCATCAATTTCTTTTATTTTCTCCAGCACCTCTATGCCCGATTCGCTGCCTAAGCGCACATCCAAAAGGACAATCTGGGGATGCTCTTTTTTTACCAAATCTATTGCTACTTCGCCATTAGTAGCAGTAAATACATTATAATTCTTCCTGACAAGAAAAGAGAGGGTCAACTGACATATCTCTTCTTCATCATCAACGACTAATATTCTGGTCTTCTCCATTTTGCTATCTTTCTCTGCTTAACCTTTGAATTATAGCAAATAAAAGGTGCGTGGTCAACTCCGTCAGAAATATCTCACATCATATATTATCATAATTTCTCACGGGGTCAAGGAGGCACTAGGATCTTTTAAAGATATTGGGCTTTTTAAGTGCTATCCCACTGTAAACCTTCTATTACTGCCTGGGCCACATTGGTGAGATGATCCCCTATCTTTTCCAGATTACTTATCACGTCTAGAAAAACCACTCCTGAGAGGACTTTGCATTGCCCCTGTTCCAAGCGTTTCACATGATTTTCTTTTAATCTATCCCTTAAGGTATTAATTTGGCATTCCTGCTCTAAAACTAGCTTTGCCTCATCTACATTATTAAGCTTCAAAGCATTAACTGCACAGTTAATCATCCGGTTAATATCCTCATACATCTTCCTTAATTCCTCAATGGCTATCTCAGATAACGGCGTCCGGTTATCTATCCTCTGCTGGGCGAGGTCTCTTAAATTTTCCGCGTGGTCGCCTATTCTTTCCACATCATTAATGGCGTGTATAAGTGGAGGTATCTTTCTTGATTCCCCAGGGCTAAGTTCTCGCTGCATAAGTTCTACCAGATAGTTAGTGATTGCCTCTCTTAAAGAATCCACCGCCTCTTCACCTTGGGCTACTTTCTCTAAAGACTTGGCGTCATTATCAAAAAAACTCTCCATTGCCAAACCCACCATTCTTTGGGTTAAACCTAACGTCCTGATGGTTTCCTTAACAGCCGCTTCCAGGGCAATGGGCGGAGTATTCAATAAGTGGCGCTCCAAATATTTGGGAAGATATTCAATCTCTTCCTCTTCTTTACCTTTAACTATCTTGGCCAATAAATTAGCATAGGGACGAATAAATGGTATAAAAATAAGCGTATTTATCACATTAAATAAGGTGTGGGCATTGGCAATCTGCCGAGGAAGATTACTCGAGGTATAGCTGATGAAGTTCTGAAAAGGAACAAGAAAAGGCAAAAAAATAACCGTTCCGGTAATATTAAACATAATATGAGCTACGGCTACCCTTCTTGCCGAAACATTGGTGCCGACAGAAGCCAGTAACGCAGTAACGCAGGTTCCAATGTTACAGCCAAAAACCAAAGCTATGGCAGCCCTTAAGTCAATTAAATTGAGCATGGCTAAACCCAGAACCATACCTACGGTAACTCCACTAGCCTGGAGTATTCCGGTAATAACTGCGCCGGCTAATACCCCTAAAAGAGGATTTCTGCTGAAACTTACTAATATGTTGTTAAAGAGAGGATTTCCTCCTAAGGGCTTAACCACATCAGTGGATATTTTTAAACCCAAAAAAAGGATACCAAAACCTAAAAGAAATTCACCGATGTGCTTGTGAGTTTTCTTTTTGGCCAGAAACATCGTCAGCATCCCCAGCCCAATAAATGGCAGGGCATAATCTGTAAGCCTAAAGGCAATTAACTGGGCGGTAATGGTTGTGCCGATATTAGCCCCGAATATTACACCTAATGCCTGGACAATAGACATTAGCCCGGCATTCACAAATCCCACCACCATTACCGTGGTGGCAGAAGAAGATTGAATTAAAACTGTTACCCCTGCGCCCACTAATATCCCTTTTATCGGGCTGCCGGTGAGACTATGTAACACCCTCCTCATCTTCTCGCCGCAGACCTTGTGCAACGCCTCACTCATCTGCCATATGCCATAGATAAATAAACCTAAGCCACCGAAAAGACCAAAAATAACTTCTTTAACCATGTTTTACCCCTCCATTACAGGCCTTCACACAGATTCCGCAGATATACTGTTCAACTAAGCGTTGTTTTTGGAAATCTTTTAATTTTTCAAAACACTTAAGGTGCTCGAAATCTAAAGGGCTTTCTTTTATCGCCTGCGCCGGGCATATTGTAACACAAACAATACACTTTCCACAATCTTCTTTTGTCGGCCTGCCTACCTTCAAAGGCATATCCGTAAGAATAGAAACCAATCGGAATTGGCTCCCTAAGGTTTTATTGACTAATAAATTGTTTCTGCCCATCCAGCCCAATCCAGCTAAATAGCCGATTTGCTTATGCGAAAGATGTGCCTTTTGATTCTGCCAATCGACAATTTGCGAGGCAGGGATAGGCAGAGACAAATATCCTTTCTTCTGGATATAATTACTGAGTTTAAGCGCTACCTGGTCTAAAAAATTATTCACGCTGCGATAATGATGAAAATATAAACGCGTAGGCGCGTTTTCAATTTCTTCTAAGATACTTTGGGATAATCTTACGCCTAAAGAAATTGCCTGATCAAATTTCTCTAATGACCTTCGAGAAAGCACAAAATCTTTTTTTATCTTGGCGATATCCGCAACGCCAAATAAGTCTATGCCTAAATCTTGGCAGAATTCCTTAACTTGTAGATAATTCTTGTTTTTGTCCATGATAAAAGGGGCCAGGCGCTTTTTTAAAAGGGGCCAGGCGCTTTTTTAAGTAGACCATCAGAAGAGAAACCGCAACTGGCGTCACGCCGGAAATGCGCGCAGCCTGACCTAAATTAACCGGTTTAAATTGATTTAATTTTTCTTTTATCTCCCGCGAAAGCCCGGATACCTGGTCATAATCTAAATCTTGCGCTAGTTTTATCCTTTCTAAATTCTTGAACCTCTCTACTTCTTTAAGCTGTCGCTGGATAAAGCCAAAGTATTTTACCTCAATTTCCACCTGACGCAAGGCAAATTTTGGGATAGCTAACTTGAGGTGCTCAAGATTTTTTATATCTTCTAAGGTTATCTGCGGCCTTTTCAGGATTTCCTCCAAGGTAACTGCCTTCTTTATAGGTGATGTTCCTAAACTAACTAATTGCGCATTCAATTCGGGCGTAGGTTTTAGACGTGTAGTCTTTAAAAAATTAATACCTTCTTTGACAGCGGCAATTTTTTCTTGCGTCTTTGCGTAATCTTCAATGCTTACCAGCCCTAACTGGTAACCTATTTTTCTTAAGCGCAAATCCGCATTGTCTTCGCGTAGAATCAGGCGATATTCAACGCGAGAGGTAAACATCCGGTATGGCTCATTAGTTCCTTTGGTGGTTAAATCATCAATTAATACGCCGATGTAACTGGTGGCGCGGTCTAAAACTAAAGGCTCCTTATCCTTTACCTTCAAAGCCGCATTAATACCGGCAAATAACCCTTGGGCTGCTGCCTCCTCATAACCGGTGGTGCCATTAATTTGGCCGGCCAGATAAAGATTCTTAATTAATTTTGTTTCTAACGTAGGGTATAGTTGCGTCGGCTCCACCACAGTATGCTCTATGCCATAGCCAAAACGGATGACACCTGCTTTTTCTAATCCTTTAATAGAATGTAAAATCTTAAGCTGTACATCCTGCGGTA
>Ga0315294_10002569_pt1 | contig 19812 bp, 17 predicted proteins | sample YL17G13_40_MG_FD_203626 | JGI IMG/M metagenome (GOLD analysis project Ga0315294, IMG submission 203626) | Sediment microbial communities from Yellowstone Lake, YNP, Wyoming, USA - YL17G13_40 | ecosystem: Environmental > Aquatic > Freshwater > Lake > Sediment | place: USA: Wyoming | collected...
CTGTCGTTGATGAAGAAATAAAACGCGCAATACGTGAACGCGATATTTACCGTATCGAGTTTCGTATAGTTAGACCTGATGGGACTATTTATTGGCTTAGCGATCGGGGGAAAATATATTATGACCAGAAGAATGAGCCCGCTTATATGACTGGTGCAGTATTCAACATCACCGCGCGCAAGAAGGCGGAGGAAATGCTAATACAGGCCAAAACGCAGGCGGAAGCTGCGAATGAGGCCAAGAGCGAGTTTCTGGCCAATATGAGCCATGAGATTCGCACGCCGATGAACGGCGTAATCGGGATGACCGGGCTGCTGATGGATACTGACTTGGATGCCGAGCAGCGCAGGTTTGCCGAGGTCATACGTTCCAGCGGGGAATCTCTGATGGTTATTATCAATGATATTCTCGATTTTTCCAAGATTGAGGCAGGCAAGCTCGAGATAGAGACGCTGGACTTTGATATTCGAGACTTGCTGGAGGACTTTTCGGGCATGATGGCCGTTCGGGCACAGCAAAAAGGACTGGAGTTTCTCTGTGCGGCCCATCCGGAGGTGCCGTCCTATTTGCAAGGCGATCCCGGCCGTCTGCGTCAGATCCTGACCAACCTGACAGGAAACGCCTTCAAGTTCACAGAAAAAGGCGAAGTGGCGGTGCGGGTCGCAGTTGTGTCAAAAAATGATAACGAGGCCATGCTGCGGTTCTCGGTGCGTGATACGGGCATCGGCATCCCGGCTGATAAGACAGATATGCTGTTTAACAAGTTTACTCAGGTGGACGCCTCGATGACACGCAGATATGGCGGCACTGGCCTGGGGCTGGCTATTTCCAAGCGGCTGAGTGAACTGATGGGCGGCGAGATAGGCGTTAGCAGCGAGAAAGGCAAAGGCACAGAGTTCTGGTTCACGGTCCGTCTGGCGCTGCAGCCTCAACGGGATCGCACGAGGACAATACCTGCACAAATAAGGGGTGTACGCATCCTCGTCGTGGACGACAATGCTACCAACCGCGAGATTCTTACGACCCGGCTGGCATCGTGGGGCGCCATCGTGGTCGAATCGCCGGACGGTCCCTCAGCCCTCAAAGCGATGGTTCAGGCCAAAGAAACCCAAAAGCCCTTTGGCGTTGTAATTGTCGATATGAAAATGCCTGGAATGGACGGTCTGATGCTCGGCCGGGCGATCAGGTCGGATGAGCGGCTCAAAGAGACCTGCCTGATGATAATGACCTCGCTGGACCAGCGGGGCAACGATGAGCTTGCCGCGATTGGCTTTGCGGCCTGTATGACCAAACCGGTGCGACCGTCGGAGTTGTACAATCATCTGACCGCGGCGCTGACAAGTGTCACAAAACCCGAGGCCTTGCAACCCAGTTCAAAACACGACTCAATCCCGCCGATACGAAGCGGTACTGTGCGTATTCTGTTGGCCGAGGACAACGCCACCAACCAGCTTGTCGCCATCACGATGCTCAAGAAGCTGGGCTGCTGCGTCGATGCGGCGGCTAACGGCCAGGAGGTGATTACCTCGCTGCGGACCCTGCCTTATGACCTCGTGCTGATGGATTGTCAGATGCCTGAAATGGATGGCTATGAGGCCACCCGTGCTATTCGCGGAGGTGCGTCGGGCGTGCCCAACCCACAGGTGCCTATCATTGCGATGACCGCCAGTGTCCAGAAGGGTGACAGGGAGCGATGTTTGGAGGCGGGGATGAGCGATTACCTGGGCAAGCCGGTGCAGTTGCAGGAACTGGCCGAAAAACTGGACCAATGGCTGCCGGCAGAAGAGGACTGCCAGAGGTCGCAAAGCAAGGCGTCCGCCCCAACGCCAGAAACTGATTCCGCGGAACCGCATCACCGAGGATGTCGAACGCCTTAAATGCCTGATCCCATTCTATGACGTTATACTCTTCCTGCAGGAGCCGAATACCCTTGTCGGCGGCACTAAGCGGCACGCCGGCAGGTTCTCCCAGAGCTTCGATGGCTTCATTCTTATCGGAAACTTGCAGGCCGAGTTTTGAGGATAGAACGACGGCGTACAGCAACCTCTTCAGTTCCGGCGTCAAACGCGATCCGTGTCGTGCGAGTACGGAAGCGTAAGCATGAGTGATGGAGCCCTGTTGCCCCGTCTCTTCTGAGTTGATGAGTTCCTGTTGAAGGGCGTCTGACCACAGGTCGGCTGGGGCCAGCGACCAATCGCCGGATGCTGGAAGTTCTGCGCCCTCGAAACGCTGGAATACATCCCCCAGCAGAGCCAGGGCCGAGCGTTCCTGCAAGTGTTTACCTGCTGCAGCCAGATAGAAAAGGAACCACGTGGAATACGGGGAAAGAGGCCAGCAGCCTTTCCTGATTACGGAATGGGAACGCTATTGTGTATCTGCGCGACGTGGCGGAGGTGGACGACGGATTTATAGAACCCCGCCGAATTGTGGAAGTCGATGGTCGCCGCGCGATGATGATGGTTGTTGCCGACGAACTGGCGCCGAAGGTGATGAAGCGTTAAAGGGGCTGCGTGACACCATCGGCCAGACCGAGGGCGTCAAGGCATTTCCGCTCAACGTCGAAGGGCAATTGTAAAAATTGGCGAAGGAAAATGACGCCAATTGGAAAAAGGCGGTCGGGGTGGATAAGAGGATAGAATAAAAAAGGCCGTAGAAAAGCAGGGTCCTTCCGCCACCTTCCTCAAGACAGGGAAAATATGTGTGGAATACTCTCATAATAACTCGTACAATAAAAGGAGTAAGATTAATTTTGGAATTGAAGGCCTGGCTGCATAAGGAAGCGTTTAATATGGAAAATGTCAATTAATATATAACCTTAGATCGTGAAAAGCACTGAACTAAAAGCGAAACGAAGACTATGCTGATTGGGGCGTCTGGAGTGTCCCCCTACAAAATTTCAGGAGAGTACAATGATGGACAAAAAAGCAGATATGGCAGGTCCCGGTATTGGTAACTATGCAGAACTTGAGAAAATCCTGCCACAAGATTACAGCTCTCTGTTATCTCCGAAGGAGACGCAGAAAGCGATTTATGCAGTGAAAAACTATATCGAGGAAAATCTTTGCAGGGAACTTAATCTGATGATGGTTACCGTTCCTCTGATAGTGGATGTGGACAGCGGAGTCAATGACCTCCTGGACCGTGATGGTTCACGAACGCCGATCCAATTCCATATTTCAAACGACCATAACAAGAACCCCGTCGATGCACAGGTTGTCCAGGCGGCAACGAAGTGGAAACGTATCGCCCTGAAGCAATTTGGTATGAAAATCGGAGAAGGGCTGTGCACGGACATGCGCGCTGTGCGTAAAGACTACTTCCTGGATCATGATCACAGCGCCTACGTGGACCAGTGGGACTGGGAGTTGGCGATAACCGCAAAAGACCGGAACCTTCAGTTTCTAAAACAAGTGATAGAAAAGATATGGAAGGTACTGAAGGGCGCTGAGACCTGTGTACAGGAAATGTTCCCGCAATTGAAGACGGATAAGTATCCGAGCCTGCCGGAGAAACTGACATTCATTCATGCGGAAGATATTCTTGAAAAATATCCAGACCTGCCTCGTAAGCAGCGTGAAACAAAAATTGCGCAGGAATACCCGGCGGTTTTTATCTATGGCATCGGCTGGGTGTTAAAGGATGGCTACCCACATGAAATGAGAGCTGCAGACTATGATGATTGGGTAACGGAGACGACCTCTGAGGACGGCAGGCCGATGCACGGTCTTAACGGTGATATTCTGGTCTGGAACCCAGTGACAAAGCGTCGCCACGAATTAACGTCGATGGGGATCCGCGTCAACGCTGAAACGCTCAAGAAACAGCTGGAGATCAGCAAGCAGCTTGATTTGCTCAAGCTGCCATACCACAGAGCAATTTTGAATAACGATATCCCGCTCAGTATCGGCGGCGGCATTGGGCAATCCCGCACATTTATGCTTCTTCTCAAAAAAGCGCATATTGGCGAGGTGAGCGCCACCGTATGGCCGAAAGTACTCAAGGAGATGTGCAGGAAGAAGAACATCCATGTCATAGAATGAACAGGAATTGGTATTTTCCCAGCGTGCCGTGATTCGATATTGTTTCTGATTTCACGACAGGATAATAAATTCTTTTGCGCTTAAGCAGAGCGCATTTTGATTTGAGGCCCAACATCAAATGTATTCAATAGTCGCGGGAGGTTTCGGCGTCAAATCATAGAGACAACGGTTTACACCCTTTATTTGTGTAATTCGCTCACAAAGCCGCTTAAGTTTATCCCAGGACAATGCGGTAGCAGTTGCTGTTCGGGCATCAACACTTTCAACACAGCGTACCACAATAATCTGACCGAATTCTCGTTTATTATCTCGTATCCCGGTTGCCCGATCGCTTAGCAGGACCGCCATGTACTGAAATGCTCCAGTGTCTGCAAGTTCCTCTTCCACTATCGCTGTGGCGGCTTGTACGATTTTCAGTCGTTGGGGTGTTACCTCGCCAACAATCCGAGTTGCCAGAGCCGGCCCTGGAAACGGAATTCGCTCCGTTATCTCGACGGGCAGCGATAGAAGTTTGGTTACTTCACGAACATCATCTTTTCGCAGCGTTTTGAGCGGCTCGAGCACCGAATATCCATAGGACTTCTCCGTGTCGATACCCAGTTGTGCGAGAATGTTGTGTTGCCGTTTGATTCCCGCCATAGTCTCTTCAATATCTGTAAGAATTGTGCCGTGGAGTAAAAACTTTGCATTCGATTCCTTAACAAGCCGTCGGAAGACCTTTGCGTAAAAGGTATCTGTAACAGCCTGCCTTTTATCCTCGGGATCTGTTAAGCCCTTCAGCGCCGAAAGAAACTCTTCTTGCGCATTCACAAGCTCTACGGTAATACCCATCTCAGCAAAAATCTGAACCACTCGCTGGGGTTCTCCTTTACGCATCAGGGCATTATCAACAAACACAGTTTTTAATTGGTCCCCTATGGCCCGGTGTCCGAGCACTGTTACGGTGGAACTGTCCACTCCGCCGCTCAGCGCGTTAATTGCCTTTGCCTGACCGACGGTTTTCTTAATATAAGCTATTTGGTCTTCGATAAATTTCTTGTAATCCATGACAGCCTCCATATAAGCTTTTATATGTCAATATTGAAACTTCCGGAACCATTAAACTGGGACTATAACATTTCTATGAACAGTTGTCACCCCTAAAAATATGGCCGGAAACCAGGCCCAAAGTTATAATTCGATGGATTTGTCATAGCGTACTTTAATCTTCCGGACTGATTGGCTGCTGTGGGATTTGAGCGCCCAACAAGGCTGATTGGTGAAGAAATAAGGGCTTTCAGACTGGGGTTATCTATGTACTCGTCGAGAGGGTTTCGGATGGCAATTCCCTTGCCAATCTAAAGCCCTCTCTGCAAAGCTGTAGTTGGACGGATTGTCAACGGGAATTAAAGCGTAAGTTATTCTACTGCTGCATACCGCTATATCTCCATCACCAGCCTTACATTAATAATCGGCCAATCTTTCTCAAATTCTGCCTGCAACCGCCTCTTGTATAAAATCCCTTTCTGCCTTTTCCTCGCCTATCCGGCGGATTCTTCTGGCAGAGCCGCTCATCAGGTTCTCTACGTCCCTAAACGGCCCCAGTATCTCTATTCCAGTCTCTGTGGTTACTTCAAATTCCATCAAATCTTTCTCGTGCTTCGAACCTCTCTGCTTTAAGACACTGATTAGTCTGTGCATCCGGCCTCCCAATTCCACATATTTTAGAATGACAATATTGTCAGTGGTGGTGGCGAGGTGTGTTTCGGCTATTTCTGTTACTTCCAAAATCTGGGATGTGGTATTCGTAAGAATTGAGGTGACATCGCTCATTTTCATGAAGGTGTTTAGGCCAATTACGAATGCCCGGAATTTCCGCTCGTTATAAATCCTCTGAAAGTCCGAAATCGAATCCAGGGCAACTCTCTTTATCTTATTCGTTAAGACCATATCCTGGATTATCTTCAAATACTGCTCCGCTTTGAGGTCTGCAGGATAATGGCAAACTATTTTTACAAGTCCATTTTTGACATATTTCTCCAGGTCCCAGCCAAAAGATTTAGCATTCCTGTATAACTGGTCAGGACTTTCTTCAAACTCAACTAAAAGAGACTTCTCTCCTCTTTTTGCTCCTTCCATAATAAAATGCAAGGCAGCAATTGTTTTTCCCGAACCTGAGGCGCCTGTAATCAAGGTAGTGGAATTCTCATATACCCCCCCACAGAGCAGCGTATCCAATCCTTTGATTCCGGTGGATATTTTTTGCGAAAATACTTTTCCTCTTAGCGCTGGCCTGAGTCTGGGATAAATCGCCATTCCTTCAGCATTTACAAGTACAGGGGCTTCTTGGGAATCGTGGGTTGAGCCGCGGAATTTGAGGATTTCAACGGTTCGTTCCCGTTCTCCCTCTGCATTCAGACGGCTATGCAGAAGCATCACATTGTCGGAAACGAATTCCTCAACGCCGTAACGGCTGATTTCTCCGTCTTCGATTAATCTTTCTGCGGTCATGACACAGGTTACATTGCTCTTTTTGAGGTTGGCAATAAGCTCGTATAACCCCCGCCGGATAGCCCCCGGGTCCTGATAATGGGTAAAAAGAACCGAGACTGAATCAATCGCGACTCTTTTGGCTTTTACCTTCTTTACGGCATAGGCAATTCTTGCTATGAAGGCGCCTAAATCATATTGGCCGACCTCAACACTGTTGGAATCATCCGAAGAAGCATCCACAAAAGCCCATTTGTTTTCTTTTATCAGCTTATCTATATTCCAGCCAAAACTTTCCGTATTCCTGATGATATCCCGGGGGCTTTCCTCAAAGGTTACAAAGACGCCATTTTCACCAAACTCTACAATGCCTTCATAGAGAAACTGAGCAGAAAAAGCGGTCTTGCCCGAACCGCTTATTCCACTGATAAGGGTAGTTCTGCCTTGGGGTATCCCACCATGAGAGATTTCATCGAATCCGGGAATCCCCGAAGCGACTTTGCTTAATTTCTTGGCCATTTTTGAGCTCCTTTACTTTCGCACAGTGTATTGCGTTTTTGCTGTTTCGCGTACGCAGGATTATGCTGCACTTGTCCCTTCTTTTTTTCAACGGTTAAACCGAGACCTGACAACACCTTCTCTTTGTCTGACAAATCACCGATGATTTTTCTGGCCGGAGGAGGTGAAACTTTCATTACTGTCGGCGTAGCTAAGATTTTGTCTTCCTCAGCCAATTGGGGACGCTTCAAAACATCAACGACCTCCAATGAACAAAGCCCCTTTGGCTGTGTATCGAGAACGGCTTTTAGATTCGTTATGGCCTTTTCAGAATTCACCGTCTGTCCCGTAATGTAGAGTTTTAGAATGTATTTCGCCGCCATTTTTACCCTATATAAACAAGCTTATAATTATTCATACTATTCTTCACTGATTTCTCCATTTTCTATTCCAAACCATCACGATTCGCTATCCATTGCGAATCATCAATCGCCTCAAAATTTCTGCAGGAAACACTTAAGTTTATGCAAGAACCCTCGATAACGAACATGGGAAGGTTCACTTATGGCATTATCGGGCCAAATTCCATGGAACTTTACTTTCCAACTCAATTAAAAAAACTTTTTTGATATCCCGCTGTAATGCATCCCTGTAAGAAGGACAGGTTGAATTTCTTCTGATCAGTAACACAGAAAAACAACATCCCATAAAATCAGCATATTGGCCCTATAATTGCGTTGTCGCTTTTTACTTTACCTCAAGTTGTGAGCTTGAAGCTGGAATCTACTTAAGTCCTATAATTTGCCTCAAGAAATGTCACCAAGCCGGGTTTTAAAACCCAATATCCGCTAACTTTGGAAGGCGGGTGTCAAAACCCAGGAATATCTTAGAAATGTAATTCCAACAGCGTGGTAAAGTCGGCCTGTAAAATAGGCGAAAATACACAACAGGACGTAAAAATTATTTGAGTCCAGAATCCCAAATTTATTATCGAGACTTCTCGCAAAAACTTAAGGACTTTTTTGACGGAATGTTAAAGGCGAGAAAAGGTAACTCTGCAAAAGTTCTGGGGAAACTCTATGGGCCTGGGACAGGAAGACAATTTGCTTGAAGGTGCCACTGGTGTGGCTCAAGCTGACACCGGGCAGTCAAGGTTCACCCAAGGAGAACATGTCTCGGATGAAATAACCGCCAGAGCCCTCGCCCAAAAGCAGGGCGTTGAGTTTATCAGGCTCTCGGAAACCAACCTTTCTGGGCAGGTGGTTCGACTTCTGCCCCAGTGGCTTGTTACGCAGCACAATATCATCGCGGTAAGGCTCGAAGAAGATACACTCTATGTCGCAATGACCAACCCGGTGGATTTGCCCACGCTGGATCAGATCAACCTGGTGACAGGCTTCAATGTAAAGCCGTTGGTAGCTACTGAAAGAGAGATAACAAAGGCCATCAGCCAGCATTACGGCGCTGAGCAAATGACCAGACAGGACCTGATTGACGCCAAATTCGATGCCGAACCTGCGATGGAAGGCGATAAAAGAATGGAAGACCTGGCCACTTCGGATGAGACAGGCCAAGTCGTTCGACTTGTTAATTCCATCATTAAAGACGCCATAGGCTCGCTTGCAAGTGATATTCATTTTGAGCCGTCCAGGGATGAGATGATTGTCCGATTCCGGGTGGATGGTATTTTGCACGATTGTCTGACGGTTCCTGCTGCGTTAAGAAAGGAAGTCATCTCCCGCCTGAAGGTCCTTGCCAAGCTGGATATCACCGAAAAACGCAAGGCCCAGGATGGCCACATCAACCTCAATTACAAAGGAAATGATTACGACCTGCGTGTCTCGGTTGTGCCGACTATAGACGGCGAAAAAACGGTTCTACGAATCCTCGACAAAAACACTATGTTAATCAACCTGACCACGTTGGGCATAGATTCCGAAGATAGGGCTTTGGTCGAAGGAGCCATAAGCAGACCCTACGGTATGGTTCTTGTAACAGGGCCGACAGGAAGCGGAAAGACCACAACCCTGTATGCGATGCTCCACAGCCTCAATTCAATCGAAAAAAATATTATTACTATCGAAAATCCAGTGGAGTACCAATTAGACAGAATTAACCAGATACAGATAGACCCTGCCGGCGGCGAAACCTTCGCCGGGGTACTGCGGTCAATACTCAGACAGGACCCGGACATAATAATGCTCGGCGAAATAAGGGACCTGGAAACGGCTGAGATTGCTGTGCAATCCTCTCTGACAGGACATCTCGTTTTAAGCACCCTGCATACAAACGATGCGGTAACCGCTGTCACCAGGTTAAGGGAACTTGGCATTCCTTCATTTCTCATATCCTCGTGCGTTGTCATGGCGGCGGCACAACGATTAGTCAGAAAGATTTGTCCCGACTGCAGGGAGCCTTATCGGCCGGACGAAAAAACGCTGAAACTGCTGGGGATTAATGAAATCCCCACCGGAGGATTTGTTCACGGTAAAGGCTGTCATTATTGTTACGAGACGGGTTTTCGCGGCAGAGAGGCCGTGTTCGAAATTCTCAAAATAGATAATGACATTCAAAACGCGATATTGTCAAACCAAAGTGCATTGGAAATAAAGAAGATGGCGGTAGAGAAGGGAATGAAAACGCTGCTGGATTCAGCAAAGTTAAAAGTGCAAGAAGGCAAAACCACCGTCGAAGAAATAAAGCGGGTCATAGCGCCGGAGAGATTTTAATGAGCCGGTATCAATATACAGCACATGCGGTTGATGATGGCGAGGTGTTCACGAGCACCTGTTACGCTGATAACGAGAACCAGGTGCGGTCAAACCTTGAGCGGATGGGATATACGGTTGATTGGGTCAAGACGCAAAAGACCGACCAGATATTCGGCCAGCGTAAAAGGATAAAACTGGCTGACCTTGTCAATATGTGCCGGCGATTTTCAGTCATGTACGCCGCGGGTCTGCCCTTGCTGGAATGCCTGTCTTCCCTGGCACGGGAAAACGAAAGTAAAAACCTCTCCGCTGCCCTGCTGGATATCCATGACAGAATCGAACAAGGCAGCAGCGTCGCTGACGCTTTTGCCAAACATCCAAAGGTGTTTTCTTCCCTCTATGTCAACCTGCTTCGGGCCGGCGAGACCGCAGGCAAGTTTGATTATGTACTTGGCCAGCTATCCGCATATATGGAAAGAGAATATGATCTGAAAAGAAAAATCCGCCAGGCCTTTGCGTACCCTCTTATTGTTGTAGTTATGATCTTTTTGGTTGTCACGATAATCATGATTGTTGTTGTGCCGGCTTTTTCTGAAGTCTATACGAAGCTGGGCGTGCCGCTGCCGGGGCCTACGATTGCACTGATTACTATCAGCCATAACGCCGGCATCATTTTCCCGTCAATCCTTGCTTTCGCTGTCGGGTTTTGTGTTTTATACAGAAAGCTTCGAGTCATACCCGCGGTAAAAGACTGGCTGGACAAATCGAAATTATCAATGGCAATGACAGGACCGGTTTATCACAAGGTTGTACTGCTTAAGTTTATCCGCACGCTGAGCATTATGGTTGCAGCCGGCATACCTCTATCCGAAGCCATAACCATCGCCAGAGATGTGGCGGATAACACCGTTGCTTCAGAAGCAGTCAGTATGATTCAGCGCAATATAAAACGCGGAGGCACGATTACCGAGGCTATAAAACTGCATGGATTTTTCCCGCCGACAATCGTGCATGCATTCTCAGCCGGGGAAACGGCGGGAAAGCTCGGCGAAATGTTAGGCAGATTTGCCGATGGAGTTGAGCAGGATGTAGATGATGGAATAAAAAAACTGGTTATAAAAATAGAGCCGATGCTGATGGTCGTGATGAGCCTGGTTATAGGTTTTATTTTACTGGCCATCTATTTACCCATTTTCGATGTAGTGAAAATGATACATAAATGATGTAACTATAAGAAGCCTAAAAAGCTGCCTGACAGGTTTCATAATTGAAAAAGCGGGCACTTGGAAAGGAAATAAAGATGTTAGCGAGAAGAGGTTTTACATTGGTGGAGCTGCTGCTGGTGGTTCTGATTATTGCGATACTGGCGTCAATAGTCGTTCCCAGACTGGCGGGTGCCGCGGCTGAGGCAAAGAACTCCAAGTGTCAGGCTAACTGGGCCAATTTGGTAAGGGCTCTTGAGCTTTATGCGGCGAACAACGATGGCGCATACCCGGCGAATCAAACCGCATTTGATGCCGCCATTCTCAACAGCAAGACGTACTTTCCGCATGGAACGCCGGTTTGTCCGTTTGCAGCCACCTACGTGTATGTCTCAACATCGGGCCAGGAAACGGTAACTGTTCATACTCATTAGGATGGGCCGTTAAGGTGGAAAAGAAAATGAGGCGAAAGCCTGATAAAATAAGGGCAGGTTTTACTGCAATAGAACTTGTTCTGACCGTAGCGGTGCTGGCAATACTGGTAAGCATTGTGATCCCCAGAATTGGCTGGGGCGCCATGGGTAAGGTTCAGGCTGAAACTGCCGCGCGGCAGTTTTCCGATTATTTGAAACTTGCCAGGTCGCTTGCGATAACGCATGCCAGCAGCAACAGCAGCGGCTATGAAGTCGTTCTGCCGGGATCTTACGCATTCTACAGTATTATCAATGTGAAGACATTGGAAACAGTAAAAGGTCCCGTGGAAATACCGCAAGGCGTCGTCTGCAGCGGCAATACCACGTTTCAGTTTACGCCTCTGGGTCAATTGCAGGGCGGCAGTACATTGACGCTGCAGTTTTCAAAGTCAGGCAAGACGACGATTGTCACAGTGACGCCGGCAGGAAGAATAACGGTCCAATGATAAAAGGGATAAAAACAGAAGGTTTTACTTTTGTTGAGATTCTGGCCTCGGCGCTGATACTGGCCGGGGTCATTACCCCTCTTATGCTATACGCGGCCGATAACCTTGCTATGAGTATGGAAATAGAGCGAAAAGTTAAGTCCACTTTGCTGGCGGAAGTCGAGATGGAAAAGATTAAAAACGTTCTTCGCAAATCTTTTGGAACAGACTTTACATCCTGGCCGAGCAGTCTCGGTAATAGTTACCTTGCCAGCAGAACATCGACGGATGTGAGCGTAACGCTGAAGATTATTGGAGTTTCGGTTGGTTACGATACCAATAAGAATGGTTTGCTTGGAACAGATGAAATCAGGGTCACTTTGACAACACAATATGCAAAAAGAAGCTAAAAAACATGTTAAACGCCATCGAGCGTTTACGCTGGTCGAACTGATACTGGTGGTTGGCACAATAGCCCTGGTTGCAGGAGCCCTCGTGGGGCTGATTAGCAACAGCTACAGGGACTGGACGCTTGGCAGTAACCGTTCGACTTTATTGCAGGACGGCCAGGCCGCCATGGAGCAAATGGTTCGCATCCTTCGCCAGGCCAAAGCGGTTAGTGCCGTCAGCCAGTCAACCGACCATGCGGGTTCCATAACATTTACCGGCGCCGACGGCGTGTTGCAGCAGTTCAGACGAAACACGTCAACCAACGAGCTTGAATACGGCCCGACAGGTTCTTTGAGTGCATTGACCGGCTCTGTAGGCAATCTTGTTTTCACCTGCTACGACATCAATGGCAATGTTTTAACCGGTCCTGTCTCGACAATCAATATTCAATCCGTTGGCATTGAAATAACGCTCGCCGACGGTACAAACAGCTTCACACTTCCAGGCAGGGTTCTCTGTCCAGTAGATTTGCCTGTGGTGATCAATGAGATTATGTATAACCCTACGGGTACGGACACAACAAGAGAATGGGTTGAGGTTTATAACACAGGCGCGACTGCCGTGAATCTGGCCGGCTGGACAATCTGGACAGGCAATCCGAGCTATGCCGATGCACTGATATCACATCTTCAGTTTGGCGACGGCTCAACAACAATACCGGCGGGCGGATACGCGGTAATAACTGCAAATACGACGACTGTCTATACGGAGTTGATAACCAATGGAGGTTTTGAGTCTGCCAGCCTCACCGCATGGGTAAGAAGTCCGACAGGAAGCTGGTCAAGAACCACCGGGGATCCTCACGGCGGAACACGTAAATTCCAAAGCACGGTATCTGGCGCAACCTCGGTGTATCAGCAAATTACTATTCCTTCAGGTTATACCAGTGTTTTATTTATTTTCTGGGAAAAAACAACGGCCTTGGTTGCTCAGACCCAAATCACGGCGACGATACGCAATACGAGCAATGTGATACTCGCTACCGGCTACAGCGGACAGATGAGTTCCGCATGGACCTGCCATACGATGAATCTTACCGCATTTGCCGGCCAGACGGTCAGAATCTATTTCAGCACGAACAAATCTACCACCAACGGCGCCCTGTATCTTGATGATATTTCCGTAGCGTATTCGTATGTGGGTATAGATGCGGTTCGGCTTAGCGTCCCCAATACCACAATTGGTAATGGACTTGCAAATACTACCGACACAGTAGCGGTTGTCAATGGCAGTATAACCATTGACAGCGTTACCTATTCAAGCAGTTGGGGCGGAGATGGCGATGGAACAAGTCTGGCGAGAATCAACCCGTCAGGGCCTTCCAATAGCCAGAGTAACTGGACAAGCGGACCTCAAAATGGAACTCCAGGCAGGGTAAATTAAAAAGCTCGAAAAAATGAACAGAAATCATAAAACCTATACGGAGAAACGCAGAAAAGGATTTGTGTTGGTGTTGACGCTGTTTGCGGCGTTGATACTGGCGGCTTTGATTATAGCATTTACCAACATAACATCGGTAAACCTGACTCTGGTCAAGAACCATATGTACAGCTCAAAAGCCTATTATATAGCGGAAGCCGGGGTTGCCGACGCAATAGACAAGATTCAAAGAGGAATATCTACAGTTACGCCGTGGCAAAATACTTTTCCGCCAAGTACCTCGGACATATACTATGTTTCTGTTGCACAGAGTCCAATCGTTATCACTTCTAAAGGCCTTGCCTCGGTCTCTAATTTCAGCAGGATTCTGGAAGTAAAAGTAAGCATAACCGGCAATTCGTCGCCGTATCAAGTGAACATTAGCCAATGGAAGGAAATAACCCAGTGAACCACAGCAAATCCATCCTGGGAATACACATCGATGACGATTTTCTGAATATCGTTCATCTGGGACAGACCGCAAATGGCCTGCAGGTTCATAACTGGACTGCCGAGCGTTTAGATGCAGGCATTGTTAAAGACGGCCTGATTATGGATGGGCAGGCAGTCACACAAAAAATCCGTAACTTTGTCAAAGCGGATAAGCTGAAACCCCGTAAAGCGGTAATGTCGCTTGCGTGTTCAACGGTAAGGTTGAAACCTTCTGAATTCCCGACACAAACAGATGAGCAGCTGCGAAAACAGGTTGAAGACCAAATCGGAAAGTATGGCCTGTTTGGAGGTGAGAGGATAGTCTTTGATTACTGTATATTTGAGCATACGGCTCAATCTTCCAATAAGCAGACCGTGCTGCAGGCGGTTACAACCAGACAAATAAGCGATGCTTGTCTGGAGGTTGCCAAAAAAGCGGGGCTGGATTTAGTAAGAATTGAGCCGGCAGTCCTGTCAATTATAAAACTGGCCTTTAACAAACAGGCGACGGCTTCTGAAAGCGTTTCTCTGCTTTTGGCTCTGGACTCGGCTTCGGCTAATTTAAGCGTTTTCAAGAACAGTCTGCCCCAACTCTGTCAGAATTTGAGTGTCGGGACAAAAGATTTATCACAGGACAAAGACAGCTTTACCTGCCTGATAGAACAAATGAAACCCGTTCTGGAGTTTGCACACTCGCTTGCCGGCACAGAGCAAATTGTGCTAAGAGTTATAGCGGCCTGCGGCAGCGAAAAGCTCAGGACAATTGCCGCCCAAATAAAAGAGAGCTTAAGCGATTTGAAAATTGAGCCGATAGCCCCGTCGCAGATTGTAAAAGAGTTTGACGTTCATGGCGCCGACGGGGGTCAGGTGCCTATTTTTGCACTTTCTTCAGCTCTGACCGCCTTCGGTGTTTCCGCACTTGATGGGCAATTGGACCTCATATCAAAAGAGTCGCTTACCATACTAAAAACCCGGAAGGAAATGTCGCTTACCGCAAAAGCAATCGTAACAGTAATTTTGCTTTCTATTGCAGCATTGGTTCCGCTGAAAATGAAAATAAGAAGCGTCGAAGCTGGTTCAAGCGTTATTAAAACAAAAGTAGCAGAAACCATCCCAATAAGCAAGCGGATCACTGACCTGAAAAAGCAGATCAAACAACGAAATGAAGGACTGTCGGCTTATGGCAAAACCAGCAGGGAGTTAATTGATATCCCATGGACAAAGGCTCTGCGGGTTATAGGTGACGCTGTGCCGGACGGGGTAAGGATAGTTGATATCTTAACGACCGATTCAGGAGATTTCACACTGCTTGGAGAAGCTCTGGCTGAAAGCTGCGTTTACAGGTTTGCAAAAAAGCTGCAGGACGACAAGCTTATCAAAAGCGCCAAAGTTGAAGGAATTGAGTATGACAACACAAATGCCGCAAGTATTGTTGGCTATAAGATTACCTGCAAAATACGGCTGTCGGAAAGCGATTCATGATCATAGAGAGATTAACAAAACTGGATGAACCTAAAAGGAAAACGGCCGCCATTCTGGCGTTGCTGGTTGCGGCCTGTGTTTGCTACTTTGCGATAGCCAGAGGTTCTGTAGTAAAACTGCAGGCCGCCAAAGCAAATTACGCCGGTATCGAGGCTGCTTATGCTGCGACCGAAAATCAACAAGCCGAACTTTCAAATTTGCAAAAGCAGTTTGAGGAAAAAGAAAAGAAGCTTCAAGAGTATCAGCAGCGCTGTTTCAGCGGCGCTGGGGCTGTGCAGTTTTTCGAAAATATAAATGCGATGGCGTTGGCCCATAACTTAAAACCGATATCCAGAATAATTTCCGAACCCAGGGAACTTGTCGCCGACAAAGAGGCCAAACCGCAGCAGCAATTTCTGAAAACGCTGTCGGCAAAAGTGAGCGTAAGCGGCAGCTACTTTGATATGGTTGATTTCGTGAGCGAACTTACGAACCGTCCGCAAAAAGTTTCCATAACCAATTTGCATATCGCATTGCCGGAGGGTGAGAAATTCAATCCAAATGCGTCGTTTAAAATTATGTTGGCAATAGACTCGTCCAAGGATACTAAAAAATGAAACATTTACTATTTATCATAACAGCAATATTCGTGGTGTTGGCAACTGCCGCATACTGTCCCGGCAGGGATACGCAAGACAAAAAGAATCCGTTTAGACCGCTTGAAAAAGCAGCTAATCCAACGCCTGTAGAAGTTAATGACAGCGCTCCCACAGGTTCCGAACTGGTAGAAACGCAGGCGACCGAGGTGTTTAACCTGAACTTCGCCAACGCCAAGCAAATGGAAAAGACCGTTAGTAACCTTGTCTCCAGCGGCGGAAAGGTAGGAATAGATGAAAGGCTTAACAGTATCGTTGTCACCGACACCACGGCAAACCTCGAGCAGATTCGCCAGGCGGTCGGCAAACTCGATGTCAAAGCCCCCCAGGTTATGATTGAGGCCCTGATAGTCAATGTGAAGCTGACCGATGAATTGAAGATGGGTGTTGACTGGACTAAACTGGGTGATTCAAAGAATTACTTTACCCAGGGGCTTAATATCACCGGAAGTACAAATCCATACGGCAAGATAACGTTTTCATCAACGCCCGGCAATTGGAGCATAAAAGGACTGATAGATTTCGTTGAAACCAACAAGAACGTCAAAATCCTTGCAAATCCCAAGGTGCTGGTGCTGAACAATCACACAGCAACTATCGACTCTATAGAGGAAATACCTTATCGGGAACTTACCGAAACATCCGGAGGCGGCCGTATCGGAACAGTCTCTTTCAAAGAGGCCGGGATTAAACTCCAGGTCACTCCCCAGATCTCCAGCGACGGCTACATTATTATGCACGTTAAGCCCGAACAGAGCGCTCAGACCGGTACATTTACGATTGAGAACAGCGAGACGCCGGTTATTGAAACCCGCAGGACCGAGACAACGCTGCGGGTCAGAGATGGTCAGACAATTATCATCGGCGGCCTTCGCAAAAGCGAGCCTTCTGTAGTGGAAAGCAAAATACCGATTCTTGGCGACCTCCCGCTTATAGGAGTGCTGTTCAGGAAGATAAATACCAGTATGACAGAAAGTGAACTTGGGGTTTTTATAACACCGCATATTTATACTGAGGGTGAATTATCAGCGGATGAATTGAAACTAATCGAAAAAGGCAAGGAAAAGAAATCGCTGTATGAAGCCGGCGATTTACTCAGATTACAATCAAGGGACAAAAAGAAATAGAAAGAAAAGTTTTATGTTGTCTAAAAAAGAAAATGTAAATGGAAGTGGAAATAAGATTCTGGTGGTTGATGACGAGCAGGACATTGTCACCATCATAGGCAAGGTGCTTGAGAGAAGCGGCTATGAAGTCATTACTGCCGCCGATGGTTTAGAGTGTATTGAGGCCGTAGAACATGAACAACCGGATCTTATCTTACTTGACAACATAATGCCGAAGATGGATGGCCCGGCTGTGCTGGCAAAGCTAAAGGCCTCTAAAGAGACACAGGACATCCCAGTAATAATGATTACCGCGGTGGCAGACCGGGAGCATATCACCGGTGCACAGAAAGGCGGCGCCATCGAGTATATCGTCAAGCCGTTTGATTACACAGTGCTGCTCGAAAAAATCGCTCAGGTCTTGAAATCTAAACAGAAACGAAAAGCGCTGATTTATAGATAACAAAAAAGAATAGGCGGATGGCAAAGATAAAAATATTAGTGGTTGAAGATAAAGGCATCGCAGCCAAAGAGATACAGCTTACTTTGAAAAAGCTGGGTTACGAAGTTCCCTGTGTAGTTTCTTCCGAAAAAAACGCCATACAAAAGGCAAAAGAATACAATCCTGATTTAGTTCTTATGGATATCGCGCTCAAGGGCGAGACGGATGGTATCAAGGCTGCTGAACAAATACTCAGCAGATTAAGCATCCCGGTTGTGTACTTGACCGCACATGCAGACGATGAAATACTCAAACGCGCCAAAGTAACCGAACCTTTTGGTTACATAATTAAACCATTCGAACCAAAGGAGCTAAGAAGTGTTATAGAAATGGCCCTCTATAAGGCCAAGATTGAAAACGAACTGAGGGCCAGCAAGACAAGCTTTCATAATATAGTAGAAAAAAGCACCGACGGCATTATTGTTGTGGACAAAGGTGGAATTGTGCAGTTTGTTAACCCTGCCGCAGAAAACCTTTTTGGCCAAAAATCTAAAAACCTTGTAGGCCAGTTATTTGGCTTTCCCGTTGTCGCCGGCGAGGTCATGGAACTTGATATAATCTGCCAGGATAAGGAACCTGGGACTGCCGAGATGCGGGTGGTAGAAACACAGTGGGAGGATCAGGGGGCCTGGTTGGCACTGCTTCGAGATATTACAAAACGCAAAGAAGCGGAAGAAAAGCTCAAAGAAACAATGAAGATGAAATCGGAGTTCACCTCTACGGTTTCACATGAGCTGCGTACACCTCTGACAGCCATAAAAGAAGGCATTGCCCTTGTATTGGATGGCCTGGCCGGAGATATTAACGAAGAACAGGAGGAACTGCTGGGTATTGCGAAAAAGAACGTCGATAGGCTCGCCCGACTTATCAACGATGTTCTTGATTTCCAGAAGCTCGATTCCGGCAAGATGAAATTTAACCTTGAAGCTAATGATATAAACCAGATTGTTAAAGACATCTATGAAATGATGGCCTCTCCGGCAAAGAACCTGGGGATAGATATTCTGCTTGAACGGGATCAGAACCTGCCTAAAGCCAGATTTGACAATGACAAGATTACTCAGGTTTTGACAAACTTAGTTAATAATGCCATGAAATTTACGGAAAAAGGAAACATTATAATCAAGACATCCAAAACCGAAGATGGAATTGGGGTTTCAGTATCTGATACTGGCCCTGGTATCAAGAAAGAGGACCAGTCGAAAGTGTTTGACAGTTTTGAGCAATTAGGCCACGGCGGCGAGAGAAAGACGGGTGGAACAGGCCTTGGGCTTGCCATTTCTAAAGAAATCGTCGAACGGCATGGTGGAAGGATTTGGGTGGAATCAAAGCATGACAAGGGCTCAAAGTTTATGTTCACTCTGCCTATTTATAGTACCGAAGGTCTATTGAAAAACTATATTAATGATGGGATAAGGCAAGCGTCAATGAACAATGCAAAAATGTCTCTTGTCCTCGTATCTATAGGCGATTTTGACAAATTAGAACAGACGTTGTCGCATGAAAAAATCACCTCCACGCTGAAAGATATGGGAGCCATTTTAGAGAATAATCTGCGCCGGGCGGGGAACAGTCCGCACCGGGCGGCTGACGCTGTTTTTAAACTCTCCAGCGAAGTTCTTGTCATTCTGGCTAACTGTGGGAAAGAAAATACTCCAGTTGTGAGAGAAAGATTAGAACAAAAATTGGGTGATTATCTGTCTCAACAAAATCTGAATGATAAGGTTAGATTGCTCTTCGGATGTGCTGCGTATCCGGATGACGCAATAACAAGCGAGGAGTTGATTAAGAAAGCAAAGGAATTACAGGCCATGGCCGCCGTGGCGCCATCGGTGTAGTTTTATTGCTCTTTGAATAATAAACTTAAACATTTTAAGACAAAACCACCGTCTGTCATTCCGGCCTTGAGCCGGAATCCAGGGCAATTTAGACTGGATTCCCGCCTTCGCGGGAATGACAAATTATGTT
>Ga0315294_10002570_pt1 | contig 19809 bp, 27 predicted proteins | sample YL17G13_40_MG_FD_203626 | JGI IMG/M metagenome (GOLD analysis project Ga0315294, IMG submission 203626) | Sediment microbial communities from Yellowstone Lake, YNP, Wyoming, USA - YL17G13_40 | ecosystem: Environmental > Aquatic > Freshwater > Lake > Sediment | place: USA: Wyoming | collected...
GTATCTCCCGTACCCTAGCGCTGAGCCGACCTGCATCCACAGCGGATGGATTTCTATGATAGCCCCTTCGTTATGGCCGGTTAGAGAGGCCATCAAGGCCCCCGTGCGCTGCAGGATCGGTTTGCCAGGATAGTGCTCTTCCTTCCAGGCCGCGTAGATGGGGCTCAGCGGTTCCCAATCCGCCGCCTCGAACTTCTTCTTTTCCGCGTTCCAGAAGATGCCGCGAATGCTTTCCCATGCCGGCCTGTAGTCCTGCACGCCCTTGCTGAACCGTTCTATGGCGCGATCCACCTGCTTTTCGCCTACGACATCGAAGGTGATCCGAATCATCAGAAGTCCCTCAGTTGCCGTGTCATGCTGAACACCGGCTGCTCACCGTCGCTGAAGCCGTCGGCGTAGGGATCGTTGTCAGGGTTCTCCGTCAGGTACGTCTCGGCTGTTGGCTCTTGCCCGGAGTCCGATACCGCCGGGTCGATAGCCGTACCGTCCTTCAGCCCATCCAAGCCCTGTTGGTAGAGCTTCCAAAGCGTCTGACCGTGGGTCGATGCGCCGGGTCCACCGTCGGACTCGGGGAACGCCGCCATGTCAGCCAGCGCCGCCGCACCCCGTGCGTTGAGGTTCAGGAGGAAACTGACAAAGCTGGCCGGCGCAGTAACGGGCGTCGCGATAGACTGTGCAGCTAGGATGGTATCGATCTCGGCCGCGATCTGGACTATGAGGGCCGTCACCTGCGTCGCAGTAGGAACCGTTGACGCCCCGTAGACGGTGTTGTTATTGCGCCGGGCGTTCAACGCCTGAACGTCGATGAGAGCACAGTATGCCATCCGGCCCTCCTATGGAGCCGCGTGCATCAGGCCAGCGGCGATCAGAGCGGTTGCAATGTTGCCTGCCGTACACGAGGCCGGATCGCAGTAGGCAGCTTGGCCGCGAATGACTTGGTTAGGTAGGCTGCTATCCGCATTGACCCAGTAAGACCCTAAGTACCAGGCACCAGGTACACCAAGGACGTACCATGCTGTGACGGTGCCGATAGTGATCAGCATGAGTTCGACAGCCGACGCTTCTTGCGCGGTAATGTCGCCACGAAGGGCGATGTTGAGGCCGGTTCCGGTGAAGATGGGGTTGCCGCCACCGATACCGTTCCTAACGGTTATCGTGTGGTAGCCGCCACCACTGTGACCGGGCACAAGGATAATGCGATCCCCTGCCGACCCGCCAACGATCCCGTCCAAGTTGTCAGTAATACCCGACTCTGCTGTTACGATGTAGACGCCGGGACCCGGAACCGTAATCACGCCTGTAGCGATTACCAATTCGGCGTAGTGGTCTATAGCCTGTTCGGGGCTAATGACTGTTCTTGTGCGTGTGCCCATGATTCCCCCCTTACGGCGCGTCTACCGGGTTCGTCTTCGACCGCCTGCTCGTCACCTTGCGGGTAATCTTCACACCGGCAGCGCTCTCAGTGCTCTCCTCGTCGCCGTTAGTGCTCGTCTCCCCACCGTCGGTCTGGGTCTCGGCGGCAGGCGGAGCCTCCTCCTGCGTCTCTGGGGGAGTGCCCTCCTCACCGCCCTCATCCTCTTCGCCCTCACCCTCGCTAGAGGTGGAGGTCTCCGCAGAGGTGGGGTTCTCTGGCGGAGCGCTCGCCAGCGCCTCCTCCTCGATGGCCTGCCGGACGGCCTTCGTGTTGGGCTGCCACCGCCACGCGCCAGCGCCCGCCTGCACGCAATCTGCGGTAGCTCGTGCGCTTGGGTCGACCGGATGGGGGTAGGCGATGTTGAGCGAGCCGTCCTCATTGACGCTGAGGACTTCCGCTTCCACATAGCGCCCAGCGGTTGCGTCGTTGAAGATGACCGTACTTCCTGCCTTTGCCATTGCGTCTCTCCTTGTGAGCGAGGGGCCGGGCCGTTAGACCAGCCCGGCCCTCTATGAACACTTGCTTCAGCGTTGCCGGTTCCAGCCGCTTACGCGACCTTGATTGCCATCTCCCAGAAGCCGTAGCCGATGATGAACCGGGTGTCGACGCCGTACTGGAAGCGCCTGTTCTGGAACACCGTCGGCGAGTCGGGCTGGTTGACCGCAGCGAACTCCGGCGGCTTGCGGTTCTGGAAGATCAGCGGCTTGACCGGCATGTTCGTGCAGAGCAGATGCCAGGTGGAGGCCGTGACGTAGGGACTGATCGCCAAGTCCGCCTGCCCGACAAAGACGTTGGTCATCGGGGCAGCGACCGCGCCGGCGGGAATCATCGCCGCCGTGAGGAGCTGGCGGAAGATCTGTTCCTGCGCTGGCGCCGCCAGAATCAGGTCGGGCTCGACGTTCATTTGCCGACCCATCGAGTCCTTCACGTTCCGCATCTGCGCCTTGGCGCCGGAGAAGTCGGCCTGGGCCAGAACCAACGTGACACCGGTCAGGGTGTAGAGGTTGGTCTGCGCGGCCTGAGAGCCTACGACGTGCGAGGCGTTGTAGAACGTCACGCCGTCATAGGACAGGTTGCCGGCCACAGCGCCGCTGACCAGCGCGGTCACAGCGGTGTTGTCGATGAAGCGCGGCACCTCCATGCCCAGCTGCGCGATACGGGGGCTGATCAAGCCCAACTGGTCGTCCTCGAAGGTATCACGGTCGACCTCGATTGACGCCTCGTAATGCTTATTGGTCAGCGAGTAGTTGAACGAGTCGAGCCCGCCGAGTTGCCGCTGGTCGATCCACTCACGCATAACCGGCACGGTGCCGAGCCAGTTATAGGTATTCGTCAGAGTGGTCGAGGGAATCTCCATCGCGATCCTGCCGTAGATAGTCGGCATCTGGGCCGCCAAGAACGCGTTCGCGTAGAGTGCCCGGAAGGATATCAGGACGCCCGCTAGGAAATCGCTGCTTACTATAGCCACTGTAGTTTCCTCCTACTTCTTGCTATGCCCTACGGTGTCCCGCCGGGCTGGATGTAGACCCATGAGTGGGTTGCGTCTACCCAGTAGGCGACACGCCCCACCTTCAGGTCGTTAGTGGTGACGGCAATCAATGCCACCGTTCCGCTGTCCTGTAGGTAAACCGCCGTGCCGCAGCCGTTGATCTGGGTCAGCGTGGCCGTGGTGAGCAGGAACAACCCGCCCGACAGTACGGCACACTTATCAATGCCAGCCGTTGTGCTGATCACCTGCTCATCGGCGATACCGACAGGGATGCAGGACGCCGTGTCCGCGCCGACGATGAGCAACCCGGTTGAGGGGTCGATCATCACGAGGGCGCCCCGATAGATCGTCTGATTGGCCCCGACAAGGTATTCGATGCGGGTCAGGTTGCCCTTCGATTGAATGACCGTGGCCTTTGCGAGTGCAGTCACGGACTAAGCTCCTTCCCTAAAGGGCCCCTAGAGAGCTACTGCCCCAGTCGGCGGGATGTAGACCCAAACGCTTGTCGTGCTCACCATGTAGACGATACGGCCCAGCTTCAGGTCGTTGGTCGTTACGGACGCCAGGGCCAGAGAGCCGCTATCCGCGACGCAGAGCGTGTCGGGGACATCGGTCTGAGCTATCGTCGCAGTCGGAAGCAGGAACAGGCCACCGCTTGCAACCCTGCACACCTTGACGCCAGCCGTTGTGCTGATCACCTGCTCATCGGCGATACCGACAGGGATGCAGGACGCCGTGTCCGCGCCGACAATGAGGTAACCCGTCGCCGGGTCGAGCATGACGATGGCGCCTTTGTAGATCGTCTGGCTGGTGCCCACCAGATAGTCGATGAAGGTCAACTGTCCCTTTGTCCGAATGTCAGTGTCTTTGGCTAGAGCGGTCATGTTTCAGTCCTCTTACCTTTCCGCTTTTTGACGCGCTATGATCGGGCCGCTACGACCGGTTGACCGCTAGGCCAGCGCTACCGATCTTGTCCTTGTACTCCTCGATGAGCTGGGCCAGGGGCTTCTTCCCCATCTCCAGCATCGCGGGCGTCACGCCCATCTGCCGGGCGATCTGCTTCTCAACCTCCGTCGGCTCTACCCCTTCGGGAGCGTCGACTTCGGAGCCGAGCGGTCCGCCCAGGATCGCCAGCTTCGGCGAGTTCTCGACGAACTTCTTGAAGCTCTCCGGGTCGCGCACGGCGTAGGCCCGCAGGTCTTCTTGCTGCGCCGGCACGAACTTGCCAGCGGCGATAGCGGCGTCGACCTCGGCGTAGGCCCTCTCGGTCGCCCGCTCGCGCTCGAGCGTCAGGATGCGCTCGTTGCTTGTCCTGAGGTCTTCGGTGAGCTTGGCGACTTCAGCGGGTGGCTCTGCCGGGTCGGCGGGAGCCGCTGCGGGCTTGGCCAACTCTGCCAATCGCGCCGTCACCTGCTCTTCTGTGGCGTCCTCAGGCATACCGAGGGCCTTGATCACTGCTGTCAATTCCATATCAGTGCTCTCCTTTGCTGTCAGCATCTTTTCCAGACTGTTGCAGAATTCGGCGAGGGACACCCTCAGCCGCTTGGCGCCGGGCCTTCCGGCAATCTTCGCTTCCAGCCGGGTAGCGTAGTCCTTGAGTTCGGCTATCGCATCCATCTCCCCAGGCGCATCGACCTGCTTGTATTCGACCCAATGCGCTTCTGCAGGGTCGAAAAGCATTGCATATAGCCCCTCGATATCGCCGATAGACTGGATGTCTTTCACTGCCGGCATGTCCCCACCGAGTAGGGCGATTGCCTTCAGGATGCGGGAGTAGGTCTTACCGTCGATCTCTCGGTCGAAGTAGATTTCAGCGGACACCTTCTGATAGGCGCCGGCGCTGATGAGCCCAGCGATCCGCTTGGGCACGTCTCCTAGGTCAGCGATCAGCTTTCCGCCCTTGCGGTAGAGACGACGGACCCAGCCGACAGCAGGAAATCCGTCCTTCTGGGCGATCTTCTGGACGTCGTCATGGCCTAGCTTGACGGGGGGATCGAGCCTGCCTTGCAGGTCGCTGAAAGAGGAGACAATCGCGTCGAGGTCGGCGCGGGTGTAGGGGTCGCCGTTCCACGTGCCCTCTGCCATGATCTCGATGGCGGGAACGTCAACGGTCTCTAGTTCTTTGCCCATAAGAAAACGGCCCCTGCCGCGCCTTTGGCCCGAAACTGGCGCTAGGGCCGTTAGATGATGGGTCGATTAGATGACCCGCTTATGTCCTTGCGTGTATCGTAGTGGGCAGTAAAACCTTTGTCAAGCCCCCCCGGTCTTCTTTTTTCACAAGCCGGATTTCTGCTCCACACGCCGGACAGATCGTGCGAATGGAGCCGGTAGTCTCAGCTACCCAGCGCCCGCAGGGGCAGCGAACCTCAGTCCATGTGGGTTCGGTCATCCGCCCCTCCGACGCGGACTTGGACAACGCGGCGGTTGATTCTCATGTAATGGCACCCATGAATGATCATCCAGGGGCTTATTGCAGAGTGGGCAGATGCCCCGTGGCGGGTTAAGCGTAGCCTTTTCGTCCGTCATCCGCCCTCGCCTTCGGTAGTGAATACGAACACATATACACACCTGCAGAAATCTCCCCCGTCGCACTGGCTCGGCGGCTCGTTGTCCTCGTACTCGCCGGTATCGACTTGGTACTGCTCGCCATCCAGCGCGTTGCAGGAGTCGCAGGTGTGGTCGTCTAGGAGGGCGCTGCGTTCGGCGTACTCGATCTCGGTCTTCAGGTCTTGCGCGGCCTGTGAACGCCCATCATTCAAGGGCGTGGTAGCGGCGAGACGGGCCACGTAGGCGAGGGCACCGTTGGCTGCCGTAGCGATCTCCTCTACTGTCGGCTCCCCCTCATAGCCGTCGTACCACCAACGGAGCCGGGCAGCGACCTTTTCCGCCAGCGTCAGGCCCAGGGCATCGACTTCGACATCCGGCAGTTCAGGCGGGGCACCGACGTCATAGCGTCTGCCCCTGGCGCGCGCGTACTCCCGCTTCACCTGGTCATACCCGAACCGCTGAAGGCTGAGCAGCACCGGCTTCAGGGCCGAAGCGAGCTTGCGTTGGGCTAGCTTGGTTCCCTTGCCAGCGCCCATCTTCAGCGCCAGTGCCGCCGCCGGTCCAGCGCCAGCCGACTTCAGCCGGGCGACACCCTGAGTCAATGCGTTGTCTATGGCAGCGAAGTCCACCCTCTTTTCGCTAGGGCGCAACTCCCGATGCCAGGTGCGTTCACTGAGCGGCGCGAACGGCTCCTCCGGCACTGCCGGCGCCCCTCCTGGTGTAACGCCCGCATCAGCAGTACCCGGAGAGCCGGGGATGACACCAGGTAGCACTATGGGCGGCGGTGATGCTGGCGCTGGTGGCTCGGGCCGGATGGGGTTGCCGCTATCGTCCGCCGGCAACAGTGGCAGGTCTATCATCTCCCTGATGATGTTTTCTATCTCAGCGTCAGGCGAGATTATTCCTGCCTGAACCAAGGACGCAAGAGCGGTCGCCAGGGCTACGATATCTTTCACCTCTAGCGACGTGAGCTGCACGCGGGGGTAGGCGTCCACTCCCGGCCAGTTGAGATCGACCATCTGGTGCACGACCTGTGCGTTGAACGCGTTTTCGAAGGGCTTGACGACGCCCCGCAGGGAATTGAAGAACAGGCTGTTCTTGTCGCGGTGCATGACGTTGGCATTCCCGCCGGAGCCGGAGCCGAGGGTCAAGTAGTCGGCCAGTATCGAGAGGGCCATCTGCCGATCGTGGTAGAGGATGGCGCTGTCTGCCGATCGCAGCCCCGTGGCCTTCATGTCGAGTATGCCGAAGGCGTCCGGCCGGTCGGCAAGATGGTCTTCTGACGCTATGAAGTAGCCCTTCTCGTGAGCGTGTAGCCTCTGCAACGCGTCGGCGACTGCCTTCTTGTCAGCCTTCCGAATCCCCTTCTTGACGATGGCATAGGGTACACCTACGCCGTGCCTCTCTGCCGAGAGTGCCTGAATGCGCAGCAGGTTGTCCTTGTAGTAGAAGTGCTTGTAGGCCGACCGAAGGACACTCTCGCCCCTGAAGTTTGCCCCCTCCTGTTCCAGCGTGAATACACAGAGGCGCCCGATGGGGATCGTGGGGTAAAGCCATGAGCCGCCGGCGATGTAGGAGGCCGGGTCGTTCCAAGCGGCCGTCACCTCGAACCCCGCCTTGTTGTCCGGTACGAATGTCTTCTGGGTAATCCCTTGCAGCTCGCCGGTTCGGTCGATATGCCAGCGATAGATTGACTTCGCCAAGCGCGGGGCCAGCTTGTAGAGCGCAATGACCTGCTGGCCGTCAATCGTCTGGATGTTGGGGGTGCCGTCGGGAAGGCTGAATACCTTCTCATGGACGGCGTGGCCGTAGCCAAGCGCAGAGGTGAACATCTGCCGGATGAGGTTGTCCCATGTCTGGCCGCGCATATTCAGCAGGTTGTGCTTCACCACGTTGGCGATATGGATGTCCTGAGGCTGGTCCGAGGCCGGTTCCACACGAAGGGTCGCACCACGCATCGGCAAGACCATCGAACGGATCATCGCCTTGACCATGCCGTCAGAGCGCATCATCCGCGTGAAGACCTCGATGGCCTTCTCCCCTTGGAGGTCTTTGTTGTACTCCTCAGCGTCCAGGAAGCCGGAGTAGAACTCGGTCCCCGTGGCGCCCACCTCCTCTATCTCACCGGGCCCCTGGCCGATGCCAGTCAGTACCTCACTGGGGGCCGCTGGCTTGCCGAATGGTAGCGTTAGACCGAATATCTTTGTTGGCATAGTGTCATCCCTCCGCGTGCCACCAGTGAGCCCGGCGGCCTCGCCTACTGTCCACTGCCGCTCCTATGATGCTAAGGGGCCGTGCTGTCCCCATGTACTTTTCCAGTTCCTTCCAGGCTCTGTCTGCCTCGTGAGGTCTAGGCCGGCCGCGATCGAACACCAGCACCTTCAGGAGCGGCAATCCCCCACAGTGGTCGTAGACCTCCTGTGGTGTCTCAGGGTCTAGCTCCGTCAGGTATTCCAGGGCGATAGCGGAGCCGTCGAGGAAGTCGAAGCCGATGGCCAACTGCGGGAGCTCCATCGCGCCACTGATCGCCAGCTTGACTGCCATGCGCTCGCCCGGCCACGCCGGTAGAGGCACCAGGCACTTCGGGCGATCCAGAAGAGATAGGCTGTAGGTGCTGGTAGCGTCAGGCATTTAGAACGTCCTCTCCTCTTCCAGTTCGTCTTCGGCGGCGTCCAGGTCGGTTATCGACTGGCCCCGCTCTACTCGCTGCATGAGCCTTTGCAGCTCCTCAAACGATTCGTGTTCGTCGCTGCCGGCGAAAGCCAGCATGATCGCCTCTGCCCTGTCCGGCGACTTCACGCCCCTTTTGCGAGCCTCTTCCTTGCTCTCAATAACGACCTGCCCTCTAGCGTTGTGCTTGTAGCGGATCCCCGCCAACTGCCCGATGGCCATCTCGTCGTCAAGACCGCTGAGATCACCCGCCTGCAGCCGTTGCCTGAGGCCCCAGTACATCTCCGCTTTCAGGTTGACGTACTTCTCCGTGTCCTCCGCCGCCTGACCGACATTGACATCGCGCACCGGAAAGTCGAGGTCTCGCAGGTGTTGGGCCATGTAGTAGCCGATACCCACGCTGTCCACGTTCACCTTGTCAAGGCTGTCACGATGGGGCTCCAACGCCGCAACCACTTCGCCTCTCGGGTCGGCCTGTGACCAGGGCTGAAGGCTGAGTAGGCGCCTCCCTTGCCGCACCGCAAGAACAGTCTCGTCCTCGCCGGGTCCCGCCACGTCAAGGCCGGCGTTCACTGGCTGAGAGGGCGCCGCGTCGATGGGGGCGTATTTAGCGGCTTCCAGCCACGCCAGCGATACCAGCGCGTCTTCCGCCTGTGTCGGGAACTGTCCCCGCACGCGGGCCTGCCAGAGAGGATGGCCCTCACCCCAATCGTGATACTTCTCTAGCACCCATCGGCGGGTCACGAGGTAGGGTCGCGGCGCTATGTCCAGCTCGTCCTCAGGCAGCGTCAGCAGCTCTTCCAGCGTCAAGCCCTGCAGGTTCGGCGTGTCGAAGGCGTCTATGGTGAATGTCTTCCAGCCCGCTCGCTCTTTGGTGAAGGCGTCATAGAACGGGCCGCTGGCGATGGTCGGGTTGCCGAGCGCTAGGACCCGCACGTCGCCGCCGGCGCGGATACCCTCGATGGCTTCCCAGATGACAGGACGGACGCCCGGCGCCTCGTCGAGGATAATCAGCACCCGGCCATGAAAGCCCTGGAAGCGCTCAGCCTCGTTGGTAGAGAGCCCCATCGCGTAGCATTCGCCCTCTTCGATGGTCAGGTTGGTCTTGTAGAGAGGCGGATAGGAGATGCGCGACCGGACGGCCGCACGGTGTATCTCACCCCATAGCAGCTTCTCCACCTGCGTCCAGGTCGGCGCGGTCGTCACCACCTTGCCGTCCGGCCAGCGGGTAATCCACCACAGGACGGCCTCAGCCGCGGTGAACGTCTTGGAGCTAGAGTGACAAGCCTTGACCGCAGTGCGGGGGTTCTCAGCGACAGAGCGAAGGATTTCCTCCTGCATAGACCAGAGGTCATGACGGAGGATGCCCCGAGCAAAGCGCACGGGGTCACGCACCACGCTCACCAGTTGCTCTTGGTCAGCCGTCAGCGTCCTTGACAATGTTCCTTACCACCTCGATTGGGATAGGAGCCCCGTCCTTGCCCTCGATCCTCAGCGAGCCCCGGCGGTCTGACCAGCGCTCGGGCATCCGGTTGTATAGCCAGACCTGGATGGCGACCACATTCCCCCACTTGGCCGCAACGTAGAGGGCGTTCTCTATCGCGCTGTTGGCCTCCATCTCTGCCAGGTCGATGGCTTCTGCGAACGTCGGGAACCTCTTGACATGCTTCTCTACCGTCCGTAGGGTCACGCCCACTGCCGCCGCCGCCTGAGCCCGGCTGAGGCCGTTGGTGATCTCTTCCAGGAAGCGCCTCTTTTTGACGACAGCGAACTTACCGACTCTTTGAGGGTTGACGCCCAGCTCCTGGTCGGTGAAATCATCGCCGAGAATGGGGGTGGCAGTATTGTCTTGGGGTGTGCTCTTCTGTGGAGACGTTGAAGGGCTGCGCCGGTGAGAACCGACGTGCTGCTTTTGCCCTTGTCGCGGTTTATCGCCCAAGCGATATGGCGGGGGGAACGCTGCTTATGATTGTCCTACCAGCGTCCGCCGCTGTCAAGGGGAGATAGCAGAACACCCCCCGAAGGGGGTGCCCTTAAGCCTGCCATACCTGACCCGACCATACCCCGCCGTGCCTGACCCGACCATACCACGCCTCGCCTCGCCAGCCGCACCATGCCATGCCTATTTCCGCCGCGCCTTACCCCGCCCCGTCTGCCACACCTCGCCCAGCCCAACCGCTTCAAGCCGCGCCCAGCCCTGCCCCGTCTGCCATACCTCGCCTCGCCTGGCCCCACCGCACCTTGCCGTACCAAGTCACACCTTCGCCACTCCGACCCAGCCAAGCCTGCCTCGTTAGACGGCTACGGCCAGCGCCCCATCCAGCGCTGCGAATACCTTCGCCAGTTCGTTCAGTTCACGGTAGCGCTCGCGCCACTCAGCGAGTTCGCGCTTTGCCCGGGCGACTACCTGTTGGCGCATCGCCTCATCGCTCATGGCCACACGCAAGGACTGGTAGCCCTCGCTATCGTCTATCGTTACGACCACGAATGCTCGTACCGGCTCACCGTCGCCCTCTTCCAGCACGGTCACTATCGACCGCACGAGGTAACGCGCCTGAACCTCTCGATAGGCAGCAGCGGCTTTGCTATCATCCCATTCGATGTAGCGGTGTAACGGCGAGAGCGAATGTCGGCGGTGCCCATCGCTATCCGTACCATGTCCTCCCGCATATTCGGCTCCCCCTCAACCCTCGCCAGATCACCGACGATATGAAAGGCCCCCCGCGCCTCTGTCATCTTCACCCCATCGGTGAAGCGACAAGCCTTGATAGCTGCCGCCTTGAACGCGATGGTGGGGAACCCGTACCCGCCGTCTGGATGCACATAGAGGCTGTCAAGGTAGTCCTGATGTGGGTCTTTGGCTTCCTTCGCTGCCTTCGCCTCCTTCATCTGCTTGCCAAGCATCATCTTCTTGGCCTTGTCTGACCAGCGGTGTGAGACAAGGGGCGAATCCCCGACCAGCACGATCTCCATCTGGGAAATCTGTATCTTGGGGATTTCGATAACGACACTCTTTCCCTGTGTTTGCGTTGGCGTCACTTGCTACTCCTCTCTAAAATTTCCAGCCCCTTCCTAAGCACCTGCCCCTGCTGAGTACGATTAAGGGATTTCCTCGACAGCTCTGCCAGGAGTGGGACGGCATGGTGGTGACACTCTTCGATAGTTAGCCGATGGGTGCCGGGGGTCTTCCCGCCGAACCCGGCCTCCTCCAGCGCCTCCACGAAGCCGGGGTTCGCCTTCAGGAACTCGTTCACGTCTACGCCTGCCATTGTTGTCTCCCTCCTACGTCACGTCTTCCGGCGGGTAGGACACCGATATCCACGCCGACACCCAGGCGCCATCAGCTTCCCGTACGATCCGCGTCTCCTGTGGCGAGTCGAGCTTGATCAGACCATGGCGGGCCTGACAGCGATAGCCTGCACCTTCCAGCAGCTCCTCTCGCGACAGGGCCCGCAGGCACAAGTCCTGCGCCGCCGCGATCTCCGCTGGCGTAGGGTCATCGACCTCACCGTCGCCGGCCACAGCCGAGATGCGCTTCTGTAGCGCACACACCGCAGCACCGAAGCCCGGCGCCAGGTCGTTGCGGTCGGCCATCTCCACATCCGCTGCGTCGAGGATTAGGTCTAGCTGCTCGACTTCCCTCTGTGTCAGGTGGAGACCCATGACCGAGCAGAGCGGCGGCATCGTGTCCAACAAGCTGAACGCCGTGTCGAGGTGCTTGTTGGCTTCCTCGATGTCTTGCCGTATCCGCCGATCGCTACGCCGGCGGGTGGCGTACTCTATCGCTATCTTGGCGAGGGCGAAGTTGGCGAGCGCTTCCCTGTTGGTGCGTCCGGCCTCGTACCGGTGGAAGAACTCATCCACCCGCTTTTCCAGGTGGGTTACGGCTTCCTCTGTCTCCGGTTCGGTAATCGTTCCCGTTCTTGTCATTCCGGTCTCTCCCTGTGCTACACTAGGCCCGGCCAGGACGGACCCGACCGAGCTCCCGCTTTAGTTGTCTGCTACTGTTGTTGTGTCGCCGGGCTGTTCCTGGCCTTCGCTATACCCGCAGCGCGAGCACTCGATGCCCGTCATCCGTCCGCCGCATAGTCGGCACCGTGGCACTGCCGGCGCAAACGGCCAGAAGTCGTCGAACTCCACGCCGCAGAAACGGTCGACTGCCATCATCACCCGCCGCACCATCTCACTCAGTTTCATCGTCACCTCCTGTACCTCTCGATATTGTGAAGGGTCTTATGTTGGCCTACCGTCATCATCTCCAGGTTCTCTAGCCTATTGTCCTGCTTGTCGCCATTCTTGTGGTGGATCACGTGGCCCTGTGGCATCGGGCCGTGAGCAGCTTCCCAAATGACAATGTGCTCGCGAACGTAGCCGCCAATCTGGCGCGGATCATCTGGCATTAGCAATCGGACGTAGTTCTCGCTGTCAATGTACCGACCGCCCTTCCAGCGGGGATTGTTCGCCCGGACTCGGAGACGGTTATGGTGGCCCTTCGCAAAGCGGTGCGGGGCACCCCATCTGTCAACGGCTGCTATCTCCGTCCCGCAACCGCAGGCGCAGGGGACTTTCCCTTCGCTCATATCGCCTTCCTCGCCATAGAAAAACCCCCTGGTTGCTCGGTGTACCGACAGGCCCGGAGGCATGTCCCGAACTTCCAGGGGGTATATAAACGAAACCTCCGGGGTTTGTCGGTACGCTGTCAACATAGCACATCCTGCGCCATTCTGTCAAGTGTTTTCAGGGCCTATACGCGGGTTTGTTGGAGATTTCCCCGGCTCTTCGTCTTGGCGATGGCCGCAGCCCGCGCAGACCCACTGTCCAGCATTCGACTTTCTCGCCAGGCAGTAGCGCCCGCACTTCGGACAGCCCGATGACCAAGGTTTGGCGTGAAAGCTCACGTTGGGCTTCATCATCTCAGCAGCTCCTCTATCGTCCCGTCCATCCAATCACGCGGCCGCCACACATACGCCTGGACGTTGAAGGCGATAGACCGCAGTTCCTCCAGCCAGTCCCTTTGCTCCTCAGTCGGGTCCTTGCCCTCGCGTTTCAACTCAGCGAAGATGAGCCGCCCTTTCCTCACCATCACGAGGTCAGGGAAGCCCGACGTCGTCTGCGTGGCCCGGAACGTCGGATAGCGAGCGACCAGCCAGCGCAGCTTTCGGGCAGCGTCGAAGATGATCTGCGAGAGCTCGCGTTCCAGCATCGCCTTCGCTATCTCCTCCTGGGCGGGCGTTATCGTCTGTGTCGCCATCAGTACCCTTTCAACAACCTTACCGTCCCTTCTTGATAGAGAAGGGCATCCATTGCCGATGGGGGCGGGAGTGGATAGACCAGCCCCAAGACCGCCTCCATCGCCCGAAGCCATTTATCGCGATCGGGGAAGGCTCCGCCGGTTTCGGGCAATCGACGAAACAGCGCCATGATAACGTTTGAGTCCGCCCTCTTCTGGCGCTGGACTTCGTAGCGATCTCGTTCTAGCGATCTTGGGACTACCATTCTATCGTTACCTCACACGTCCCATATCCGCCGCACACCGCAAGGATTCCCGCCTCGCTGAGGTCAACCATATTCGCCGAACATCCGGGGCAGGCGTCCTGTCGCGTCGCCTCGATGCAGCCAGCGGGTCCGCACACCCTGAGACGGGTTCCACAAGGCCACTCACTGTATCGGGCAGGACTGACAGCGACGATGGCGGGATCATCGCTGCTGTAGTCTCCCGTCCCGCAGCCGAGAGGTTGGCCGTTGTAGGATTCGCCGTAGTGAGTCGCCCAACATCCGCCCTCTACCGGGGGAAGCGGATCTGCGGGAACAGCCGCCGCCGGTCCTTCTTCGGGAAGGATTGCGGTGGGAGCCGAAGCCGACGTCGGGCCTCGCGGTCGGACCGGAAGGTCATCCACCAGCCCTCGATGCGCGGCCACGTCCAGGCCAGCAACAGGCCCATCAGCAGCCCGAAGAGTAAGCACGGTATGACTATCAGATTGTCCACGGTCACCTCCTACTTCCGTCCCCCTGGAAGATAGGGCTCCGCTAACCTGCCCAATATGTACGCGGCGCAAGCCAGCGCTATGCCTGTCGTCACTCCCACCAAAAAGTCCATACGCTCCTCCTGTCGCACACGCTACCGTCAGCGCCACCATCCCAAGCAGTAGGCGCTGCCGTGTTGCCCACCTCAGTTATCCGTTCCTCCACTACGCCCCTTACCGAGATGGTGCCTTCGGTGCTCAGACTCGTTGGGGAACAGCCGCAGGTTCTCGATAACGTTGTTCTTTCTGTCTCCGTCAATGTGGTGGACTACCTCTTCGGGGGCAAGGAATCTACCCAAATGCTTTTCCATTACAAGACGGTGTTGTCTTACATACCCCTGAGGGTCAGCGTGTGGGTGGCCGTGACATAGTTCGTGGACGTATCCGTAGCCCCTGTCAATCAATCCACCCTTCCACGATGGGTTGCACTCTCCGACTCCGAAGTCATGAGTCCCCTTTCCCTCAGCGCGGGCGCGAACCTGGCCATCAAGTATTCGCTGGCGGGTCCCTGGATTCCGCCACTGAAGTCTTGTCCGCTCAGATTTGCTCATTCCGCTGTTCCTCCTTTCACTTCGTCAATAACCAGCCGACGACCGCCAGCACCAGCAGTCCGCTGAACGGCGGGATGCCAGGATTGAGATCGTTCATATCTCTCACCTCACGTCCGGCGAATGGCAGACTACAAGCCCTTCCCGCAGACGGCTCACGATGCGCGGGTCGAGTTGTGCGAGGGGCGCGTTCGAGGTGACAAACGTGGGGAGCCGTGAATCATACCGCCTATCGAGCAAGCGGTAGAGCTGCTCTGCCCCCCATTCCGTCGACTTCTCGGCGCCGAGGTCGTCTATCGCCAGCATCTCCACCTTGGCGTAGGCATCCAGCAGGTACTCGGAGTCCACCTGCCCTTCTTCGGGGACCGCGTGCTTGCGCATCATCGCCAGCCAGTCCGCCGCCTTGGTGAAGCGCCCGTTGTGCCCCGCTTCCATCCATTCGTTCAGTGTCCCGATCGCCAGATGCGTCTTGCCATTGCCGAACCCGCCGATCAGGAATACGCACCACACCGTTCCAGAGAGAAGCCGGTGACACAGGTGCATGGCCTCTTCCATCTCCGGCGCCTTGCGGAGACTGAAGTTCAGGAGGTGGTTGCCGATGCGCTCAGGGGGTACGCCGCCCGGTAGGGGCTGCTCCCACGGCTCTACCGGCCTTGTAGCGATCCCACTCGTCGAGGTCGGCTTCGTTTCGGATGGCTCGGATAGGACCTCTGTTGTTTCCTGCTGTGCCATATTGATTCCTTTCCTTGGCGTACTCCTCAGCCTTGCGAAGCCAGTTGCGGAAAGCTGCTCGCTCGTCTTTGTAGCGCCTACCCTTCGCCGCCCGCCAATCGTTGAACTTGGCGTACTCCCGCTGAACGTCTATGCCCGGGAAGGCTGTCGTCATGTCGTCGAGAAAGTCGGGGTCGATTTTCTTATGGGTGCCCCTCTCTGAAAGAGAGGGAGTTACTGGTTCTTTTAAGGGTTCTATTACGGTTCGGGTGACATAGCTATGTCCAGGCTGGGGGGACATGGTGTCACCGCTGGGGGGACATGGTGTCAGGGGTGACGTGGATGTCACCGGTGACATGGTGTCAGGGGTCGGTAAGCCGTCTACGCAGGTAAGCAGATATTGATTCGTCTGCCGGCCACCACCCGAAAGGACACGGATGAAGCCCTTGGCCTCAAGGGAACGGAGCACGCGTTGGAGGTGGCGCTGGCTGCTCATCGCCTGGGCGGCGAGAGCCTTCTTGCCCGGGTTACACTGGCCGGTGTGCTCGTTGTGATGGTCGGAAAGCAGGAAGAGCACCAGCTTCTCCCGTGCCGTGAGATTGTCAGCCAATCCCTTTACTGCTGCTGTCGCTCGCCAGCTCATATCATTCCCCGCTATCGTCCGTCCCGGCGTCCCCCAGCAGCACCACGCGCTCTGGCAGCGCATCATCTAGAGACGGCTGGTAGGGCCACAGTTCGAGGATGTAGGCCGCTACCTGGGCAATCGTGGAACAGTAATGCACCGTCTCGTTGCCCGTTGCCTGGACCGCGAATCCCTTGTCGAGCTTGGTGATCTTCACTGTGTCGGCCATCGTTCCTCCTCAGTCGGCTTCTATCTCTCTTGCACCATAGACCTTGTAGGCTCGCCCGTACTTGCCGAGCAGCCAGACAGCGCGGCCCACCAGCGCCTCTGCCTCAGTCACCCTGTAGTAGCGCATCATCTGGGCCACGATGGGCGGCGGTGGTACGTGCTGGAACTCCCTGCCGTTGGCCAGCACCAGCAGTTGCACCCGCGGGGGATCATTTGGGTGAGCGGGGTCACACGTTGCCGAGCGCCGCTCCTCGATGCGTGAGCAGGCGATGATGACGCCGGGCATCCAATAGAGGCCCTTGTTCCGTGCCTGCTGCTCGAAACCGGCCAGCCTCTCGTCGAAGGCGGTCGCTACCATGTCACTTCCTTGCTATTGGCTGGGTCTGCCGGACGCTACCCCGGCTCCTACCGGATACCCTCCATACCCTCCGGTTGTGCGCTCTACACCATCGCCCATTACTCACAGTGGCCTGCTGGCCGAGGTACAGCGCATGAGTGCTGGCGGGAAAGCCAGCAAGCCTATACAGGTTCCCGCGATCCACCCAAGCAGATGGATTTCGCCGCACTACGGCTCATCGGGCGGGTTTTTCCAAGTCCTGCCGTAACGAATATCCCTCACTGTGCTACGGGCAATGCCATATTCCCGGGCCAGTACCGCAACGGGTCTGTCGCTCTGGCTCCGTATCTCTTGGGCCGTCATGGGCGTAAGCTTTGCGTTTGTCACCAAATGCTGTCTCAAACCAGTTGCGTAGGCGTGTTTTAGATTGCCCGTTTGGCTTATCCATTCCAGGTTTTCCAGTCGGTCGTCGGTCTTAACCCCATTGATATGATTGGCCTGAAAGCCCCGTGGCTGTGATCCGCGAAAGGCTGCTAAGACCAATCGGGAACGTCGGTAGTTGCCTCTCTTGCCACGTCGGTGGAGTTTGACGTAGATATAGCCATTGCCATTGTCGTACGGGGTAATCCGGTCACTCCCTAGTAGAAACGGCGGGCGCAACCTCCGTACTTCGCCAGCGACGCTGATTTCATATACCCCATCAAAGCCTGGTATCAGTCGCCAGTCAGGTCCTTCTGTCATCCCTGTCTCCTTCCCGCGAGAGCCGCCCCCTACTGGTGGCAGGGGAGAGTCTGCTGAGAGCGGCCCTTTCGTCCTTCCCCCGAAGAACTCATCAGGCGGGTTTGGCTTCTTCCACTAGCGGCGCCTGCTCCGGCTTGGCGGGTGCGGCCTTCGGCTTCGCTGCCTCGATGCAGCCCTTCACCGTGCGGCCTTCCCCTGCCCGAACCCATGCCTTGACCTTGGCGACAAGCTCTCCGGGCTTGCAGTCCAGGAACTTGCAGGCGTCGAACATACCGACCCCCGCCTCCGTGAGCATCCCGTGAAGGATGTCAACGGTGAGCGTGCCGTGTGCTGGCGTAGGAGCGGGCGCTTCGGCCTCGACCGTCTCCGGCTCAGTCTCAGAGACGACATCGGGGGCCTCGGAAGCGGGGTCAGCCGATACCGCTTCCTCCTCGACTTCCTCTGGGAAGAAGTCCTCCGGCACGTCCTCATCCGGCGCCGGCAGCATGAGTTGGGCCATCGGCTGTTGGCCCGCCGCCAGGAGCTCTGGCATGGTCTTGTCTGTCGCTAGTTGCAGGACGTGAACCGTCTTCTTCTTCCCGTCCGGCGCCACCTCCTGCGGGACCATACGCAGCGTCAGGGGTATACCGGCGATCTTGCCCCCTGTCAGCACGCCGAGCATTTCCAGGAAGCCGTTGATGTTCTGGATGCTGTGAACGCTCGAGGTGTCGATCTGCCAGACGCCGATGCCGGGCACCCGGAGGATGACAAATTGCAGCATCATCAGGCGCTTGCAGCCCTTCACGGAGTAGAGCGGACAGGGCGGCTGCCCATCGAACCCTTCACCCAAGCAGTCGATGCCTTGGCGAAGGACGTGCTTTGAGGCTGAGCTTGCCCAGGATGTGGACTTGATCTCACCGCCGGCGGCGTGGAGGTTATCGGTGTCCAGCAGGGCATCCGCCCTGTAGCCATCGCCCTTGCAGACGAGGCCGACTGTCTGCTTGTATGCCCTGTAGTATTGGCTGGCGCACTGGTCGAGATCGTTGGAGATGAACATGATCTCCAACTCTTTGGGTTTCTCGCCGTATTCAGCCTGAACCTCTAAGGGGCAGACGAAATAGTCAACCGCCTTAGGGTATTCAACCTTCTTGGCGTTCAGTTCCTTGATACCCAGGTGTATCTTTCCGAGCCGGGGCAGGCGGCGGCGTTCTGTCAGGTTGCGGATCGGCATCTCTTACACCCTCCTCGGCATCGACCGTGTGGACTGGATGCCACTCTGGGCAACAACGGTTGTCTCACTCACCGCCTCGACGCCGGGGTATCTCTTCGCCATGTCACCCCGTAGCGCCTTTGCTATTCTGTTGAGGTAGACCAGGTTGACCTCGATAGCCCCTTGTTCCACCTTGCCTTCCGCGACGGCCTGAATGAGGGCCACCTTGTCAACGACCTTGGCCGACCAGTTCTCGCGGGTAGAGATGCCCGCCGCCTTGGCCGGCGCCGCGACTTCCTGGACCGTCACGTTGTCGGCGGCAGTCTCTAGGGCAGCGGCTTTCTCATAGTGGCCGCTTTCGATGGCCTTCTGTGCCTTGGCCGCCAGCTTCTCCGCTTCCTTCCGGGCGATCTCGGCAAGCCGTGCTTCCTCTTGCCGGATTCTCTCTTGCTCGACAGCGGCCCAGATGGAGATGCTACCTTTCAGACGCCGCTCGGCCTCAGCGAGGTTCTCTAAGGCTGGCCGGAAGAGGTCCATGACGCGCTTGCGGGTTTCGTCCAGGGGTCGGAGGATGGCCTTGCGCTCGTCGTCAATGTCCTTGGCGCGAGTGACGATCTCCCTGAGCATCGCCCCCGCCTGCTGGTACTCATCGGCGCTGGTGATCGTCAGAACCTCGACGGTTTGAAGGGTGAGTTGGGTGCTGGAAACCGCTCTCTCTGCGACGGCCTCAACGTCTTGCTGTATTCCGGTGTTCATCTGTGTTACCTCCCATTTGATAGTAGGGGCTGGCAAAGCTCTTCCCGTGGCTGCCAGCCCCTACTGATTAGCACTCTCGTTTGATTGCGCCGGTATCGTTCCCTCCGCTGTGCCTCCTTCCTCGTGTCCCTAGATAAAGAGGCCCCCTGCCCGCCATGTCGCTGTTGGACGACGGGGAGGCGGGCAGGGGGAAAAATGCAGAAGCCCCAGCGCGACTTGCCATGCGAGTGGGGTTGCCGCTACTGGGGCGAGCTGCTGTTATTGTCCGGCGATCCGGCCGGATGGTATCAGTATCGTTGTTGGCGGGGTGTTTGTTGTCTCGCATGACAGAGACAACATATGGTATGATCGTAGCCTGTGTCAACTAGGTAAACCCCCTAATTTCAAGAAAGTTTTCCCGGCCCTATTAGGCTGACTTTCCCCCATTGCCACACCAGTAGATAGCAGTCTATCATCCCCTTACCGTTGTTCCGATCATGGGGCTTGACAAGACATAACGCTCGGTGTATTATCGTCTTCTCGCAAGGATGCGGG
>Ga0315294_10002571_pt1 | contig 19804 bp, 41 predicted proteins | sample YL17G13_40_MG_FD_203626 | JGI IMG/M metagenome (GOLD analysis project Ga0315294, IMG submission 203626) | Sediment microbial communities from Yellowstone Lake, YNP, Wyoming, USA - YL17G13_40 | ecosystem: Environmental > Aquatic > Freshwater > Lake > Sediment | place: USA: Wyoming | collected...
TTCGCATCCATTCCTTCTTTGAACACACAACGTTATATGTAGCTACGTTCGGATGGGCTATTTCTGGCGTATCCGAATAAACAGTTATAAGTCCAGACGTTATCGCAACACGCAATCCTACATCAGGTCCACTAATAGCACATGACCAACCTGGAACTATCTTTATTGTTTGGGGCATAAAATTAGTAACTGGGTAAATATACCCTTGAGTAAGTTCAAGTGACTTCACCTCTATAATCTGGCTACCTTTTGTAATGGTAAATACCCCAGCATTATCAGGAGCATATTTTATGTGATTCTTACAATAAACAGTATAATCACTCCTTTTCCGGTCAAAACTGATGTGCATTGGTATCAATTTAGCACACATTTCACATTTATGGTAGTAACAATCACTCATCTTTTATTGTGTTCCTTTCGCAAATCTGAAACCACGGCATCAATATATTCCTGTAACCAGTGTGTGGAAACTTTAAGGTCTTCAAGTACTCTTAAACTTTCAACGGTTCCCCAAGATTCGAATGCTCTTACGCTACATTCCTGAACTTCAACATTCTTGTGAAAAAGTGCTGCTAAAGCTATAGTTTGACCTTCAGGGAATATTTTAGTGTAGTCAAAACACGCAATGATTCGCAATATACCCAACATAACTGTAACATTATGAAGATTCGCTATAAAGATTTCGCTAAGCCAAAGTTTGACCTTTGTTGTATTACGTTGCATTTGGCTCCTAACGAAAATATCTACTTTGCTGTCTATACCATATTCGAAATCGGTATCTACAACAAGAGCAATTAATTCTTTTGTGAAGCACCTCTTTGTAATCATTGCTAACTCCTTCACACAAATATCTATTTTTAAACTCCTTATTTTTAAGTTTTTTTACGCGATCCTATCTCAAAGTGCTGTTATGCTCCTCTGGTATAATATTAGAAGTCTCTCGCGGGACTATATGAAATTCGTGACTTCCGTATCCGAAAATAGCTATTCCTCCTTGGGGAATGGGGAAAGAACCGTGAGTCATAATCCCTACTACACTTCGTAGCCCACCAGAACGAAAATCCTTGCCTACTACAAAGAAGTATTCGTCATCTAGAATAAAATCTACTATCTCTGTCGTCATAGGTATCTCATCGGGAAACATACATCTGTCCATCGAATCACCATAATCAAGTAATTTGCCACCTATCCATTTTTCCTTCTGATCTATCAAATGCTGCCACATTGCTAAAATACTCCTTCCTAAAGTTAAAAGGACATCCTTAATCTGTTTTATATACCAATCTTTTCCTCTTATCTATCCATTTCAATCCTCCTTTAATACGACCTCTATACTACTAAATTTTGGTCATTTCTAAAAGTGTTATCTTGTATAATTTAACACTGAATTTCTGATTGCTAGCCATAGGTACGTTAGTTCGTATTTGAATCTTCTCTGAGAACATTCCCGTGTCATCCATTCTATCCCAATAGTTTTGACCTTGAGTTGAATATAAATCGCCCGGGTGTAATTCCTCTGGGGCTATTTCTGTAGCTATAACCTTGATCTTTACCAAACACCCAAAAAGCGATTTAATCGCAATAAGGGTCAGATCTATATCCTCCAATAACAAGTCTACGTTCTCTCCTAGGTAGGCTTCTCCGTCTACATCTATCAATTCCCAACCACCTGATCTTCCACACATCTCTGAGGCTGTGCCTAATGGTTCCCAATTTAATGATTCTATAGTTATACCTTTCTTTTTACAATATTCTACTATTCTCTTTCTCTGTCGTGATAGTTTTGGTCTCATACTAAATCTCCTCCCTTTTTATATTTTACGTGCTAAATTGAGGGTTGTCATGTTGATACATTAAAATATATATAGGGATGAGTCTACATTGGGGCGTTGGGTATTATCGCTTTTATTATACTTGGTACATTGGGAAACTTCTCTAACGATGTTGTTTGCAAAATAACCCGTCTTTCCTTAGTTGTCTCCCAAAATCTTTCGGCTAATGTCTTTTTCATACTAATCTCCTTTCACGCTAAATGGTGAGAGGCTTACTGGTTCCTTTGGCTTTTTCTTTGGCTTTTTCTTTGGCTTTTTCTTTGGGGCGTTGGGAATAAATTTTTAGCTCGTATGAGTGTAGTGTTTGTAAAAAATCGCTATTGGGGCCAAGATCTAGACGAAGATGAACGAGTGCACCGCGCCAATCGCGCAAAACCAACGAAACGGGTGGTGCACCAATGTACCTATGATCCGAGAGATCCGGATTATAGGGACGATCCGGATCTCGATGTATAGCAAAGGTCCCAATGTCCAAGGAGGACACACACCATGAAGTACAATTATGCACTCGAGGTCGGACTGAACATTTCTAACGGGATCGTCACAATCACAGCAGGAGAGAACTTGCCCGTAGGCAGAACGATCAAGGCAGAAGCGTTGAACCGCTACGTGAAGGCGTTACTGGAAGGCTCCAAGGGAGTAGTTCGTGATCGCAAAACGAACCCAAGAATGAGTGTCGAAGCAGGCGGACGTGCTTTAGAGTATCTGAACTCCAACGGTTCTGAGTTCGTGATCGCCCCAAAGAGCAACCCCGAAGCGAACCTCAAGACCTTCCTGAATGCGATCTACAACCCCGCAACAAACTCAGGTTGCGCAATCCCATTCGAGATCCTCAACGATCTCTGCGCAGGACGAATAGTAGTTACTGGAGTTGTACAAATCGCACTGAAGTCTGGGCCAACTAGCACACCGAAAGTAGTCACCCCAGTTAACGATGACGACGATCTCGATTCAGTCCCCGTCCCATTCGTACCAACAGCCGACGAAATGTTGGCTCAACCTTCCGAGTAGTAAGTGCTCAAACGATAGGCAAGACTAATACGGTCTTGCCTATTCGCATGTGAACCGATACCGAACGAAAGAACTTAAATCCGAACATGAAAGGAGGACTTGCAATGATCTATATAGTAGTACAACCATCTACACAAAAGAATCCGAATGGGAAGCGATTTGGCTTCCTAACCTTTGCCAGAGCTTTCGAAATGGCCTATAGAGGCATCACACATCAATGGTTCGGAAAGCTCAAATAGGCCTTCGGGCCTATTCGCATGTAAATCGATACCGATAGATCGAAAGAGAAGGAAGAAGTAGCTCTTTAGTCAAGTACCTACTTTAACAACTAGAGAGTTCTATTATACAGAGTATAGTACTGAATACCTTCTGTACTGCTGTAGTAGAACGGCTAAATGTAATAGCTTCCTTCTCTCCAAAAAAAACTTCAACTAAACAACAGAAAAGGTGAAACATGACAGACGCAAAGTTCCACAGAGCCATCTACAAAGACCCTAAGGTCAAAGTCGTTTGGCAATCTAAGAACAAACGATTCAGGATTACCAAACACAAATGGGGCTTAATGTTCTACCACGTTACCTATTACGAAACTAGAGTAACAGGCGAGGATCCTATTGCTTCACTTTGTTGGAATAGAATTCGTGCGAATTGTTCCTACTTTAACATCAGAAAATTTCTGCATCTACTGAATGGCAAAACTTTCCATGTGAAAGGATTCCGACGTTTAAACAAAAAAGGATCGTGGGGGCTTTGGATCTTCGTAGGTGCATTAGAAGCGGACATCAAGGGATACCACAGAAAGTGGGGGGTGAAACTACAACATTGGGGCAAGACAAAGTTCACGATACACGGACGGACTCGCTCCTACAAAAGTAATCGTTACTCGTTCGAATAGGCCGAAAGGCCTATTCGCATGTGAACTAAGATCGAAAGGAACTAACTTTTAACTGAACATAGAAAGAAGGCTATCAAAATGTGGCTATCATTCGGTATTGGATTCGTTTGTGGCGTGATCTTTATGATTGGTCTTGCAGTAGTCATTCTGTTTATGGCTCTACCAATAAAGAAAAAGCATCAGACGGATACCAACAGCATAGACCTACGTATATAGATCTGATCTTAAAAGCAAAAAGGAAGTGAAATCAAATGGCTAAGCCAAGGATACTCTTAGTGATCGGAAAGATTGAACAAACTCCCAACCAAGAAGAGAAATTCAAATTGCTCACCAAAGCAGAACGAATTCTCGCTGGGATGAAGGATACCCAAGGACGCTTCTCCAGAATAAAAGAAGCAAAACCAAATACGCTAGATAATCTGATCGATGCTGCGGAACAGCAGCTGAACGATATCTACACAAACATGCAACAACAATAATAGTAAAAGATGCGAATACTTCTACCTGAAAGGTAGTCCTATTCGCATGTGAACTGAAACTGATTTCGAATACTTAATTAACTCTCTTACATCAACTGAAGGAGTGAAGAGATGAAGATTAAAGCTATCGTTACTAATGGTAGCATCTTTGTTTCTATATGTGTTGCGTTTATAGTATTGTGTTACGTATGTTACAAAGTACTTCAATAAGGATGAGGTGAAAGAATGGAAGAACTAAACCCATTACTCTTTACTACCATATGTATGGTCAAGGATGAGATCTTAGAGTATAGGTTAGCCTGGGTAAGGAAAGAGACTAGACTACTAGATGCACTCGAGACTGAGTTAGAACTCACATCCGAAGAACGAAAATGGCTGTATGATTATTCTAATGAACTCATAACTCTAGACAAAACAATCGCACTTGAGCTAGCAGAAAGGATAGGTAAAAGGTTTGCTAGACTAATTGAAATCAAACGAAAATTAGTGGTAGACGAATGTTCCGCAGATGAGGTAATTGCCCTTCTGAACGAAGAGAAGCAACTAAACAATTACTTTATAACCTAAAAGGAGAACGACAAATGCCCCCAAGAGAACGAAGAACTAAAGATAGTCAAGTTTACTATACTCCCACGCCTCAAGATGAGAAAGATCTAGAACTAGCTCTTCAGGAATGTGGTATTGGAAATGGCTCTGAACCATTCCAAAACATTATGAATGCTTACAAGAATAGCAAAGCAACTAGAGTAGATTTCTCACGCAATTTGAAATCGCTGCAGACTATGTTCATGAGCTCGAACATCGCTCATAGAACACAACTTGTTTATGAACTCGATCGGTTCCTTGGTAACATAAGAGAAGAACTACAAAATAGTTAAGATCATAAATATGCTAATAGGTTCGTTCGCCTATTAGCATGTAAAGAGAGATCGTAAGCGCAAAATTTTTATAGCAATTCTTAGGAGGCGAATGAATTGTGTCCCTCGAAGAGATTCTAAAGTTAATTGAAAGTGTTCACGCATCACGAAAAGATAATTCTGATCAGATAGATGGCTTCATAGAAGCAAAGAATTTGATCGTAGAACTTATCAAAGAGAAAACGAAGGAGGCAAAATAAATGATCGGACCATTTGAAGGAAAGTATAGATTCCTAAGTAACTTCTCAAAAGGAATAGTAACGCTTGATGGTATTCTCTATCTCTATAGAGAACAAGCATACCAAGCAGGAAAGTTAAGATCTAACAAAGCAAAACTTTGGATCTCTAACTTAGAAGGACCTTTAGAAGCGAAACATGCCTGTAGACTAGAAGGAAAGAATAGGGCTAAAGGATTACCCTCTGAATTCTTAGATGATCTTATAACGCAAGAAGAATGGCTTCCTATTAGCCTAAAGCATATGCATAAGGTAGTCTTCGAATTCTTCTTCCAGAACGCGTTCTCAAGAAAGTTTCTTCTAGATACTGGAAATGAGGAATTAGTAGAATTGAATCATTGGCATGATTGCTTTTGGGGCAAATGTACTTGCCCTATGCATAAAGGTGTAGGAGAGAATCATCTAGGTAAGATCCTTATGGACGTTCGAATGCGTTTGAAAGAAGAGAATCTGAAACGCTTAGGTGATCAACTTAAAGATGCCCAAGCTACCGAAGCCTTGAAGAACTTTATTGGACCAAAAGCAACACGATTGCTAGAAAAGAAATAGCATTCAAAACGTTATGAAAGGAGATAGAAAATTGAGTAAAAAGAAAAAAGGGATTACTAAAAGTAGTAAACAAGAGAGCAAGAAAGAAATGCATAAGCGAAGAGTCGAGAAGGCTGATAAAAAGTTTCGACTCAAACTAGCTATGTTCAGAGAAGCTAGATCATTAGCAAAAGATATCCCAATTCAGTACCAACATTCAAACGTTGGAGGAATAGTACCTAACGTTATCCTCCTCCTAAGAAGTTAGGTCTGTAGAGAGTACGTTAATGACTTCTAATGAAGACTCCTTCTAATATGAAGCAAGTTCAAGAAAAGTAAACGTAAGCAGTAAAGTAAAAGCTCTCATCTTTATTGTTCTAAGTTACTAAATGTTCAACGTAGGAGGACTACACAACGATTTACAGAATGGTAATGTTTGCAGTAGATGAGAACTCAATTACTGAGTTCATCGCAGAAGTTTCTGAACTTACTCTTTCCAAGGTAATAGTAACCTTTTTGCACCCGTTGTAAATTATTATATAGAGTACATACAAAAGGGTTACTATAAACCAAATTAACGTGTCTTAGTAAACGTATAACAATGAACTTGGAGTACGAAAAATGATCATACTTATAATGATCCTTTTAGCGAGTTGGGTGGTAATAGGAAATGAACTTAACAATAGATCGATGGATCGCTTGAGAAATGCACTCCGTCCTATGTCCTTACGTAAGAGCGAAAATAATAAACTGTACATTGTTCAAAGAGGACATATACTAGCAATGTCAAAGTTTTCTATATAGTGTGGAAGGAGTGTACTTAGAGAATGTGATGTTAATACATCCGTAATACGTCCAGTCAAATGGATTGTACGTAAACTAAGAAGGAGACGAATTCTAAATGACCAAACAAGTAATCTACTATGCTATAGCTAATGCTATAGACTACTGTCTTACGTGTATGGGATTGGCTGTTAATAAACAAGTAGAAGGAAATCCCCTTGCTGCTTGTGCTATTAGAAAGTGGGGACTTATCAACGGTCTGTTCTATTACAAACTTATTATGCTAAGTATCGTAATTGGAGTAGGAGTTATTGTCTATCGCAAGTATCCTAGACTAGTTAATTGGATCTTGAACGTGGGGATATTCTTAACACTCATAGGGGGGCTACTTTGGTTGTGGGAGTTCTAAAGCTCACATGAGTTTTTCCTAGGGACTTGTTTTTCACCTAGGGAATCAAAAAACGAAAAAGGAGAAATGTAAAATGGAAAAGATTTTTGAACAACTACATGCAATGAAAGAAGACGCAGTAGACACCGCTATCCAATTAGGTTGGAAACTTACCATTTCTGCTCTTTGGGCGAATTGGTTAGACACATTGACTGAAGGGGCAACAAAAGATGCAAGAAGACCTTGGTATGATTACTATAACGAGGAATATCCAACGGATGAACTCAAACTCCAATGTATGATCAACCACGGCTTTATATCTACTGCAGCTGAAGCATATATCGAATCTAACATGAAATGATACCAGCCAGGTATGATAACTCCCAACTCTCACCTGAGCTTTTTGGATTACAAGTATTTCTACCCCACGGAATCACAAACATTCCCCAGGGATCAAAAAACCAATCCCCAAAAAGCTCAGGTGAGCGAACAAAATGCAATGCTCAAATGTAAGTCAGATTGTATAAACAGAATAAGTCTGCAAAAGACTCGAACAGTATTGTCTACGAGATTGATAGCTCAATCGAAATAGGTGATGTCATTACTACGGTATAGTTGTAAGTAGAAAAGTGGATCTGTGGAGAATGTAACCATGGAATCTAAAACCGTAGAAACGTTTCTAGCAAAAGGAGAATAAAAATTGAATGCGTTTCGATTCGTTATAATTTGCACCTTGATCTTAGTAATTATGTGCTTGACTGCTTGGACTTGTGTCGGTATGAGTCCAACTGTTGATAAGAGTCCTCAAGAGACGTTGAACGGATGCGTATGGACTGGCGGACTCTGTTTAGCAGCTGTTCTGATCATTAGAAAGTGGCATAAAAAGTGAAACTTAAAAATGACGAATATTAGAGGTTAGTACCTAACCTCTAATATTACCCCAACTTTTTTTTCGAGAAACATCCTAGAGACGCTGATAAGGAAACGTGTCTCGGATAACGACTATTCGTGTATGAATGGTCATATATGAGTCGTATATCGATGTTGATACTTATCAAAAGTACAAAGTGGAGGTACGTAAAATGAACCAGTTACTGAAGGCTGAGAAAATTGTGTCTAATGTTGAGTTCGAAGCAATGTCTAATGAAGAGAAGGCAGACCTTTTGCTTACTAAGTTCTCCCCGGAGAGGGCTAAAGCTACTTTCATCCAACTTGCAAAGGACAATGTGGACATGAAAATTGGTCCGGGGGCGATTGGGTACTTGACTAATGGCAAAGTTAAGACTCCCCCAACATCACATGCGGAAACTATAGCTGTAGCAGAGAAAGTCTCCGGAGAAGTGGCAAAAAAGGTGGTCCATGCACTGATCACTAGGGGTGATTATGAACTTTCTCCTAAGAAGTTGCTTGAACTTAGCCATGGAAGGATCGAAGTTGAAGGGGTCGAACGGCCAAGAAATACATTAGATAAAGATCTTATTGCTGGGCTTTCTCTTAAAGTTTCTGCTTGATCCCAAACAATAGTACGTAGAAATTAACCAACTCTACGTACTATCCCAGGATTCTAGTGAATAACCTAGTTAAAACCAAAAGAAGGAGAACTTATTATGCTGCAAGTTAAAGATCGTAAAAGTACTCTCTGCACTGAAGCTAGGAGACTAGAAAAGAGCGATCCTTATGGATGTATGAATCTAAGAAACAGACGTTATACCAAAGTCTGTAATGCGATTGCGAAACTGGAAACTAGAGAAAAACGAATCGAAGCGCCCGATTCAGTATGCATCTTTACTTATTAGCAACTAGTACAAGTTGTGATTTTGGGTTATAACGTAATCGCCCCCCAAAAAGAAAGGAGCTGGTCAAAATGAAAATATAGAAATCCTCTTTTAAACGCGATTTACAACGGATGGTATTTTTAGAGTAATGTATTATACCAGCCATGGAGGAACTGTTACTCTAAGACTAATTGACCATTCTAATCAACGGTTAAAACACATACTTAGAAATGTAATTTAGGTGGTGATGAAAAAATGAATCAAAACACAAAAAGAGAACCGTTTGACTTTGCTTGGGGGCAAGTGAGTGCCGAAGTTAAAGAAGTGAATCTCGATACTATATCTAATGAGGACTTCACTCTTCTCTACTTCCCAACAGGTAAGAGACCAAATGTATCCGTAGAGAGATCAAAGAAGATTTTAGTAGAGGAAGCTTATACGGGGAATATCAGTAACATCTCTAAAAGAGATTTAGCTGCTTGGACAGAGAAAGAGCTTGTATTTGATGACACGCCACTCACCCCAATAATCATAGGTGATGTACTGAAAGCGTATCTTACGTTTACAAGAGCACAACTCATTCTCAAAGCTGCTATGAGTTGTGGGCTCAGAAGAACGGGTAAGCAAATAATGGAAGATACATTTGGTAGAACTTCTGTAATTGGAGTTGATGGTGAACCTCTTCTAAAAGAGAAACCGGAGAGAGGCTTCAAAGTTAAGGAGCAAATCATCGATCTCAGTGGAGTCACTTTCAAATAGCAGAGTTTAGGGAAGATATATTATATCTTCCCTAAAATTTCGGAAAGCCTTCTTAAAAAATATTTTATTTGCTAAACGACTTGCATCATCAATTCAAGTATAATATAATAAGGAAGGCTTTATAACTAAGAAGTAAAGTAAGAGTTTTGACTTCATTTCTTAGTTCAAATTAAAAAAGAGAACAAAACTCAAGCTAAATGAATCAACTTAATGGAGGTACTTAAAATGGAAAGATTTGAATCAAAAAAGGAGAACAACACAACACTTGTTACGTTTCAGTTAACGGTTGATGAATGGAATAACTTCTCTTCGACTGAGAAGGCGGATTACTTCAGAGAAGTAATTAGTGTCGAACGGGCGAAGAAAGTATTAATCGATCTCATCAAAACAGGCGCGGTAGTGATCAACGATTCAAAGACGTTTGCAAGATGGACTAGCAGAAGGATCGTTGTCAAAGGTGATGATCTATCAGCTGTTCAAGGCTACAATAAACCAACAGAAACGCTTACCAAAGAAGAATTTGAAGCGTTATCGCCAGAGGAAATGGCGGGCTACATCCAAAAGTACGTTAGTTATGACCGAGCGAAAACAGGTGTCATAATTCTTATTGGGAAGGGTTTACCCGTTCCACCTGAAACGGCTATGCGTTGGAGTAATGGTCGGTTCGAATTTGCTGGTCTTGAGAAACAGAGAAGTACTACTGGAACGGGCGTTGGAAGGGGTCATAGAAGGAGAGTAGATCCAAATGAACTTGTTACTGGGCTTACGCTTAATGGCCAGGGGGCTTCCGATGCAGTGCTGCCTGAAGTATTCGAAGAGGTTGAAGCGAAAGCTATTCAGGAAGAGGAAGAATCACTCGCTCACGCGTTAGTTCGAGCAGAAGAGGAAAGTCAAAATGGATCTCCTCGGACAGAAGACGTTCCTGATGAAAGTGTACTAGTTGACATAGCTGCTTAAAGGAGTTTGGGCTTGATTTTAGAAGGTATATAATATATACCTTCTAAAATCACCTAGGAGGACGGTTATCGGATAGGTTCCTTTTGTCCCCTAAACACTGATCAAGCTCTATATATTATATAGAGCTTGATCAACATTCACTATTAGATTTTGGATCATACTACACTACAAAATAAATAAGTTCGAAAGAGAGAGTTAGCAATACAACATCCACTAACGTACGATATGTATAATGAGATGGATAGAAACGGCTCGCATCCGGTATAGATTTAGTGTGTGTTATGATCAAAATTGTAGTGCTGGGGCGTTGGGGTTAAAAAAACGACAAAAAAGTTCAACTCGGCTATAGCCCAAACTGAGTGAATTGGGATTTACTGCGAGTGGTTCCGACAACAGATAGAGTGTTGTAATAATCGACATAGATCTCCAGTTCAGGTAATTGGATCTGACCAACAAGTTAACGGAACGGAGAACGAACGTTGGTTCGGGGCATGTAGCGACTATGGGTCGAACATGCAGCACCACTCACCCCAGCGCTCCAGCATCCAAAAAGCTTCCAATGTTTTCCAATTCGATTTTACAACACTAAGGACCTAAGATCAAAATCACTTATACACTCTTAGGAAACTAGATCACAGATAGGTGATCGCGTTAGTCGTGATTAGCAAAGGCCAGAAACGAAGCAGATAAAACTCAACGATTGTAGCATGTAATATATCACATATTTACTAGTTACAACCTAGAAACCGGAGTAAGATATTTAGAGCCCGTAACAATCATAACTAACACACAAATTTATATTGTGTTTATAAGAGCTACGAAGAGGAGAATACAATTAGAGATGGAATAGAATCGTAGGATTAGGTTACGCTAAATAAAAATAATTCAGATACGTGACGTCAAGGAGTCAAATTCTTTGATAGAGCATTTTAGCTCATTTAAGAGCTTTTTAAGTTGAAGGAGAATTAGAAATTGGAAACAAAGAAGATACCCGAAGCAATAATAGAGTTATTAGAATTGACATCAGTAATGCAAGAAGTCTTTTCTGCTCACGATAAGATATTATCTGCTCACGATACGATATCAAACGAAGAAAAAGAATTACAAGCAATAACTTATCTATTAGGTAAACAGATTAAGTTATCTAGTGCATTACCTAGCAAGATATCTGAACTATTAGCAGATCAGATAGACGCAAACAGACAAGTATTGAAACCTTTTGACTATTAGGAGGATATCTTTTAATTGAGATTTGGACATTTCCTTAAACAGTTAGGAAAGCTTTTTAGGATATATGATACTAGCTATAATCATTACTCTAATAGTATCATATATCTATCATAGATAGTTTTTACTTTTTTGGCTCACAAGAGCTAACATTTTGAAAGGAGGAGGAATTTTAATGTTAGTAAATAGAGTCGGCGATGGTGCATCTATCGCATTAGACAAAGAAGATCTCAATTGGTTTATTGACAAAATGAAGACAACGTATAGTGTTCCTAGCGATAAGATGCATCGTCTTTTTATATTGTTGCAGCGAATAAGAAACGAAATAGAGCGTGAAGGTCAACAAAGGTAAAAGATGAAAGGAAGCGCAATATGACAACAATCACGATGTTGTACTTAGTAGCAACAACAGTATTATTGTTATGTTACTATATAGTTAGAAGGTCCCAACGTAACCCTAATGAAGTTTGTATAGATACAACAAGCACAACCGAGATACGTAATGACAGAAAGGAGGCATAAATTTTGATAGGATATTTTATAGTAGCGATAGTTGACGATGGTATTGTATATGATGCATTACGATATTCAATCTTACCGCTTTCTGAAATAGAAGTAGGCAAGGACATTTGGCTTAACAAAGAAGGAATAATATTTTGCTCTCCAATAAAGGCAATGTTATTCTTGAATCACCATAGATCATTAGGTTGGAGTTCTGATGGTAGATCATATATTATATATGAAGTAGTCGTCGACGAAACAGACTTCATAATGGTAAAAGAATTGCCTGAAGGAAGTCTAAGGTCTTGGTTAGAGCAATTTCTACCTAAGGAAGGGATGGCATTAGAAGAAGTATATCTAACGACAAAGTTATACATACGTAGTATCAAGATAGAGATGCGAGCCAAGAATCAGAAATATACGGATCATTCAATTAGACACAAGGAGATTAATTATGATACTGAAAGAAGAATTAATACTACAAATAGCGAAGATGAACTCTAAGGAACTTCTTGAATTGATAGAACAGAAGAAGCTAGAAATTTTTGAGTATCTTGAGGATCATCTTATTTCTCACAACGTAGTACAAGTAAGAAGAGTTTTTACATTAAACAGAGATGGTTTCTATGAAATAGACATTGAGTTTTCTACACTATTAGGATTAGTAGAAGCCAGAATAGTTTTTACTGAATCTGATAGTATTCTGAAGAACATTCTTAGAATAAGAGATTCAGAATTGCTTGAGAATTCTTATACGGCATACTTAGATCTTCCTAGAGATCTATCACAAGATAGGCTTATAATGATGCTTTATGAATATCAGACATACCGAAATGCATATACAGAAGCAATGCATGATAAGAGTAGAAGATACGATTACTCGAAGGAGCAAGAATGAGAAGATACGATTTACGTTATCATAATATATAAGGCTAAGATAAATAGAACTTGGTAATGAAAGAAGGAGGAATAAGGAATTTTGGAAAACGAAAGAGACATAAATGAATTGTTAGCATTAATGGAACCGAATCTAGAATCCATAATGAATGTCTACAAAGAGATAGTAACATCTACATCTACTAATGCATGGAATGCAAAAGATTACTTATGGGAATACACGGTATCCTATATCTTTGATTGTATAGGAAATGCAAAGTACGACGAGTTACGGAAGTTCCTAGTAGAGAGTTTCAGACCTTTTGGTAGTGTATCAGATATTCTGATGTCAAGCATGAGTTACAAGTTTGAGACATTAGCATCTATAGTAGCTATCTATCTTAGAACAAATAATAGATTAAGAATGGAAGTACATTTATCAAAATCTAGAAGAAGGAGAGAAGTTCTTAGATGGCTATACAAAATCAATTCTACTATTAGGCTAGGAAAGTTAGCAGAAGTACTAGATTCTTACTATCTAGCTAGAAAGATACTAAAAGATCTAGAGAAGGACGGATTAGTAGAATCTAATAAAGATAGACATGGAAGACTTTGGTATGAGATGACTTGGGAAGGAAGAGACGCCGGAAGATACGATTTAGAATCAGAAAGGAAAATTGAGTTAGTAGATTATTAACTACTCACTTAAGTGATTTTCTTTTAGCTCATAAGAGCTAACAACTTTTAAGTAGAGGTAAATTTGAAATGAAAGAGAATTTGACGCCTAAAGAATTACTAACTAAAATGGTAAAGTTAACATCTATCAGCGTGATTTTCGTAGAACCACATTTTGAGATGATCGATCTAGAAAGATTAAATAAGAATTGTCAAAAGTTCACAATACTAAATGCTCAATCCGAATACTTCACTCCAAAAGATGACGAGTTTCTAAAAGGGTTAGGAGTTTCTGATGATAAAACAGATCGTTGGACTGCTTGGTTAGTAGACGAATGGCATAAGAATGAACCATTCGAGATACTCTATAGAGCACTAACGACATCCCTCATTGACTATATTGATAAGCAAAGACTTCCGGCAATCAAACGAAGATAGTCTTTCTAGATCGATTTGGTTTATAGTACTTAGCGTAACCCAACATAGTATGAATTATGTAACGTTACATAGGAAGTGTTACTATAAACCAAATTAACTATGTTTAGAATGGTGTTACGAATAACAGTCAAAGGAGAATGAAGTCTATGACAGAAATGTTAGTAGATCAGATTGCATTAGGATATGAAGATATGACTTACGATCAAGATCATACGCATTAGTTCATCATATAGTAATGCATATACGAGAAGGAAGGAAGGGAATTGTAGTAGGATTCAAACACTCTAATTCAGGTCCTAATGATTTTAGTACTATATGGTCCGGAAGAGGAATGGTGTTTCTATGATGAACTTCACAGAAATAGCAATACAAGCGAGAGCAGTTTGGGTCAGAGAAGTACTACTAACTACTAGAGATAGTTTAGATGTCGACGATATTACTATACTACAAAAACTATTTAAGGAGAAATAGAATAATGGTCTATATGATTTTCGAATTCAATTATGAAGTACATGATTGCAAGTTCATTCATTATGAACTTGCAGGAAGTACTCAAGAAGCTTTAAAGAATTCATCAGAAGAGAACGAAAGAGTTCAAGAGCTTTTGAATATGCATGATCCAATTTGTTCTATAACAGAATTATTTGATAGTACAGAACGGGATTGGTGTTATGGTGCTTATGCAATTGGAACTGATAATGGTTGTTTTGGATGGATGACTACAAAAGAAATACCTATTAAGGAAGCAGTAGCAATACCTAACTTAGGTAATAACTCTTTGATTGTGATAGCGCAAGAACGATTCAAGAAAGAAGTAGCATTACTATTGAATGAAACATATCCTTCTTCCTTACGAGATAAGATATTGGATTGTGCTACTTGGTTAAATGAATGGACTCTAGGATTTGATAAAAATCAATCGAGGTCAAATCATTCACTTACAGAAATACATTTGAACCTTCTAACAATAGCTAGAGAGATGCATGATAGAGATTTCTGGAGTTCAGTTCCTCCTATAGTTCCAGGAGACTATTGGTTGGTAGCAAAGCTACCCGCTGACGAGAAGAGGACTTTACATCTAGTCAAAGTTTATATTACAGGAAATGATATCGTAGCATACATATGTGAAGGAGTCAATTTAAGTTCATTACCTCCTTCATATTCTGTAGAGAATATAGATGGGCATTGGCAGAAGATAGTAGTAACGTTACCAGCGTTCTAAAAATTAGCTCGTAAGAGCTAAGGAGGTGATATTAATGTCTTGGTTACATCTTTTTGGCGTAGGTATTATGTTTCTGGCATTCACATTAGTCATTATGGATGGTCCGTTTGAGATGGGAGATTCAATACCCAAAAGAATCTATAATCTTATTGGAACGACAATAGTTTTTGTCTTAGGTTATTTCTTATACCAAATATATTAGAAAGGTTAGAAAGGAGGATAGAAATGACTACAGCACAAACGTTTCTACTGATTGGTCTTATCTTTTGTTTCTTTGGTTCTGGTTTAGTCGCTCTCGATATTGTAGGATACATACGTCATGTATTCAAGTTTCGCCGTTTCTGTATTATATGTAGTTGTGGTTTAGGAATGATCATACTAGGTATAGTACTTGTGTACCTATGGCTTGGGGAGGTTATAAAATGAAAGATTGGAATTTGATATTTGGTATAGTACTTCTAGGCGGAGGTTTGATCTTTCTTATAGGTAGTATACTAGACTATGCTAGATGGAAACTCTCTAAAGCAGGTTTAGTCGTTCTAGGTTGTTTAGGTATAACAAGTATTAGTTGGGGAATGTATTTTCTAAAGGAGGTATTAGAAATGAATTTTGGTATGGGAATTGTTGTAGGAGTCACAATAGGTTTCCTATCAAACTTTATAAAGTGGGCTTACTATAAACTTCGTAAACAAGAAGCATTAATGGTAACGGTAGAGAGAAGAAGTCTTACTGAGGATAGTCCTATAAGATTAGCATTAGCTATCTTACAGAATACTAACCTAATAAAAAAGCTTTACCTTTCAGGTGATGATAGCGGATCTCATGTTTGGGAAATGAAAAGAACTGCTTTGTATAAGGAAGGTATCATTCTTTATCCTAAAGAAGAGACCTTAGAAGCATACGAAGTTGAAGAAGAGAATGTTATCGAATGGAACAAGATCACAGAAGACGAAAGAGGTGCTCTCGAAGAAAGATTAAGATATCCAGACGATGAGATACCTATAATAGATCCAAGCGATACAGTTCTCGCTATTGGTAGTATACCAACAAACGATGATGATCAATGCCCCAACGTAGAAGATACTAGTACAGAAGTAGAAGATACTAGTACAGAAGTAGAAGATACTAGTACAGAAGTAGAAGATACTAGTACAGAAGTAGAAGATACTCAAACGGATAGTAGTCCTGACTCATCAAATGATAGTAATAGAAATGAATAACAGAAAGGAGTAAACTTTATGGATTGGCAAGCAGTCAGTTTAGGAAGTATTGCAATTGCTATATTGATAGTAGGATATGCTATCAAAGATAGTTTCTTCTATAGAAATAGAGCACTCAACTCTATAGCAGAATCATTAGCTACAATAGCAGAAGCTATTAACAAACGGAGATGATAAAGTTGAAAAGAATTTTCCAAGTAGGATTAGTGATGAACCTAACAAAGGTCATCGGTGGATGTGGTAAAGAGATACTCGACTCTATGCATCTCGAAGGAGACGTAGTTCAGAAGTATGCCCCAATCTATGCAGTCACTATTCATAGAGATACTGAATGGACTTCTGAAGAGTTAAAAGAAGTCAAGTTAAAGATCAAAGAATTATTTACCGTTCAGTATTCAGATTTGCTGATACACGAACATACTGAGTTCTATGTTGAATGAAAGGAGATTAGATATGGTATTAACTTACGAAGATATGAATTGGTTAAGAGTCGATCTTGCAAATCAAGATGGTTTCGAAGACCTTAGGTTCTTCATCGAACCTTCAGGTCCACATATGCAAATAAATGAAGAGAAAGGAACTATTGAAGGAGAAGGTTTCATAATGAATGAGATAGAAGAAGGAATAGATTATACGATACGAGGTAATGTTACAGTAACGAATCCTTGGACAGTAGTTAAGTTCCTTATGCACAAAGCTACTACGAAAGAAGAGATTGATTTGATTGCATGTAATTCTAGAAAGTTTAAGTCGCTCGATGACGATGAGTTACTAAATCTTGCTGAAGCAATGAAGGAGTACAAAAATTGTTAAAGATCTTAGTAGAGACAAAGTTGATACACACTAATGTTCAATACACAATAACATTAGTAGGCGATAAGTTAATTGAACTAGAATGTATACAAGCTAAATGTACAACGTTTGGATTAGCAATCATCTCAAAAGAGTCTCTAGGAAAACCTAAACCTATGTTCAAAATTGTAATGGCAATAGAAATAAATGGAACGATAGCGGAGAATCGTTTTACTGTTACAGATACTGCGTACGAATTGCACAAACAATTAAAGGTTGAATTTGACCTTACTCATATACCATATACAATGAAGGAGACAAATAACCTAAAGCGAATCTTTATAAAACAAATGTTTTAAGGAGGATGATTCAATGCCCCAAGTTATAGGACCTAGTTTTAGGACCGATAGTATTAAAGAACCGATAGTATTTACTGATACGAAGAAGCAAAACGAATACGAAAGAATACTTAGAGAGTTAAGCAAGCATGGAATACTTAATGATACAGATAGAGATTGGGTATATAGTCTTGCTAGTTCTAGAGTATCATTAGGATTAGTAAAGGAGGAACAGAGATGGAGCGGCCAAAAGTAGAAATGACAACTAAGGAACAGATCATACATGCACTCGAGATCGGACTTACCGTACGGAATACATTACTTCAGGACATAAAGATACCTAATTTAAAAGAGCGAAAAGATCATCATTGGAGACCTGCAACAATCAACAAAGAGAGTAATTGGAATAGCCATTGGCGTAGAGAAGTCTATGTTGTTGATGCAATAGATTCCGATCAATTAATAGTCTTTACGGGCAATTATGGAAACGAATTAATCACAAAAGAATTTGCCGAAGCAAATATAACAATCTCAAAGGAACTTTCTGAAGAAGATTCTGAAGACTTATGGGAGGACTTATTAGCGATTCTCCTAACGAAGCGAGAAGTGATATGAATGAATTAGAAGGAAGACGATTTCGTTATTGGTGTTCTAAGCGTAAGGACAGACTTCATACACTTTGGGGCTTCGGCCATAAGAAGACCGCAGAGATGTATTGTACTCAAGAAGGAGATATAGTTATAGAAGTAGATATAATCATTGACAAAGAAGGAGCGTATTGGGCGTTGTATAAACATGCGGATGACAAATTACATATGATATATCCTCATGAAAGTTTATTTAGAGTGTGCTTTCCTTATGGTCCGGAAGTCTATGAAGAGAAGGGAGAAGGAAAGATAGTCCGATGTAGAGTAGAGGAGATAGAATGATACAGATACCTGTAGTAAAGAAAGACAAGAAGACATTAACCTTTATGAATCACAATATGATAAGATTGGTGAAGAACTAACTAGAACTATCTACGAATATCTAAGAGATATAATATGGCAATTAGTTATCTTAGATATCAAAGAAGGAGAGAAGATAGTACCTTTATCAATCAAAGTAAAGGGCAACGTATCTATCTCAAAAGTCAAATTACGCAAAGCATTAAAAGAACTTCGTTCTGATAAGACAAAGGAAGTATAGTAATGTCAATCACGTGGAGTTCTCGTAAGTCTACTAAGAGAAAGAAATGGAAACTGATCGGAGGACATTATGGAACCAAGTATGCAGGAAGAGGAAAGCATTACAAGAGAGCTTTTCATAAAGCAGAAAGGCAAGCGATCAAGAATCAGTTACATGGATTGCATATAAGGAGATCCTATAATGTCTTCCGATCAAACTTGAATTGGAAAGGATGGTAGAACTAATGGAATCGAGACAACGTTACGAAAAGTATTGGGGTACAGTATCTACTACTATGTCAATAAGAATAAACATAGTATATACAGGAAACAATTTTACTGTAAAAGAATTGCTGGAGATGGTAACAATATTAAAAGTAGACTTTCCTGATACGACTGAAGACAAGATAGATATATATAAAGGAAGGGATACAGACAATTGGTATATAGCGTGTTGGGTAGATCGTAATGTACCTAAAGAGTATTCTAGACTATCAATGTTACCAGCATAAGAAAGGATAGATATGAAATTAATAACGATAACTCTTCCTCCTACTTCCTTAGAGGAAAAGGAGTTAGTAGTATACGAAGGGGAGTTTCTTACTCTCCCTTTAGTATTAGGTCATTTGATTAAGAAGAGAATAGAAGAGATAGTAAGGCAAGCGAGTTTAATAAGAGTTCAGAAAGGTGATACCTCATATACTATAGCATCTCAGATAGAAGTAAAAGTAAAGATCTCAAGATCATTACTAGGAGAAGCTTTAGGAAAGGCTATGCCTGCCGAGGAAG
>Ga0315294_10002572_pt1 | contig 19801 bp, 25 predicted proteins | sample YL17G13_40_MG_FD_203626 | JGI IMG/M metagenome (GOLD analysis project Ga0315294, IMG submission 203626) | Sediment microbial communities from Yellowstone Lake, YNP, Wyoming, USA - YL17G13_40 | ecosystem: Environmental > Aquatic > Freshwater > Lake > Sediment | place: USA: Wyoming | collected...
AACCGGATGCGTACCCCCCAGCCCCACCACCACCGAACCCCCCTGCAGATAAAATTACACTGGCATCGCCTGGATTGTTTCCTCCGGCCGAGCCGTTTGCCCAACTTTGAGCCGCAGTTGTTCCTCCTCCGTTCGCACCGAAGCTCGCGGCAGCCGCATTTGAACCGGCTATGGCATCTATACCTGAAACGGATGTACTCCCGGTCGCCGTAATAATCGCATAGGCTCGATTTCCTCTTCCGCCCGAAAAATCTGAACTCAAACCACTATAGTTGAATGCGGTTTGCCCGCCGCCACCTGCCGCCACCAGAATAGGAACCGATGTATTCGCGGCGTCTACGATTGTGGTCGCGCCACCTCCACCCTTTCCCTGATAAATCGTGAGTGTCGGAACTACATTACCGTATCTACTAACCCCTTGTTGTCCAATTGTGATGATAAGATTTTGACTTTTTGTAAAACTGAATGCACCGGCGACTACAGCACCGTATCCACCGCCTTGGGCACTTGCAGTTGAGTTTGTGCCAATGGCTCCTCCTTGATGCCACCCCCCTGCAGCACCGCATGCAATAACAGAATAGGTCGCCGTCGCCGGAACTACCCATTTTTGATATCCTGGTAAACTGTTATGCAAGGACCAATATGAGGCAAACCATGGTTGCGCGGCAACATTCGAATATACATCATATGTATAAAATGGCTGACCGAACCCACCCGGGGATGTAAGCGGCGTCTGAAAATTCGCCAACGTTGTTCCAGTCCGTCCAGTAACGTTCGAAGAAGTAAATAAAAAATTGTCGAAAGTGTACAAGTCAGTACCTCCACCCACTTTTGTTCTTCCGCCGAGATCTGCGCTCAGACGTATAGTTGTCCCCGCACCGATAGGGATGGCTGGCGATGCCGGTGTGTATGTCCCTGAAGCGAATCGAAAATCGGTGTTCATGGAACGAGACGGAGGATTGATCGATAACGTAAATTCTGTTGCTATATTGGTAAAAGTGATAGTGGAACCAGATGGTGGTGTCGGCATCCTATTGTATTAAAAGAATAAAGAATTTTTCTAGAAATGGGTGCTCCTGGTGTGGAATACCGTTTCATGTTCAACGATTGTCTTGAAAACCAGTCAACGTATTATCTTTGCTCGAAAGCACTCCCTGAAGATATGATCAATGCTGTTCGAAGTGTCTTGGACACGAAAGAACTCAAGGATGCGGCGGTTAATGATAATGAAGTGGATAAAACGAAACGACGTTCAAAAGTCTATTTTCTTCCCAAAAACCAAGAGTTTCTCGATATTTACAAGACGTTCCACGAAATTATCGCAAAGTGCGACTCGGAATTTTATCGTTTTTCACTTAGTGAATTTGCTGAGCCTATCCAATATACCGTGTACGACTCTGAGGACCAGGGCTATTACGACTGGCATTTAGATATGGGACATGAGAAGGCTCGACGCAAACTCAGTTTGGTCTGTCAGCTTTCGGATCCGTCTGAATATGAAGGCGGTGAGCTTCAAATTCATACGGGTGATATTCTTGTACCTGAAAAAGATAAAGGGAATGTGGTTGTCTTTCCAAGTTACATGTTACATCGCGTCACGCCTGTTACGAAAGGCGTGCGGCGTTCGCTTGTGATGTGGGTCGAGGGTCCTGCATTTACTTAGGAGAAATCTCGCCGCGAATGTCGTCATAATCATATTGTGATTCGTCTTGTGGTATTTAACGAGATGCAGTCACGGCGAAGATGGGCTGGGACGGCTTGGGCGTGCCCAGGAACTTGTTCATCAACAGGAACACGACGATGGCCAGCAGCGTCGTGAACACGGCGCTCAGCAGGTAGTACGAGCCGCCGTTCTTGGGCACGGACACCACCTGAGCAATCACGTAGCGGACCAGGTCCATCCACGCGATGGCGGCGCCGAAAGAAAAGCCGGCAACGACAAAGTTGGCGGATTGGCTGGAAAACTCGGAAGCAACTTGGGCAATGCTCATTGTACTGTTTGCCCAGAAAAAAGTTTGACATCCTGACTACTGTGGTGAATGAGGGCCTGCTGTCTTATACAAATTTCACCAGAAAGCCGTCAATGTTCCCTGTATTCGTAACCGTCCTGAATGTCGTCTCGTCTGAGTTGTACACGGTCATTGGATTCGTGTCATAGTTTCCCCCGACGTACACGTTTTCGGTCGAATCAACTGCTATAGAATTTATAGTTCCGTTGCCTAGCCGGGACATCCATCGTGCCTTTCCTGTTGAGTCATACTTGACGATGATACCATCGGTAGAACCGGAATTTGTAAGCGTCCCGAATGAAAAACCACTCGAGTTATATACTGTTATGGTGGATGAACTATAGTATCCCGAAACGAACACATTACCGGTTGAGTCTGTCGCTATGCTGTTATAGCCGAACACCCCAGTCCCTCCAATACGAGTCGCCCATTGACCAAACCCGGCCGAGTTGTATTTGACGATGATAATATCATACGCCTGGGAACTTTGGAGCGCCTGAAACGTCGAACCGTCCGAATTGTACACTGTCACCGGGTTGGAAGCATAATACCCAGAGACATATACGTTTCCATTAGTATCGGTCGCCACCGAGCTTATAGTCGTATCACCTCCGATTCGGGTCGCCCACTGCGCCGTCCCGGTCGAATTGTACTTGATGACGAAGCCAAATGTATAAGCCGTGTTTGTAAGCGTCCCGAATGTAGTTCCGTTAGAATTATAAATGATCACAGGATTTGAAGCATAGTATCCTGAGATGTACACATTCCCATTGGAGTCCGATGCTATGCCATACGAAGTTTCAAGATCAACTCCCGATACACGGGCCGCCCAATGAGCAGCTCCGGCCTGACTATATTTGACCAAAAAAATGTCTCGAAGACCTGAATTAGCAAGCGTTCCGAATGTAGTTCCTCCAGAGTTATAAATAGTGACAGGACTCGATGTATAATATCCAGTGACGTATGTGTTTCCTAATGGGTCCGATGCAATACCACCGATGCTCGACTCATCGCCCGTACCTGCGATGCGAGTTGCCCATTGAGCCGTTCCTGACAAATTATACTTGACGACCAAAGTATCCATGGATCCAGAGTTTGCAAGCGTTCCGAACGTACCTCCTCCGACGTTGTAAATAGTCACGGGATTTGATGTATACGTGCCAGTGACAAATACGTTTGCGGCATTGGTGGTGACATCGAGAATTTCCGTCCCGCCACTGATACGAGTCGTCCATTGAGCAATCCCGGACGAGTTGTACTTGACGATAAGCCCGTCGTCTGTCCCTGAGTTTGCTAGGGTTCCAAAAACTGAATCATTCAAGTTGTAGACTGTCACTGGATTTGAGCTATAATTTCCCGCGATGTATATATCCCCAGATGAATTGACTGCGATGCCATTGATTTTTTCATCCGAACCCCCACCTATATGAGTCGCCCACCGTGCAGTTCCTAAATGTGTTGGCGACGAATATTTCACTATAAAAGCGTCATTTTGACCAGAGTTGGTCAGGGTCCCGAACGTCGTGTTATTTGAATTGTATATCGTAACGGGATTTGCATAAAAAGATCCAGCAACATACACAGAACGGGCATTATCTACCGTCATGGCGTTTATATAAGAGCCGTCTCCTCCTCCAGTTCGGGTCGCCTCTTGAGCCATGCCGGATGAATTGTACCGAACAACAAAACCATCGGCGACCGTTGTGGTGAGCGTCCCAAATACAGTTCCATCGGAGTTGTACACTGACAACAGACTGGATTCGTAGTATCCAGAGATGAATATATTCCCCCCGGAATCGACAACAATGTCACCGTAACCAAGATCAAACGCTGTACCGCCAACTCGAGCCGCCCATTGAGCCGTTCCGGACGAATTATACTTGACGACCAAAGTATCCATGGATCCAGAGTTTGCAAGCGTTCCGAACGTACCTCCTCCGGCGTTATAAATCGTCGTAGGATTTGACGTATAGTACCCCAAAACGAATACATTTCCACTATTGTCCGTCGTTATACTGTCTATTTCGGTGTCGCCCCCGATTCTGGTCGTCCATTGAATAGTTCCAGACAGGTTGTACTTGACAATAAGCCCGTCGTTAGTTCCAGAGTTGGTAATCGTCACGTAACCCGCAGTTCCGTACTGGCTCCCGTTGTATATATTTAAAGGATCGACACTGAAATGTCCAGCGACATATACATTACCATTTTCGGCCCATGCAGATTCGATGGTGGTGGCACCATCGAATCCGACGCGAACCGTAAAACTTACCCATTGGGCCATCCCAGACGAATTATACTTGACGACGATTCCTTCAATCAAATCTGCGCCGTCCAATGCCGTGTACGAAGAACCATCCGAGTTATAAACTGTGGGCCCTGTTGGGTTCCAAGAAGCATAATTTCCAGTAACGTATACATTTCCTCCTAGGTCGACCGTCACATCATATCCCGAATCTCCATCTGTTCCCCCGATATGGGTTGCCCATAATGCAGTTCCGCTTGTATTATACTTGACCAAAAGTATATTCCTGAACCCCTGATTCACAACCGTACCAAATACACCGCCCCCGGCGTTGTACACTGTCATGGGGTTCAAAGAGTAATCGCCAGAAACATATAGATCCCCGTTCGAATCTGTTACAACACCACGGAGGGCAACATCCCCCGCGATCCGAGTCGCCCACTGAGCCGTCCCGGCCGGATTGTATTTGACTATTAGACCATCATTTGAACCCGAATTTGTCAATGTTCCGTATGTTGCCCCATTTGAATGGTAAATTGTAGTAGGATTCGATGAGTATTGCCCGACTGCAAAAACATTTCCACCGATATCGTTTGTTATACCGTCGAAGCGATCGTAGATCGTACCAGCGGCTCGGGCCGCCCAATCACCAGTCAGGGCACGCAAAGGAGGTAATTGATTCCATAAATAACCCTTTGTAGTTCCTGTTGTATTTGTAAAGTAAGCTTTCGTACTCCCAACGTTGTTCGAGAAGCTCATCTATTTTTCGTCAAGAGATTAATATTTTATTACAAACCCGTTAAAATAGGTTGGATCACCTGCCATTGTCCCGTACGTCGTTCCGTTCGAATTATAGAGTGTCATGGTGTTCAGGTAAGAACCCCCGACATAAACTCCACCTGAACTGTCTACTGCCATGCCATTCGGAGTTGGAAAAGCGCCGGTGGATGTCAAAATTTTCGATGCATACTGAGCTATACCACTCGAGTTATATGCAACGACAAAACCGAAACCAATACCACCATTCGAAAAAGTCGTTCCAAAACTTGTCCCGTTTGCATTATAGATTGTCATCGGATCTGAATCAGAAATACCACCAACATATATGTTTCCAATGGAATCAAAAACAACCGACCTCCGACATTCGTCTGTACCACCACCGTCAATCCGAGTTGCCCACTGAACTACTCCCGATGAGTTGTACTTTATCAAGAATACCGAACCATTTCCAGAGTTGCTCAGTGTTCCATAAAGTGTCGGTGTTCCGATCCCATTGGCGCTATATATAGTTAAAACGTTACTGTTGAAATAGTTTCCGGCGACAAATATGTCGCCGCTCGAATTGACACTAATACTGCGTACGTCGACCACGTTAGTCAGTCGAGTTTTCCATTGAATTGCTCCGGCTGCATTAAACTTAAGAATCATACCGTCTTGAACACCTGAACTCGGCAACGTTGTACTGGCTCCTAAATTAGGTGGTTCTATGGTTAGAGTAAACTCCGTGTAATAGCCGCCTACGATTACACTTGCATCGACCGGACTAACACCTATAACGTTGATAGGCGCATCACCGTAAGTACTAATACCATCACCTGAGAACGTATGTCCTACCCATTGAACTGCCCCGGCCGTGTCGTATTTAACGAACCATCCATCCGAATTACCTATACTACTAGGTGCATAACCAAAAAGTGTTCCACCGCTTGCAGTAGAATTATAGATTTCAAAAGGGGTGTATAAACTAAACACCCCACCGACATACACATTTGAACCAGCATCGCTAGCCATCCCGTATACTCGTGTAAGGTCCGCTGATGAACCTTGTTTTGCGGTCCACACGACACTTCCGGACGTGTTGTATTTGACCAAAGGTGCGTTGACAGTACCGCTAGAACCGATATTTGAAATCGTCCCAAACGATGTTCCGCTTGAATTGAAGACTGTCACTGTAGTATTACTAAAATTTCCGCTGACGTATACGTTCGCACCAGGGTCTACCGCCATGCATACCAACTCTGCTCGGTTTCCGATATGAGCCTTCCATTCAACTGTACCGGATGAATTATACTTGGCGATATACCCATCCTGCAAATTTGCAGTCGTCTGAGCCATTGTTCCAGATGAAGTACCGCTTGCATTGTAAAATGTACATATTGCGCCGTATGAACCCGTGACGTATACGTTTCCGTTCGTTTCAGCTACAAGATCTGATATGTTGTTAAAATTGGCGCTACTGTAAATTCGGGTCGACCAATCGGGAAACAAGTTGTTAATCGTAACAGGGAGAGGGGTAATGGGGGTAATGGTGAGGTACGTTTTATTCCCACTTCCCGAGTTCGTGAATATAATTTTATTGCCTGGAGCTGCACTATTCGTCAAAAATATGCTCATCTACTTTTCATCAAGAGATTCGTCCGGAACAAACGACTCAGCCTGGACAATCGTGGCGTACATAACCGTCGACGGGAGCTCATCATCGCTTGTGTCGTCGAGCACCATGTGAATCTGTTGTGTCGTAAATCCCTTTACACTGAACTTTTTGCCTTGTCGACCGCACTTTTTAGGATAGCTTCGACAGGTGAAGTCGGCTCCCACGAGTCCCATGTGTCGGCACACGTATTCATATTGACATAGAGTTCTTCGGTGCCCTCGTAACGCGTGAAAGGCTCCTCCGACTCATCCACCTCGATCGCCTCCTCGTCGTCATTGTCTGAATCATAAATTTCGGGAAACAACGAGCCAATCTGCTTGCCAGTCACATTGCGGGCCGCATACATGAGCCCATAAGAAATATCCATGCCGGTGATCGTGTCGCGACCACACGCCTTGGCATAATGACTGCCGAGGATCGTCGCCGCCTCCATCACCGGAATGAGTATATCGATCGCAACATCCTCCATGATTATATGGTACTTCCTGGATTCACTTGTCTATATGCGTAAAGGTCGTAGAACCCCTCGTGGCGACACATCGGACATGTCAGTCCTCCAATCGGAACTGGGCGCTGGCCATCGTAGTGCACCTGGTGCGTCGGCTTGATCATGCGCCTGAAGCACGGCGGGCACACCTCATGTCGGCACGCCAACATCCTCTTGGAGTTGTCGACAGTCAACATCTTGTTGTAGCACACCGGACACTCTGGAATCGTGGTTCCGTCGACACCCGACTCTGAAATCTTACGGAGAATACACTTCTGGCACGTCGGCTCATCTTCAACGTGTATATGCTCAATCAGCTCATCTGTGCACGTGGTGCACAAGCGGGTGTTGTTGAGTATATAAAACATCTCGCGTCGAGAATCATCAGTCGGGCAATTGAACATACGAAACGTCCGCGGCCACGACTTGGTGCCCGCGTAGTAACGGACCAAGTAGTTTCCACTGTTACGGTGGACCAGTTTGAACCGCAAGCCGTGCGTATTCGTATAGTCCATTGATGACTATGCGTCGCGTGTTTTTAACGGCATGGGCAAAAGTTCTCCTGCTGCCGGTTGAAAAGCAAGGCAATCACCTCGTTGCGATAAAACACAGCCAAAAGGATGAGTATCCACAAGAGAGCAATCACAAGTTTCATTCTTAATCTACGTCAGCATAATCTTCCTCCTCCTCAAAGTACTCCTCGTCTTCTGAGGCGTCATCATCCTCCTCTTCATCCTCTTCATCATCCGAGTCTGACGGGACATAATCAGAGTCGGACGACTCCTTGACCCAACCCTCGTCGGCCGCCTGAATGAACCCCGCCTCGAGCTCATCGTCGAAATACTCGATGACATAGTCGTCGTCAATCTCATAGGTTCCATCCTCGTACCTGTACACGACCCGCCCGTGATCTCGCTCCTCGGTCACGGAGAGGAACTGAATTACGTAATCGTGGTCTCGCTCTTCAATAACACGTGCGATGAGTCCGACGGGCTTGGGTCCTCCGTTATCGGTCAAAACACGAACAAGCATACTGGCAGCTGCAAAGGTAGTTTTTTTCTTTTTTAGACGCACATCGTGAGTAAAGACAAGTTGTTTGTCGACCTGGATCTCTCGCATGCCGGACAGCCCGCCATGAAGAGTGGTGGCAGCGTGTGTGTATGTGCAACCGCTAGAGTCGGTATGACGGACGACGGCGTTCTGGTGATTCTCTGGACCGGCTTTTGTTTGATGTGCAGGTGACAGTAGCCATCCGTCTTGGCTGAGCGTGAGCAGCGTTTTCCCTTACCGGTGAGGCCTTTGCAGCACGTCGAGGGTGTGTCAGCCATCGTGTCAAGGTCGCGCATGAGCTGACGCAAAGAAATGTCGTAGGTCCTCGAAATCTTGTCGAGCATGATGTTGATGCGTTCATTGACACGCTTCTCAATTTCATCTTCAATCAACTTTGATATTTGGTCCATATACATCTTGTGCGTCATTGCTTTAAAAACACGAGCGCCTGTATGAACAGATGCCGAAGTGGCATGCAGTGAATCTAGAGGATGTAAATTTCGGCGGCGCCAAGAATGGCACGACCAAGTTTACGGTCGGGGGCCAGCCGTTCCGCTTCCAGATTCCGGTGGGCCGCGTCCTGTACAACGGGCTCTCGGAATACAAGTCGATCACGCTCGATGTGCCCGAGGCTTTCATAGCCTGGTGGCGTCAGACGTTGGAGCCGGCGCTCGTCGCCGGTCTCACGCCGTTCAATTCAAACCTGAAAGAGTCGGGGCTCCGACTCAAGGTGGACAAGTCGACGCAATTTTTCAACTCAAAGAAGGAGATTTACTTCCCAGAGTTGAAAGATGGTTTGTTGGGCGGTTCGAGTGTCACGTGCATCATCGAAATCGCCGGGACGTATTTTTTTCAAGAGTCGCACGGGCTCACGATTCGGGCGCACCAGATTGTGCTCGCCGAGAATGAGGCACCACCACCACCTGATGTGGTGGAGGACTCGTCGACTCTCAAGGGGTTTTCATTTATCTAGACATGCGGTGGCTCAGGATGCGGCGGAGCAGAAGAGCATCCTGGCTGATGCGGCGCGGGCCACCGGTGTACTTGGCCATGGGCTTGCCACCGTAGTAGACGCGGTGGTGAGGCTTGACGGTGAACTTGCTCGTACCCTTGGTGATGTGGGACACCTTGGGGCGGTACGTCATGTTGCCCATCTGCGTACGCTTCACAAACTTACCAGTCTTGGTCTTGTAAACGCGGAACCCGTTGGAAATGTAGCGAGTCGGAATCATTTACTCTCTGTCTAGAAATTTTTGGGCGCATGGGCCTCGACACACTCGTACAGCTTACGCTTGGGGCTACGTACGCCGGCGCTCTTGTCCTGTACGATGAGCTTGCCTGGGTACTTCTTGGCGAGGTCGAGCATGTCGTAGCACAGCTTGACCGCCTTGGAGCGCTCGACGATATATTTTTGCTGGGGGGTTGGCATTATTAGAGACTCAGAAAGTTTTTTGCTTCACACATTTGTACAACGCCTTGCCATCTTTGCCGACGTTGAACAGAACCATGCCAGTTAGCTCGAGCTCCTTCCGGCAGATGCGCGTGTTGATGGCCCACGGGCTCTCCTTGCCCTGCTTCTGCTTCGCCCGACTGACAACCTCGCGACTCGATTCGGACACGACCAGTTTTCTCGCCGAGAGCTTGCCGGCCGTCGTAACCTTCTTGTCCTTGGTGTGCAGTACGACTGCGCGAGACGCCATACATCTACTAAAGAAAAAATGCCATTTCAGAGTAATGTATATCAAGTGCACCGCCACCTCCGGGGCCTTAGGGCCCCATTGTGCCGTATGTGCCTAACTCGTGTAGCTGTTGCGCGGAACGCAGGATGATATCGCTTCTCATGGAGTACTCTCGGCGGGCCGGTGTCCCAAAGGCTCGATTCAGCCACTGGACGAAACGCAAGTACGGCACGCTCATCATTCAACGTGTCCGGAAGGATGGTCAGCCCGGAACGTCAATGCCGTGCGTCGTGTGCCGAAAGGTGCTCGACCGCACGAGGATTCAGTGGACGGCTCACGTCAATGCCACGTGGGTCCGAAGCACGGATGATGACGTGCCAAACTCCAAACCAACCAACAAACAAAAGAATCTATGGGCGAAATCGAACAAGCGTTTTCAGGGTCCGACAAACGTCCGAGTCGCGCGCCACAAGTGACCATAAGTAGTTTTTGGCGCAGAGGTGGTAGTACAGTGTGTCTGCGAGCCAAAAGCATGTGTGCCACCCGATAAAGACAATCAAGGGGCGATAATCCATAAAGTGAGTTCGATTTCAATCTTTAAACCATTACACTATCAGTGGCTCGTTTTAAAAAACTTGGCAATCGTCCGCAACTTCATTGAAACCACAGCTGGCACCTGACGCTCGAGCTTCTGATCTCCCAACACATCCGCGCACACCTTCGACTTGGACAGCTGCAAATTCACAATCGCCTCTTCGATACTTGGGAGGTCGTCCGACAAATCCTTGTAGATGAGCTTCTGGACCACCACCGGCTTCGTCTGACCCGTGCGATGCGATCTTCCGATCGCCTGCAACTCCGTGGCGGGATTCCACGCCGGTGCCGTAATGTAGACACGCGACGCCTCCTGCAGATTCAGGCCCACACCACCGGCCCGAATCTGGATGAGAAACACGGCATTCGGAGCCGCCGCCTTGAAGGCGTTGATCCGTTCGACTCGTTCTGTCGTATCCACATTCCCATCGAGTCGAAATGCCGGTACACCCGCCTCGACCAGTAGTTCTTGGATCCGGTCAGTCTCACCCGTAAACTGAGTGAACACGAGCGACTTCTCATCCGGGTGGGATGCAATTGACTCGAGGATAGCCTCGTGTTTTCGCGAGCGCCCGGTGTACGCCAAGGGGTCCGTCTTATTCTTGATCGCCATCCCATCCAGGTATAGTTGTGGCCAGACCATCACTTGCCGGATTCGCAACAAGCACTCGAGAATCTCCATCGAGTTTGCAGAGGTCCCAACCTCGCGAATAAACCCCTGCCCGGCCAGATATGCGTCTTGGTACAACTGTTGCTCTTCGGGGTACATCTCCAGTTCGACATTCGAAAAATTCATGGGTGTATCGGACATCACTTGGACATCCGCCTTGGTTCGACGAAGAACCAACTCTTTGCGGATGCGTTCATATTCGCGCGCCACCGTACCATTCGAGTAGCCTACAAACTGACAGAGCGTCACAAAGTCCCGCATACTGTTGAAGATTGGTGTACCGGACACGACCCACCGAACTTCGGCCGACATACCGCACAGCGTTTTGAAGATCTTCGCCTTTGGGTTGCGGATCTCGTGACCCTCGTCGAGGATGATTCGATCCCACGTTTCCCCCACCAGATCCGCGACAACAGAGTAGGGCGCAAGTACAATCGGCGCATCCTTCAGGGTGCGTTGCGGGCCATCATACACGTGGACATACATGGCCCGGCGACTCAACTCCTCGGACCACTGGGTGATGATCGACTTTGGGACGACAATCAGGGTGCGGCCGAGAGGGTTGGCTCGCATAGTCTCGATGAGCTGGATCGTCTTCCCCAGGCCCATCTCATCGCAGAGAAAACCTCCACGAGGTGTCTTGCCCGTCTCGCGGTTTACCAGCCAGCGAACACCAGTCTCCTGGTACGGAAAGAGCATTTTGGTTAGGGCTCATGTCGAAGCGCAATGGTCAGTGGAGACAGAACCTAGTTTTTTTCCACATCCTAAGATAGGTATGCCGGAACCCAACATCGTTGGATTCTCAAAAAATTATTGGACCAGAGGCGGTGCCGCACCCGCACCTGGGCCCGCACCACCACGTGCAAATGCGGGGCCTTCAATGGTCAAGCGCACCGAACAATTCATGTCAAAGGGACTCAAGAGTCTCAGTGAAGGTATATTCGTAACCAACAAGACACGTCTGGCCCAGTTTGAACAGGAGCTCGCGGCTGCGCAGGCGAGAGGCAACCAAGAGAGCATCGAAAAGTACACTCGCTTGATAACCAATCTCAAAAAGAAGAGCACCCAAGTCTCTACTGCGAACGTGGCTGCAAAGTATGCCGCCAATAAGCTGAAAGCAGCGACGACCATCCTCCAATCAAACAAGCTGGAAATGGCCAAACTCGAAATGAAGCTGAATCGTACACAAAAAGCCGGACTGAACACATCGAATCTCCAGAGCCGAATCGGCAATCTGCAGAAAAAGATGACGACCCGGGTCGAACAAAAAGAGATGGCCGAGCACAAAAAGAACGAAGCCCGTGAGGCGGTCGAGCGCAAAAAGAGCGAGGCTCGTGCGGCTGCTGAGAATGTGGAGAGGCAAAAGAAGGCGCTCCGCAATGCCGTCGTCGCGGCTCGCCTTCAGATGAACAGCGCTCAACCCGAACCGAGTCAGGGCAACCGGCTCGCCTATGCCACCGCTCTGCAGGCTTACAAAAACGCCGGACTCTCCATGAATAACCGTAACGGCAGCCTTGGCCGACTCAAGTACAACAGCACCGGGGTGCTACGTCGCAGCACGACGCAGCCCAAAAAGACGACGTTGAACACGCACTACGATTTCATTAGAAATGTACGGTCGAAATTGTCCAAGACGTCAAACCCTCGTGACAAGAGCAAACTGCTCGACGAAGCGCTCTCGAATCTCAGTAAACGTCTGTACGCGACGTCGAACAACAGACGTGCTCTCGAGATGATTGACAACTATCGTCGCATTTCTTCAAACACCGGGTACACGTCACATCTCAACCGGCGCGCTGAACGACGCAAGCCGAAGAAGAATGAGAACAAGAACAAGAAGAGTGCCGGCTGGTCGGGCGGCGGTGGTCAACAGATCATCTTCGGGCAACCGGGTGGCGGCGGGGCTGCCCCTGCGATGAACAGAAGCCCTGCCGCCCCTGTGTTTATTCCGACGGGCGGTGGTGGCGCAGCACCCGCTCCGATGATGATACCGGGTGGTGGCGGCGCGGGTCCTTCGATCAGTGTCAACCCTACCATCAGGGTGAATGTGTCACCGGCGGCTGCGCAGGCGGCGACGCAGATGCTTCCCCCGATGGAGCGCTCGGCTCTCAACAACGCCGGTGGGTATCGTCGCGCTGCATCGCTCGTTCAGGGTGCAGGCGGCCCCGAATCCGTGTCGCGTGCTCTGAACGCCCTTGAGACCAGCAACGGCAACGTCACGAAAGCCATGGCAAAGACGGGCCTGCCGAAGAATGTGTTTGCGAACGTGAACAAGCTCGGGGGCCCCGTGACGGCGCGTCGCGCGCTCACGGCTGTCAAGAAGGTTTCGCGTCGCACGCGGGGTGCACCGCCCTCGAAAGGTCGTGCGCCCGTGAGACGCGCGGGTAAACCAAAGGCAGCCGCGAAGAAAAAGTATGTTTCGTCCGCATGCGCCACATGTGGTAAACGATCATCCACCAACCAAATCAAACTCGTCATCAGTCAACTCCGTCGTAACAACCTCGAAAAGAACTTCTTGAAATGCCTTCTTCCGTAAACCTCCCCGGGATTGTCGCTGGTGCAACTGTTATCACGTACGATCCGAGCATTCTTTGCCGGGACGACACGTTCCGGTACATCGTGAGCCTGGATGACATCCGCAAGAAACACGAGGACTTGCCATCTTGGGTCCAGATTACAACCATCACGATGACGTGTAAGCTTTTGGCGTCCGAGCGAATCAATCTCGATCTGATTCGCGAGGCGTTCCGCAAGGATGGGTCGATTCGTATTCGGCGCAAGGGGGCGCTCTGCGATGGCCACACGTGGACCATGAAGGAGACGACGTTCTATAACCAGGTGACGATCGGCTATATGGATCAGTACTCGACCAAGTCGATCAAGGTGTTCCCGAACGGTTCGTTCCAGGTGGCGGGTTGTTCGGACCTCTATGATTGTCAGCGTGTCTCCAAGCAGCTCTCGTTCCTTCTGAGCAGCATCCTCCAGCTGCCAGAACCACTAACTGCCGAGGCGTTCCGGGTCGTGATGATCAACACCAACTTTGCTCTGAATCGCCCCGTGAACCTGAACACGATCATCGAGAAGCTGAGCCCCGACCCTATGTTCGAGGTGTCCTTCAACCCGGATCGGTACTCGGCCGTCAAGATCAAGTTCAAGCCGCGACCCGAAATGAAGCAGGTGACCGCGAGTGTGTTTTCGACCGGTAAGATTATCGTGACGGGCGCCGAGACCCTCAAGGAGATTGCGTTTGCGTACGACGTGCTCAACACGAAGCTCAAGCATATGGCGTACGACAACACGCTTTTTCTGAACATCCTCGAAGAGGTTCAGAACAAGCCGGACTACGAAAAGTTGCGCGACGCGTGTATCGACGCGGCGAGCTACTACCTCAAGGATGACGACGACGAACTCTGGTCGATCGAGGATGGCGATTTTGACGCGATGTTTGACGTTGGTCAGCGCATCGCCAAGGAGATGGCGAACCGCAAGTCGACGTCATCCGACACGGTGCTCGGGGCCAAGTTTGGAGCTTGGGTCAAGACGCTCAAGGCTCGGGGGGTAACTTCATGGCTCTGAAACTTCGTCTGATCCTTCGTTGCTGCTGTTTACACGTGCGCGGGCCAAGTTTATAAGGGAGTCGGCGACCGAGCGCAACACGGGGCTGGTGGGCGGCGTAGGGAGGCCCTCTTTTGGAAGGGCCATGAAGTTGGGGAGCTTGGAACGCTCAACCGGGTTACCTTGTTCTATTGCAGTGTTTAATTCAGAAAAACATTCACCCATGAATGCTTGTCCCTCTGTCACGCGATCCGAGCGCGCCAGTGTTATTTCTTTTGAGATTTTTAGAGCCAGACGCTTGAATGAGATTGATGAACGCAGTGCGTTGGTCATCTTTTCGTTGATTTTCATGTACAACTGGATTGAGCCCAGGACGCCAGTCCCAGCGGACAAGACGGCGTTGATGATGCTGACAAACTTTTGAGGCACAAACTCGTTCAAGGCCACGGCAGTCAGGGCGTTGACCGATGAGACGATCAGGATAGGTATGTTGAATTTTGACGACAATCTGTGGTAGTACTTATAGTCCACCGTGTGGTGGTTATAGTAAACGTCACACTGACGCTCCATTTTTCGCAGAAATTCCTCCTCTTCGTCAGTCCATTTTTCCTTATCTTTCCCACGGGTCGTAAATGTGAAGAGCGAACTTTCCATCTTGATATACCAAAAGATTTTCTCCAGCAGAAGTAATGTCGACACGACTCGGTATGGGTGACGGCCGCTGCATCACGGTTTTCGATTCGACCCGTCTGTATAATGACGCGATCATGAAGAAGCAGGGCATCGCTTACGAGGACAACCTGTCTTACCGCAAGTACCTACAGGAGAAGGGCCCGGACGCGTTCGTCATCCCGGCCAACGGCGCATGCGCCATGCCAGGCTTTGGCCGTCAGGCGGACTCATCAGATTAAGATTACAGACGCTCAACTACTACTACTCTATGAAGATTGTGATTGACGGCAACATCGGTGCCGGCAAGACAACCCAGCTCGACATCCTTGAAAAAAAGGGGGTTCGTGTGAGGCGCGAGCCGATCAACGAATGGCCACTCGATCTTTTTTACAAGGATATGGCTCGCTGGGCACTGACGCTCCAGCTTGCAGTGATGCAGACGCACCAGCCCATCAAGACCAAGGATGTTGTTGTGTACGAACGATCATTATTGTCGTGCCGGCATGTATTCTGGGAATGCCTGAAGGCGAACGATCACGTCAAGGCAATCGAGGATGTCATCCACGAGCGCGCCTATGAAAAGTACTCGTGGTTTCCTGACGTGTACATCTTTTTGGCTATAGACCCTGAAGAGGCGTTCGAGCACATCCAGTCCCGCAAGGGTCAGGCGGGCGACACGGGCATCACGCTCGAATACCTGAAAGAGATTGACAAGCTGTATCGCGCACTGCTCATGAATGTGCCGTGCCAAGTTCATGTCGTCAAGGCGGCAGGGCGAACCCCAGATGAGATTCATGCCGATATTTCACGAATTTTGTCATTGTATACAATAGATGGCGTGCACGTCAGTGACGATGGACGGTCGAAAGTGCAAAAGGCCAGCTCTGATCGACGGTCGATGTTGTGTGCACCACTCCCAAACATGTGCCGTCTGTCTTGAGCCGGTCCCAAGCCTCAACTCAAAGGCGACGAAGCGCCTTTCATGCACACACGCATTTCACACCCAGTGCATCCTCACATGGTTTGAAACGTCGGATGAGTGTCCGACGTGCCGAACCGAGCAGGACACTGACACCATCATCATTTTCAAAAAACGCATCGAGGATAACCTCAGAGTCAAGTACCAAGATGCGATACGATCACTGCAGCACGAGGTGAACATACTCAGATCGCGTCGGCCACGTAACCTTTTTCCTCGTAGAGAAATACATGACAACGTGTACGGCGACTACACGTCAGGGGGTGCAGTGTAAACTCAAGGCTCGTTCAGGCGAGCAGACGTGCTCTCGTCACGCCGTCACTTCACCGCAATGTCCCGTTTGTCTGTCTGACATGTCTGTGGCGTCGTCCCGGACGCTCGAGTGCGGTCATGTGTTTCACACACGCTGCCTCGACCGTTGGAAGAGAACATCACGGACATGTCCGATGTGTCGGGTCCCCTTTGATCAACCCATGTACAAGGTTCGGGTATCGGTCCAACGGGTAGCGGATGGTCATGTATCGGCCGATTCGTACACGGCCAGCAACGTCACTGGTGTCGTGAACGCCTTTGGCATGGATCCATTTGTCGATCCACGATTCATCACCGATATCCTCTTTGAGATTGCAGGAAACGAATCCATCTCGGAGGTGTTTAACGAGCTCGGAATCAATTTGCCGTCCGGGCCTTTCGTGCCCGTCGCAGCGCCGTCTTTCCCGCGTCACACCTGACACAATACGCCGAACAAAATTTGGAATAGTTCAGGACACCATAGTTTCGATCGGCCCGACGCGGGTTTGCGATCGTCTTCCCGGACGCATCAACAATGACGGGCCCGGCCCCGAATCCTTGTTTATGAGCCCAGAGCCGAACCGGTACGACCATCAGGCGACCAGCCTTGAGCTTGCCGTCAGGGTCCGGCACCTCGTTCAGACCGTTTAGGTTCCGCAGCTCGCGGTTCGCATTCGTCGCGATCCGACCGTTGTTTGCACTACTCGGACGGGTTGAGCGCTTATAGGCGGCCCGGATCACATTTTGTGGGACCCTGAAAAACTTGGCCAGCCCTTGGACGGTGTCAGCCGGGCGTCTCTGACCCAAAGAATTGGCGCTCGAAGCACGAGTCTTGTACACGACCCGGAAGATTTGCTTGTACCAGTGGAAATCCCCACCGTTCGGTGCCACAAAGTTCATCACTTTGTAATAGCCGGGTTTGCAGACTGACGTCGAACTCTTCAGTTGGTACGCCAGGCCTTTATAGTCAGCCAGAACGCGCTCGGCAATGCCCTTACATGATCGAAAGTCTAGCCCCCAGGCTTTGTGATTTGACATGTTCCCCGGGACGTCTTTGTTGATCGACCGAGGATTGTTCAGGTCGAAGGCGTAGTCGTAGCAATTGTCGTGGTAGACGCCAACCGTACCGTACGGTGCCCAGCGGAAGGTGGTCGCCGGACACATCCGCGCGTTCGACATTTATTATCTACGCACATAATAAAATGATCGGCATTCTCTCCTCCCGTAACACCGGCGAACTGCTCACCCAGACGACCATCTTCGTTCTGTACGTGATCATCCTAACCTTTGTGCTCCGCTACCTGTGGAACAATGTGCTCGTCGACCACATCACGATCCTGCGCAAGGTGGACACCCTGCTGAACACGTTCATGCTGGCACTCGGCATTGCTCTGTTCCGCCTGTAAAAAATCATCGTTAAATTTCTTACATGGTCCATGGTGTTAGAGACGCAGGGCGCTTGAAGAGTAATGAACGAAGAAGGACCGGAAAGGGTTTAGAGATATCAGCCGCTTGAACAACAAATGAGCCTGTCCTCCCTCTGCAAGATTTGCCTGTACTACAATCACGGTGACAAGACGTGCGGCCGTTCGATCGTGGCCGTGAGCAAGGGCAAGGTCCATCACGACTACGCCGAGGCTGTCCGGCTTGACAAGACGCGGTGCGGCTCGCAGGGCAAGTGGTACGACGAGGTCATGGGACCTGACGGCCTTTCGAAAAAGTCACCGGTCGACGAGCTGTTTGATTCTTTTGATATTTAGATACGGCGGCACGCATAGAATCCAGCAACACATGATGAAAACAAGTACCTTCACTTAAAAATACTATTATGGAGAGCTTCCCTATATGTAATCACCAAATCATCGTGCTCTCCGTTCATACCCTTGAACCGAAAGCTCGAGTCTAAATTCTCGAGGATCGCACGGTCCTGCTCGACGATCGCCTTGCCCATGAGGACGAAGAGCGCAGACGGAACGCCAAAGTTTTGACTGAACCCGACAAACATCTTGGTCGTGAATTCATCAATAGGGCACAACGTCACGTACGTCATGAGGATCTTGTCCCCGTGGACGACCACGTCGCTCCACGTCGTGTAAGGAAGTGCAAACGTGTGGAAGTTGTGCGTCGTCGAAAGCCCAAAGAGTTTGGTCGACAGGGCGTCGCGATTCGGTACGTAGTCAAACTCGATCGTGCGTCCCTTGTGGATGACGTTCGTCGGTTTTTCACCGGCCGTCCCAAAACCAAGGGCATTCGCGTGGACCCACGACGCGTGACACGGGTCGATGCCGTTCTCGATGATCATCTGGGCCGACTGTTTGATGGTCGTCTCGAACCACACGGTGCTGAATCCGGGCTCGGTCATGTGTGGAACCTCGGGCGGGTCCGGGCCGTCCAGCCCTTTCGGACGGACCCATAAAAGGCCATCCTGGTCCTTCTTGTCAAAGTCAATCTGAAGAAGCTCGGCACAGTCGGCACCCCAAGGTTTGCACAGTTTATTCTCGGTGTACTTCCACCCGTGATACGGGCACTCCAACGAGCCGTCGCGGAGAACCTTGCCACCTGCGAGAGACGCGCCGCGGTGCCGACACGCGTTCGAAGTGATTTGGACCTCGTTGTTGTGATTGCGCCACGTGACGTAATCCCGATTCGAGAGGGTAACCTTCCGCGGCTGTTTACCGAGCGTCGTCGTGCGCGTCAGTGCTATCCAGCCCTCCATACTTTACGAGCGCGAGATATTTTTAACTCGAGAGCAATACATTTAAGGCTGTCCGCCTCGACAAGACGCGATGCGGTCCACAGGGCAAGTGGTACGACGAGGTCATGGGTCCGGACGGCCTCTCGAAGAAGACGCCGGTCGCCGAGCTCTTTGAATCTTTTGATATTTAGAGAAATGCGTCCCTAAAAACTCAATGGTGGGATACATGCCCAAGTCAAAGTCGGATAAATGGCAAACACCTCCAGAACTCTACAATAAACTCAACTCTGAATTCAATTTCAACTTCGATCCGTGTCATATCGAGTGGGAACAGGGTGACCCGGACGGACTTGCGATTGATTGGGGGTCTTCTACATTTGTAAATCCCCCATATTCCAAGGTGGCATTGTGGATCAAAAAATCGCATGAAGAGTGGAAAAAAGG
>Ga0315294_10002573_pt1 | contig 19796 bp, 13 predicted proteins | sample YL17G13_40_MG_FD_203626 | JGI IMG/M metagenome (GOLD analysis project Ga0315294, IMG submission 203626) | Sediment microbial communities from Yellowstone Lake, YNP, Wyoming, USA - YL17G13_40 | ecosystem: Environmental > Aquatic > Freshwater > Lake > Sediment | place: USA: Wyoming | collected...
GTGCGACGACTGTTTTCATACGCTTCGGAGCCGCTATCCGGGACGAATCGCGGGATGGGATTTCAACGTGGTGAGGCTCGCGGATTTTCTTGTGCAGCGCGGCGGCAGGCTCGCGTTCATGCCTACGCGCGACGCGGTGGCGATCCAGCCGCCCGATCGGTTCAGCGACCCGGACGCATTCGAGTCCGTGCGCAAGCTTCTCAGGCGAGTGCCGGAGCTGATCGTGAAGGAGATCGAGCCGGGTCATCCGTCCACGTTCGGAGGATGGGGGCAGTTCGGGTCGGTCACCAAGCGCCTGGAGACGGATTTCCTGAAAGCCGCCGAGGCAACCGGCGCGGACACTGTCCTGGTGCCCGGAATGCGGACGCTTGTCAGGCTATTCGAGGGACGGCGTCCGGGAAGCTGGGAAGAGACTTCGATCAAGATCAGAGGCCTGTACGGTTTCCTGTCGGACCGACACACGGTCGCGGAGGAATTCGTGGGAGCATAGAATGAAGTGCGCGATTGTGATGATGCCCCCCTGTAGTCCCCCCCAAGGGGGGGACGGCGATCTTAACCGTCCCACCCGCGAAGCCGGGGGGGACTACAGGGGGGGCTTGGCAGACGACTAAGCCCGTATACCCTGGCTGCACGAACGAAACAATGAAGTGACCGATCAATACCGCATAAAGACCCATCCGATCCTGGACGTGCCGACTCGTCGCGAGGTCCCCTTCACGTTCGACGGAAGGCCGTTGATCGCGTATGAGGGCGAGGTCATCTCGACGGCGCTCTTCGCCAACGGCGTGCACGTATACGGGCATCATCCGAAGGATCACGGCGCGCAGGGGATTTTCTGCGCGAACGGGCAATGTTCTCAATGCCTTGTGCTTGCGGACGATGTGCCGGTGAAAGCGTGCATGACGCAGGTCGCAGCGGGCATGCGGGTGAGGTCCCTGGACGGCCTCCCGGAGCTTCCCGCCGACGACAGGTCGGTGAAGACATCCGGCATAGGCGCGCGTCACGTGAAGGCTCTCGTGATCGGAGGAGGACCGTCAGGAATTTCAGCCGCGATCGAGCTCGGACGCGCGGGGATCGACACGCTTCTGATCGACGACAAACACGAGCTTGGCGGGAAGCTGACCTTGCAGACCCACGGATTTTTCGGCTCCGTCGCGGACTGCTGGGCTGGAACCCGCGGAATCGACATCGCGAAAATCCTGACCGCGGACCTCCGGTCGCACGAATCGGTTGAGGTCTGGCTGAACGCGTCGGCGGTCGCGGTTTTCAGGGACAGGAAGGTCGGGGTTGTCCGGGACGGGAGATATATCCTGGTCGAGCCCGAGCTGATTCTTGTGGCCACCGGCGCTCGGGAGAAAGGACTGGCCTTCCCCGGCTGCGACCTTCCCGGCGTGTATGGGGCCGGGGCGTTCCAGACGCTGGTCAATCGTGATCTTGTCCGGCCCACCGAGCGTCTGTTTATCGTCGGCGGCGGAAATGTGGGACTGATCGCCGGGTATCATGCGATACAGGCCTCCATCGAGGTGGTCGGACTTGTCGAGGCCCTGCCCAAGTGCGGCGGGTACAAAGTCCATCTCGACAAATTGAAGCGACTGGGCGTGCCGGTATACACGAGTCACACAGTTGTGAGGGTCGACGGCGGGGAGCATGTCGAGAAGGTGACGATCGCGGCAATCGACGAGAAATGGAAGCCGGTCGCGGGAACCGAGCGATCGTTCGATGTCGATACCGTCCTGATAGCGGTAGGACTGTCGCCCGTCGATGAGCTGTACAGGAAAGCCGGGGACTTCGGCATTCCCGTATGGGCTGCGGGGGACGCAGAGGAGATCGCCGAGGCCTCCGCCGCGATTTTCTCCGGAAAAATCGCCGGACGCAGGATTCTTGGGCACATGGGTTACGATGCGGAGATTCCGCAGGAATGGCACACGACCGGAGAGATACTGCGAAGCAAGCCGGGAGCGTGGGCGGACTTCGTCATCACCGAGAATCGCGGCGGCGTATACCCGATCATCCGGTGCGTCGAAGAGATACCGTGCAATCCGTGCATCGAAACCTGCCCTCTGCACCACATCGACATGGCGGGAGGGAACATTCTGCGTCAGCCCGAGTTCGCGGGCGATTGTCTCGGCTGCGCCAGATGCGTGACGGTGTGTCCGGGACTTGCGGTGGTCCTTGTCGATGAGCGCTCGGATCCATCGCATGAAACGGCGCTGATCACGCTTCCCTGGGAGATCGCCGACGACAATATCAAGCCGGGCCAGACTGTCGATACAGTCGGGTTCGAGGCCGACCCGATCGGGACGGGCACGGTCAAGGCGATCAAACGAAGCGCGGCCAACGGCAAGCGTCGACTCGTCCTGCTGCAAGTTCCGTTCGACAAGCGGCAGAGGATCGCCGGGTTCCGGGTTCAGGAAGCGATCGAGGAGACAGAGCCGTATCGGATTCCGCCGGACGACGATACGATCATCTGCCGGTGCGAGCGGGTCACGAAGAAGGAGATTGTCGAGCAGATTCGCGCCGGAGCCCGCGACATGAACCAATTGAAGGCAACGGTCCGAACGGGCATGGGCGCTTGCGGCGGCAAGACGTGTCGGGAGCTGATTCTCAGGCTCTTCCGCGAGGAAGGCGTGGACCTCAAAGAGGTCACGCAATTCACCGACCGTCCGTTCGTTGCGGAAGTCCCGCTCGGGTCGTTCGCAGGTCTGAATGAGTAGGGGCACGGCATGCCGTGCCCGTACAGAGAATCGCGCAGCCGTGTAGGGGCACGGCATGCCGTGCCCGTACAGAAAAGAACACGACATCATGCCGGGAGCTTTTGATGCCATAGTCATTGGAGCCGGAAGCGTCGGACTTCCCACGACCCTCTACCTGACGCTGGAAGGGCTGAAGGTCCTGTGCATCGACGAGCTTCCGTCGGCGGGACAGGGCCAGAACAAGGCCGCGATCGGGGGCGTGAGAGCAACGCACTCCGATCCCGCGAAAATCGGCATCTGCCTGAAGTCCATCGAGCTGTTCTCAACCTGGCAGGAAACCTGGGGCGAATACATCAAGTGGAAAAAGGGAGGCTACTGCTTCCCGGCGTACACCGAGCGGGAGGAGACGATCCTGAGGAAGCTCCTGGTGGTGCAGAAGGCGAACAACCTGGAGATCGACTGGGTCGGCGCCGGGGAGATCAGGGAACTGGTCCCGGGGATCACGCCGGACGGTCTCAGGGGAGGGACATTCTCGCCGAACGACGGTCAGGTGTCGCCGCTGATGTTCGCGGCGTCGTGCCACAGGATCGCCGAGCGAAGGGGCGCCGAGTTTCGATTCGACGAGAAGGTTGTCGGGATCGAACTGGGTCCGGGCGACAAGGTCGAGCGGGTCAGGACGACAAAGGACACCTACTCGGCTCCGATAGTGGTCAACGCCGCGGGCGCTCACGCGAAAGAGATAGGCAAGCTCAGCGGCCTGGACGTTCCGGTCACGCCGGACAGCCACGAAGCGGGGGTCACCGCGCCGGTTGGGGAATTCCTCGGGCCTTTGGTCGTGGACATCCGTCCCGGTCGAGACGGCAAGACCGCGAATTTCTACTTCGGTCAGGGGACCACTGGTCAGATCATTTTCTGCTACACGCCGGCGGAGCTTTTCGTCGGCACCGATCGGAACGAGACGAGCGAGTTCATGCCGGTCATAGCGCGTCGAATGGTCGAGCTTGTTCCGAGATTCAGGAATCTTCTCGTGCGACGCGTATGGCGGGGGCTTTACCCGATGACGCCTGACGGGGTGGCGATAGTCGACAAGGTCGAGGAGCAGCCCGGCATGTATTTGGGTGTCGGGATGTGCGGTCAGGGATTCATGATGGGCCCGGGCGTCGCGATGAACCTCGCGAAGCTCATCGTCCACGGCGAACCGGATCTGCCCCGCGGAATTTTCTCGGCTCTACGCTTCAAACGCGATTTCGGCGCGAAGGTGGAGGCGCTGAAATAGTCTGGTAAACCTGGGACTGCCACTTTGAAGGAACAACCTTAAGAACCGAGGACGGTTCTTAAGGTTGCCACCCGACAGACTAGCGCTTCGAACTGAAAATCTCGTCCATTGCACTATGCCAGTCCCTACTTGCTTTCCACACTACTTCGTCTCGGCATTTGACTTTAAGCTCATCTTCAATGCACAGTTCTGCCAAGTACTTCATCAGCGGAAGATCCTTTGCCAACCGGACGGTATCCCTTAGGTCATCGGGATTAATGACGGGATCGTGCGAGCCGTGCACCGCCGCGTGCCGCCCCCTGTCAAGGAGGTAGGATGCTATGTCACTTTTCGCCTCGGGGTCCTCCCTCAATTCCCTAAGCCTTTCGAGAGCTGATATGTCCTTGAACTCTCCTCGTGATGGCAACTGACTAAGTGCTGATTTAATCCATCCCCTTCGCCCTCTCCCGGAAATTCCAATCTCGACAATTCTAAAAAACTCCGAAAAGCTGAACGGAGAATATGACGTGTTGAGGGCATTTCTATAGATCGCCAAGGCAAGAAGCTGCTTCCGATCATCTATGGAGGGCAAGATTTCCGGCTCCCTGCCAATCACCTTCGCCAGTAGCTTCGGCTTTGAAACACGACCCCGTCCAGAGCCGCCTGCGCCGCCAGTTATCCGAATTGGTGCATCGTAAAGCCAAGAAAGAAGGCTCAAGAATCGTCTTATTGTGTTCACATAAGACACTATGTCTTCACCATACGCGTAGCTCAGCGAGAGATCTGCGAACTCGGTCTCCGTCTCGGGACGATACAGAATCTCCTTTCCTTCAAATGGGAAAGAACGCTCCTCGGATGTCCACACTTCGGCTCGCTCAACGCCGTAAACAATCCAGGCGATTCTTTGTGGTGCAGACATCACTGGCTCAACATCGCTCATGAGATGCTACTCCTTTTTAGTACGTCGCTGGCCTGACTTTGCTGTTTTCTGTTTACTTTATATAGCTCACGGGCACCTGTTTGGTCTCACCTTATTGAGAATCCGCGGCGCAATAAGAGACTCTTCAACTCTGCCCGATCCTCAGCAGCACTTTCCCGAACGCCTTCCTGCCCTCCAGATGCTCCTGCGCTTTCGGTAGGTCCTCGAACGCCCACACGCTGTCGATCACAGGTTTCGCAAGACCCCTTTCCACGATATCGACGCACTTGAGAAATTCCGCCCTCGACCCCATCGTGCTCCCGAGAACGCTCAGGCCCTTGAAGAAAATCATCGCCAGATTCGCCTCGACGAACGCGCCGGAGGTGTTCCCGCAAAAGACCAGCCTACCGCCCTTCGCAAGGCTCCGTATGTTGCCCTCGAAGGTGTCTTTCCCGATATGGTCGATGATTACGTCCACTCCGCGCTTGCCGGTGATATTGCGGATCTCCTTGGAGAAGTCCTTCTCCTTGTAGTTGATGATGTGCTCGACGCCGAAGGCCTCGGCGGCCTTGATTTTCTCGGGGTTACCGGCCGTCGCGATCACCCTCGCTCCAGCGAGAAGGGCAAGCTGGATCGCCGCAGATGAGACCCCGCTTCCCGCCGCGTGCACGAGGACCCACTCCCCCATCTGAACTTTGGCTCTCGTGTGGATCATCCGGTACGCGGTGAGGAATGTCAGGCCGAACGCCGCAGCGGTCTGCCAGTCGAGGTTTCCGGAAATCCCGATCGCCTCGTTCTTCGGCACGACCACGTATTCCGCCGCGCCGCCGTCGAACGTCTCCCCCCGGATGCGGTAGTCCCTGCAGAGAGGATCGTCGCCCTCGAAACACGTGCCGCAACTCTGGCAGCTTACGCCGGGTATCAGCACGACCCTGTCGCCTTCCTTCAGATTGTCCACGCCCGCTCCCACCTTGTCCACCACGCCCGCCACGTCGCTGATCGGGACGATCGGGAGCGGAAACTCGTGTCCGACAATACCCTTCCGCACCCAGAGGTCGAGATGATTCAGCGCACCCATGACCGTCCTGATACGCACCTCGCCTGCCTTGGGCTCGGGAACGGGACGGTCCTCGATTCTCAGGACCTCCAGTCCGCCGTGCTCGGGGACAACCCATACGCGCATAGTCTTTCCGCTCGCAGTGCCGTTACTCATGGTTCTCAGCTCTTTCTATATGGATTAGCTCAAGACTCCTGAACCTGAGGCATTCTATCACAACGCCCGGTCAACACCCGGTAGCTGCTATCCGGGCACATTAATAGCCGGCGGCACTTGAGCGTTTTGTCCGGGGGTGTTAGGCTTTAAGCGATGGATGGATTCCTTGATGGGTCTTGGACCGAGCAGCCGGGCGGACGGTTCCTGAATCGATACGATGCAGGCCGCGGGATCGCCGCGAGGTTCGGCGATAAAATCCGCGCGTTCAAGGGGAAGGGGGTGGTTGTGGGGCTTCCTCGAGGGGGCGTGGAGGTCGCCGCGGCGGTCGCGAACGATCTTGGGCTCCCGCTGGATTTCCGGTCGGTGAGAAAGGTGGGACACCCGATGCAGCCGGAGTTCGCGATCGGGGCGGTCGACATCTCCGGCATCGCAGTTCGCAACCCGTCCGTTCCGTCGCACGAAATGCCCCCGGAGGCCGAATTCAACCGTCTGGTCGAGAGGGCGCTCGATGAGGCGAGGCAGTTCGAGGTTGAACTTCGCGGGAAAGGGAAGTCGCCGATCGACGATGCCGCCTGGTGTTTTGTTGTGGATGACGGCGCCGCCACCGGCCTCACTTTGCTCGCTGCAGTGAAGGGTTTGAAAGGACAGGGGAAAACTGTCTACGTCGCAGTGCCGGTCTCGAGCGACCAGGCGAGAGATCTTCTGACCGAAGCCGCCGACGGTTTCTACGCCATGAGCGTTCCGAGCTGGTTCGGCGCGGTCGGGCAATTCTATTACGACTTCACGCCGGTAAGCCTTGACGATGTGAAGGGCTATCTCGGAATTCCCAGAGAGCCGAGGGAGTAGTGCACGGACCCCGTGTTCTTCGTAGGGGGCACGGTATGCCGTGCCGCACACGCGGACACTCATCATTTCGGACTTTCTCGTGAGGTGCGGGGCCGGTCCCCGTGTTCTTCGTAGGGGCACGGCATGCCGTGCCCTACACGCGGACACTCATCATTTCGGACTTTCTCGTGAGGTGCGGGGCCGGTCCCCGTGTTCTTCGTGGGGGCACGGCTGCCCAAAGCGGTCAGAAAACGATGCATCACGCCGGGCTCGGTCGAAGAGCAATGCGCCGAGGTCACTTGAACCTGGTGGATATGTTGACCAGGACATCCTCGAACGATTTGTCGCTCGAGATGCGATCGGCGCTGACATACGACACGCTGAAATCCGTCGCTTTCATGAGCCTGTAGTTCCATCCGATCGCCCAGAACTCGGCGTCCCCAGAACCGCGCCAGGCATCGGTCAGCCAGCTCAGCACCGAGTTCGGCTGCAGTCGTCCCCACTCGCCGAAGATGTTCCAGTCGCCCTCATTGGCGAGGGTGAGGTCGTTCAGCGAAACCGAGACCCAGGCGGCGCGCTGCCATCCGGCCTCGTCCTCCAGACCTCGCGCGGTGTTCTCCAGGTTGGTGAGAAAATCGGCCTGCACCTTGAACGGCATTTCTCCCTTCTCGTATTTCCATTCCCAATACACTTCGATAGCACGATAATCGTCGGGGGTTTCAAGACGGGAGAAATCCCACCTGTTGGTGAGCTTGCCGGACTCCATGTCGGCGCGGAGGCCCTCCCAGGCATCGCTGTTGATGTAATGGTAGGTCACCGCGAGGCGGCTGTTGTCGACAAGGAGGTCGTTCCCCGCAGCCTGTGCGACGATATAGAAGCCCTTCTCCGCCGGAACAAGCTCGCCGAGCGTGAAATCGAACTTCTCCCACTGGAAATGCTGGGCGAGGCCCTCCACCTGGACGTCGGAGTCCCAGACCACCGGCGCAGTCTGCCAGGGAGGCGCGAACTTGCCGCCCCAGGCTGTGAAACCGGGATACTCCGCGGGCTGCCAGGTCATGTATGCGCGGTCGATGTTGAGAGCGTCCGTCCCGAAGGCATCGTTGAAAGTCTCGAATGCGGACTGCCTGGAGTTCTCGGCGCCGGACGACATCCTCGCTCCGAACGTCAGCTCGTCCGTGATCTGCGACGTGAACCCGTAATGCAGCATGAACCTCGGGCGCTGCTCCTGCACTCCCTCGTTCGGGTAGACTCCCTCGAACCGAATGGTAAGGTCCCCGTACGGGTGAAACGCTTTGTCCATAGCGTCCACACGCGCGTTGACTTCATTGATTTTCTCGTCGAAACCTCCGACGGTTCCTTCGAGAGTCTCAATCCGCGCAGTGTTCTCTTCGATGAGCCCTCTGAGCTCATCGATCTCGGGCTGAAACTCCTCCATCAGCATGTTGAGCACCGCTTCTTCCTGGATCTCCGGCTCTTCTCCTTCTTCGGAATCCTCGGATTGCTCGGACTCGTCAACCATGCTGAGGAACTGGTTGTAGACTCGGCTTATCACCATCGCAAACTCGTAGCGGGTGAGCTGCCTGTCGCCTTTGAAAGTTCCGTCAGGATACCCCGTGACGAAGCCTTCCTCGGCGAGATACTCGACGGCGTCGTACGCCCAGTGATCGATCGGGACATCGCTGAATTGCGCCCACGCCCGTGCCGTCCAGATCGCGCCGAAGGCAAGGACGACAAGAACAAGTAACGGTAGTCTTCTCAACATCGGTTCTCCTCCCGAATCGACATGTGTTTTGGATGGCCTGATTTTCCGGATTTCCAGCGAAAGCCGATGTCAACCGGTACCCTTGAGCCGGATGCTGCGGCAGCGGTCTTGTGCCGGAACTGCCGGATGCTAACAGGAATATCCCTATTAGTCAAGAAACCCGGGAGGCGGGGTGAGTGGGGCAACTGATTTCGGGTTGAGCGGATACAAAAAGCCCCGACGCGAAGTCGGGGCGCGAAGCACATTAGAAAACCGCAGTCTGCGCGCTAGCGGCGCATCTTGGGTCTCGGCAGGAGCTTGTCCATCTGGGTCGCCATCTCGGCCCTGAAGATTTTCCTGCAGCTGTCGAGGTTGGTCAGGCACTGAAGCAGGTTCTTGACGATATCCGGCTGCTTCTTCATGAGGTAGTAGTAATTCCACTTACCTCTGCGGTGGTTGTCCACCAGGCCCATTCTCTTGAGGAGACCCAGGTGCCGGCTGACAGTGGGCTGCGGCACCCTGAGGACCTGCTGAATGTCGCGGACACAAGCTTCACCCAGATCGTTCAGCAGGAACATGATCTTGAGTCTGCTTTCGTCCGCCAGGCCCTTGTAGAGTCGTTCGATGTCCTTTACTGTTGAGTAGATGACTTCCATAGTGCCTCCGATTAGCGCTGAATTGGTTTATTCGCAACGGCAATATAGCGAATAGGTATGGCAAATACAACCATTTTCCCGAAAATCCGGGTTATTCGCACTGGTGTTTCCAAAAACTGAATTCGGATTCATTCCGGGTTTCAGGATATCAATTTGTTTCTTAATTGGTTAATATCCTTATGGCCTTCTCAAATACGAATACTGCCGATGCCTCATCATTACCGGCCTGGTCCCGCGTGTTCATGTCTACCGTATTGATGTAAAGTAGTAAGTAATCGCATACATTCAGTAAGGACCTATATATTTTAGGTTAGGAGAGCTATTCTATTAATGCTATATCAAAAAATGCCGCCTTTGATGCTGTTTGCGGATCGTGCCCTGTGCGGTTTGCCGCATACCGGAAGTTCAACTCAGCCACGGTCTCGAGTGGTGTTCGTGCACGAGTCGCGCGACCGACGGGCTCATTTGCCGGATGCGTCAAGGAACGGTGTCAGAAGATCGATGGGCAGCGGGAAGATTATCGTCGAGTTTTTCTCGGCGCCTATCTCTACAAGCGTCTGGAGATACCTCAGTTGCAGAGTCAGCTTGTTCTTGCTCATGACCACCGCGGCCTCCGCGAGACGCTGTGAAGCCAGGAACTCGCCCTCGGCGGCGATGATCTTGGCTCTCTTCTCGCGCTCGGCTTCCGCCTGCTTGGCCATTGCGCGCTTCATGGTCTCGGGAAGCTCAACGTCCTTGACTTCCACGACGGCCACCTTGATTCCCCACGGGTCGGTCTGAGCGTCGATGATCCCCTGCAGTGTCTGGTTGATTTTCTCGCGGCTCGCAAGAAGATCGTCAAGCTCATGCTGGCCCAACACGCTTCTCAGCGTCGTCTGCGCGATCTGGCTGGTCGCGAGATTGAAGTTGCGAACATTGTTGATGGCCCTGTTCGCGTCCATGACCTGGTAGTAAATGACCGCGTTGACCCGGATCGTCACGTTGTCGCGCGTGATGACCTCCTGCACCGGAACATCGAGAGTGATAATCCTGATGTCCACCTTCCGGATCGTCTGAAAGCCCGGGACCACGACAACCACCCCGGGTCCACGTATGCCCTGGTATTTCCCCAGAGTGTACAGAACGATGCGCTCGTACTGGTACGCGACCTTCAGGAAGTTCGCGATCACGAACAGCACGGCGACAATTCCGATCACTATTCCGACAAGTCCCTGTGGCATCTTGTTTTCTCCTCTCCTGGCAAAGGATGAGTGTTCTCTATTGCGAAGGAATCACTGACTCTGTTTGGCTCCGAGAGTGCAGCCGCTCAGCCGGACCTGCCCGTATCTCCGCCCTGACTGAGAAGGTCCACCTTTCTTACAAGCAGGAACTTCTCCCTGACCTCGGTCACCTGCGCATCTTCGCCCTCGTGCAGGGCGCCGAACTCGCTCACAGCATCCCAGTACGCGCCGGCCACATACACCTTGCCTCGCTGGTGCGGCGTGCACTCCTTTTTGACGGTTCCAACCTGCCCGATGAGATCGTCGCTCGGATTGAAGTGGCCTCTCAGCGAGAAATACTCGCTGGCCATCCAGACGGATATTCCGAGGGCGGCAAGAAGGACCACCGCCAGTCCGCCAACGATCCATATCATCCAGAAGACAGGCATGCTCGCCTCCAGAACAGATTAATACACAATAAATCAGATTAGTCCAACATTCGCAACACCCGGACAGTCAAAAGACTCGCGCCTCGGGCGGAAGGTTGCACAGACTTGTGTACGGGACTGCCGGTGCGACGATCTCAGCGGTTCAGATTGTCCCTGAGTATTAACGGATCGAAAAAGTACTGAAGGTTCCCACACTTGTCGCACACGAAGAGCCTGGGGTTATAGGCGCCCAACGCCTGCGACCGTCCCGTATCCCAGGCCTCCTTCGCAAGCGCCGAAGACAGGCGCTGGTACGTGCCCTCGCCGCAGAAAATGCAGGCCGAGCCCTCCGCGAGCTCTTTCTTGATTATCTCGAGGAGCTCTTGGACGGTCTGGACCCGTTCCTTCAGGTTTCCGAGGACCGTCCGGTCAAGGATGTAGTACACGGAGTCCATCTGCTTTGACGGATATTTTTTTTGAAGGTCATGCTCCTCGTCGTGATGGACCTCGCGCGGAAGCTCCTTTCCGCCGGACAACATATAGTACAGCAGCTTGCCGAAAGCGTAGATATCGTTCGCCGGACAAACATCCTCTTCGTTGACGGGTCCCACCGCAAGCTCGGGGGCGACGAAATGAAGCGGTCCCGACTCCCGGCCTGCGAGGCTGTGTCGTTGACCGTCTATGATATGGCAGACTGCGAAGTCGATTATGACAGGCGATCCGTCCTCCAGTATGAGTATGTTGCCTGGGTTCAGATCGCGGTGGACAATCCCTGCCTTGTGGGCTACGGCGAGAGCGCTTGCCATTTCCACCATAAGCGACAGGCTTTCGTGGACTTCCCCAGCGTACGCCTTATGCTTCTCGACCTTGTCCCTGAGGCTCACCCCGTTGACCTTTTCCATGACGTAGAAGGGCGGAACTTTGTCCTTCGCCTTCTCTTCGTCCTCGTCCCCTTCCCCGACCTCCGGGATCACAAGGCTGTAATCGAAGATCCTCACGATATGAGGGTCCTGCAGTTTTATCAGCGCCTCTACCTCACGCGCAAATTTGTCCAGCGCCGCCGGCGTAGGGTTCCTGAGGAACTTCACCGCAAAACCAGGCTTCCGGAAAATATGGTCGCATTCCTGGAGGAAGCGCTGCCTGGTCATGGGGTTCATGACGATTGTCTCAGCGTTCAGACCCGATTTCCGGAGGTAGAGATTGAAATCGTACGCGGACCAGACGCCCTTGTTCCCTGCGGCGTCAATCGGCGCCTTCAGTATCCACATGCCATGGACACCTGTTACTACCTGTGTCGCCTCGGGCATCTGCGATATCCTCCTTACTCCTCCGAGCCACCATCATATAACCGGGCCGCACGGCTTTCAACCGTCGGTCGACCCGGGATCTCCGCCCGCATGGGGCTGAATTCTACAACATAGGGGCAAAGGATGAAACCCGGGAGGAAGACGGCTCGGGGGAAGTGCCTCACTGCCCCCCGGGAAGTACCGGCTCCATGTCGGACACGAAGTTGATCGGGGTGATGCTTCCCGTCGAGCCGTCGTAATCGAAAACGTCCCAGAAAATGCCTTCCCCGGTCACCGGGACATTGAATGTGTAGAGCAGTCCCGTGTCATCGTATACCTTCACCACCGCGTCCGAGGTCGATGTCAGGGAGCCGGATCCCGCATAGTGGTGGACGAAATACTTGTAGACGGCCGGTGAAGTCTGGGCGATGGTAATCGTCTCCGGACCATAGCTCGTTGTATCGTCGACATCCAGGCCGACATACGGAGGTCCCAGCAGGTTCCCGGCATTCATGAAGAAAATGTGATCACCGTAGGAGCCTTGTGCAGCGGGCACCAGAAGGTGGCTGTCGAGGTCCTCCGGGGTTTCTCCCCAGGTGAGCACGATACGAATCCGGCCCTGACCGGAAACCATGCTGGGAGAGAGCACCAGGTCGAACTCCTTGCTCCGTCCTCCCACGCACACGACATTGACCGATCCGGGATCGAAGCTCTCTATCGAGCCTTGAATCGTGTAGGTCCCCGGCTCGATACCGTCAAATATGTATGATCCACCCATGCCCGACTCGACTGTTTCCAGGACTTCCCCGTCCGTATTATTCACGCCTTCACGCAGTTCAAGCGCGGCTGCCTCCATACCGTAACCTGTGGTCGCGTTTCTCACGGCGCCGCTGATGCTGCCGGACTCATTCGATTCCGGGGCAAAGAGAACGACGTCCGCGGTTGTGACGCCCTCCTCGGCGATCTCGAAGTAGCCGTGGGTCGGTACGTAACCTATCGCAGAGAAATCCAGCCTGGTGGGTCCGGGCGGGACGTTTACCAGGTTGTAGACGCCATCGCGGTCGGTGAAATCCCTCACTTCGAAACCCTCCACCGTTGCTTCAACGGTGGCGCTGTGAATGGGTTCATCCGTCTCGCCGTCCCGCACCAGTCCGGTGACATTGCCGGATGTTTCCGCGCCGCCCAGGATGTCGCCCGACGCCAATCGCTCCCTGATCTCTACCACGGGATCGGGCCATACCTTCTCGATCGATATGCTGGTGAACGGCACATCCACCTTGAATCCTACCAGGACCTCCAGGCCGGCGTAGAGCTCCCAGTTCGGGCTGTTCAGGAGATCGACCAGAAGTTCGAGATATGCATCGGCTTCGGCGAACGGGCCCGGTGATCCGTACAGGAGAAAGGCCAGCTGCGGTCCAATATACCCTTTGGCTTGCCCGTTCGCCGAACACAGCGGGGGATAATCATTGAGGTTGAAATTCTGACGCTGTATGGGGTGGAGATCGCCGTCCTTGTATTCGAGACCGGCGGTGTACTCGTACTGCATATCCACCCTGACTTCCATTTGCGCATCGCTGTTTGCCGTGATCCCTGCGTTCAAAGTCAGCGTGGGTGTGACCACGACGGGAAGAGGGACTGGCACGGCCGGGACGGTGATTATGAAAGGCTGAAAACTGTATCTGGCCAGCTCATAATGATCGTTGGCAAGCTCAAGTTCGCTCCCGACATGCACAGTGAGATCGCTGTTCAGCACTGTGGTCACTTCGAATGTCACCCGCTTAAGCTCAAACCACCCTATCTCGACCTCAAAGAGAAACGAAGGATCAAAAATAACCGAGCCGTCCAGAGTAGCCTGGTCGTAAGTTGTCTCGAAATCGTTGTCGTAGTCGTAGATCACCTCGTTGTCGATGTCCAGACGAAAGAACTCTCCGTCGCCGCTCTTCTCGCTGTCTTCCTCTTCTTCCTCCTCAGGGCTTTCGTCCTCGTCCGTCTCCAAGTACACCGGTTCATCGAAGGGGTCGGCTGCGGAGTACAGAATGCTTGTCTGTCGGCCATTCAATGGACACACGGCAGGTACAACGAGCGCGCGTGAGCCGGGATCACCAGGCGATGACAGGGGCCGCCATTGCGCTTCCCTGATCCCCTCGTGTCCCAAGCCTATCACCCTAGCTTCCTTTAGATCGCGCGGAGATAGGTCACACTCGATTTTCAGTGTGCCGTTCTCTATCGCTTGTTCCAGCGTGGCGTGGGAAGTGACGAAGGTGATCTCCCCTGAACGGGATGAATCGATCGAATCGACCTTTCGGAGAAAGCCCTCGTTTTTCACGCCGACTATTATGTCGCCCGGCTTGACATGCTTAGCCACCTTTGAGCTCGACGAGAAAGTGTAACGTGTTCCGTCGGACGAAATTTCCCTCAGGTTCGACGATTCGGAATCATCGAAAACCTTCGTCGCTTCTCCGAGCACAATTTCGCCGGGCTTCGGGGGGCGTCGACGCTCCTCCTGGGGAGACTTGGCGACGAACACATTGAGGATGATAATCAGCACGAACAGCGCCAGAGCTGCGAAGTAGATCAGCTTGACATTTCTGGGCATGGCAGAGCCCCCTCCATCCAGATTACTCAAAGCGAAGACGAATGCCTTGCGGGCGCAAAGGATACCAGAAACACGACTTCAAGACTCCCGGGCTTGACTCCGGGACGATCTCATGCTAAACATCTATTTAGCATGACCGCGGGACGTGCCGACAAACTGACTCATCTGAGCCAGGGGGCGGTTTTCGATCTCACCTGCTCGGACGAGAAACCCGACCCCGCCCAGATCGGAGCGCTGTCCAACCTGTCGGGATTTCACGACAGCCGGACGGACCGCATCCCCGGTGTGACACATGTAAACAGTTGCGGTCGAGCCATGCCGGTCCTGAAAGTCCTCCAGACCTCGCACTGCCAGTTCAACTGCAAATACTGCGCCTTCAGGAAAGACTTCGACCGTCCGCGCGAGACACTCACGCCGATCGAGCTTGCGAAGATCACGCAGCAGATGTCTCAGTCGGGCCTGGTGGAAGGATTATTTCTGTCATCGGGGATAGGCACTTGTGTCCGTGAGACGATGACGCAGATCATCGATACGGCCCGCATTCTCCGCGAAAAATATCTCTATTCCGGCTACATTCATCTGAAAATCCTGCCCGGCTCTTCGATCGACCTCATCGAGGCGGCGGGGCGGTACGCCGATCGCCTGAGCGTCAACATGGAGGCCCCCAGCGAGTCCGCCCTGAAGGACATCGCGCCCAACAAGAGCATCAAGACTGCGATCCTGAACCAGATGCAGTGGATCGAGACGCTCCGCAGACAGGGCAAGATCCCCGCTCGCGTCGGACAGACCACGCAGTTCGTGGTAGGTGGGTCGGATGATCCCGGCGCGAACGATCGGGCGCTGGTGATGGTCTCGGAATATCTCTATAGAGAGCTCAGCTTCCGACGTGTGTACTACTCGCCCTTCAACCCGATTCCCGGGACACCTCTTCAGGACCGCGCTCCAGAGAATCCGCTTCGGTCCGTGCGACTTTACCAGGCGGACAGGCTTCTCGCGCTGTACGGATTCAAGCTGGATGATTTCGCTTTCAACGATAACGGCAGACTCGATCTGGAGGCCGATCCAAAGGAGACATGGGCGAGATCCCATCCGGAGTTGTTCCCAATGGACATCAACCGCGTCGAGCCTTCGCAGCTCTTGAGGATTCCCGGCATCGGACCGATTCTCGCGAAGAGAATCCTGCAGGCGAGATTCGAGGGAAGGCTGAAGTCGGCGGAGGATTTTCTCAAGCTCGGACGAGTGTCGAGAAAAACGCTCGGCTACATTCTGATCAACGGTCGCGCGGCGCTCATGGAACCGAGGAAATCCACCGTCCGTACTGAACCTCAATTGATTCTGCCGTTCGGCGAAAGGAAGGAAAAGAGACTACTGCTGGCGGGGTGATGGGCGATCCTATTTCTTGTCCTGGAGAGGCACTCCGTCGAGGCGGGTGCCCTCCACAAGCGGAGTCTTCGGAGCTTGTGGAGGTCTCACAACGAAGAAAAGACACTTGAAGACCTCCACAAACTCGCGGACTCGTTTGTGGAGGGCACCGGCTGTCCGCGACCAGCGGGGACAATTAAGTAGGAGCACGGCATGGCGTGCCCCTACTCGTGGATTGAACGGATTTTGGGGTAACCTGCCCGCTCATCTACCCCCCTTTCATTTCTTGTCCTGGAGAGGCACTCCATCGATGTCTTTCGGGATATCGACCTCCAGATGTCTGAGGATCGTCGGGGCGAGGTCTATGATTTCCGGACCCTTCTCACTTGAGAAGCCGGGATATTTTTCGGTGGACATGAAAACGCCCTTCGCGAAATCCGAATTGACCGAGCAGTGATCCGCCGACCATTTCTTCACGTTGTCCTCGATCACCTCGGGAGGAAAGCCCCCGAGCGCGGTCTGCCAGCTCACGCGGTAACCGACGTTGAACCCGATCACGAGATCGCCCGCCTCGGGTACTTTGGGGCCGGTGAAAATCCGGTCCGCCTTGTGCACGACGCTCATGATCGGCTTGCCGGTTTTCGGGTCGGTCACTCTCAGAAGCTTCTCGATGATCTCGTCCCGAAGCATCTCGTACTCTCGACCCGGGTTGACAATCCCCATAGCCTCGCGTCCGCGGAGATTGACATAGATTTTCCCGAGCCCCAGCGAGTACGCCCTCGACTTGCTCCAGTCGACGCCCGGCCAGAATTTACCGTCCCGCTGAAGGTCGTTCATGCTGAAGTCCGCCCTGCATGAGTCGGGGTCGGCGATCAGGTAGCCTTCGTTTCTCAGCCACGTGTTCACGTTCACAGCCCGGCGGAACGTGTTGAACCCGTGGTCGCTCATCACCATGAGTACGGTATCATTGTCGAGCCGTTTTGCCACTTCCCCGACCGTCCGGTCGAACCTCTCGTAGGTCTTGTCGATCGTCTCCGACCATCTTTTGGATTCGGCGTCGTCCCATGCCGGGTGCTCCGGATCGATGCATCGCCAGAACATGTGCTGGTTACGGTCTGTCGCCTCGAACACGGCGATGAAGAAATCGTCCTCTTTCTCCTCCACAAGGGCGAGGACCATCTCCTCCAGTTTGTCGGTGTACTCGTCCGCCTCCTCGAGGAACTCCGCCTCGTTGAGCCTTCCCTCGTTCAAGCCCCATGTGTCCTCCATCCAGCCGAGCGTGCAGAAATTGCCGTGCTCTCTCGCGAGCTCCTTCGACCATCCCGCGGGCTGGCTCACAGGATAGAAAGGATCGGACGGATCGAGCGAGATCGCCGACAGGTACAGCTTCAGCGGGTCAAGCGAGTGGAGGAAGAATTTCATAATTCCCCTGGGACGAACGGATATCGGGCCGAGCGAGACCTCGAAATAAATGGGAACCCACGGGCTCCACTCTCGAGGAGCGATGCTGAGGGTCTGGTCCTGCCATTCGAGATTCGCCCTCCCGTCCTGCATTCGTATCTTCAGAGCGACCGGCGAATTCGCTCGTTTGGGGCCTACGATTTCCGTGGAGTAGGTGCCGTCGTCGCTTCGACTCACCGCGACCTCGACACCGCCCATTTCGGTGTCCGCGGCGCGACCGCCCTCCTGATAAAGCACGCTTGTGCCCCAGGTTCCCCGGAGATCGGGCACGCCAAGTCCGGAGATCATCCGGCCGTTGAATTTCTCCGGGGGAAATGTCACCGGCACCCTGAGAACGGTCGAGCGCAGACCCGCGTCGCTGAGGATCTTCCATACGCCGGCGCCGGAGCGGTTGCATATCGGCTCGGGTTTTCCGAGCTTCTTCTGTTTCACGCTTACGGGCGCGATCTGGGGTCTGTAGGTTAACGGGTTCCGGTGGAGGAAGTCGAAAATGCCGTGTTTGCCGGGATTCATGCCGGTGGCGAAGCTGGACCACGCGACCGGGCTTTCGGCAGGGATGGTGGTGCCGAGATGAGCGTAGCCGCCGCGCTCGGCCACGCTCTGCATGTTGGGCATCCGGCCCTCTTTCAGGAGCTTTTCGAGGATGCGGGGATCCATGCCGTCGGCAGCGATCACAACCACTTTCCGACGTGGACGCCTTTTCCCGACTAATAAGGATTTCAGACGATTAAGAAGACTCATCGGAGACTCACGGCGGTCATCCTACCCGGTCGAACCGGGTAAATCAACCAAGCGGCATGATCTCAAGGCTGCGAGCAGCGGGCAATGATGACTCCCGCACTACACCATCATGGTGACGGCACAGAGGGGGATACGCGTCATGTCCTTCCTCCTGCGTGAGGGGATGTGAAATGGTATTTGAGGGCGTTAGCGCCCTTGGTCACCAGTTATCGAAAACAATCCGGAATCCGCCAGATCCAGTGTGGATGTGATCGATCTGACCACTCGGCCAGCGGTCCGCAACTCGAAACATGTCGATGTAAGCGCTGTAGTGGCCTCCGCAAGACACTTTCTCCCAGTACTCGCCCGGCCCCGGAGGCGGGGAGGGCGTGAAGTCGCCCGACCCGTACTGGCTGTACAGGCCGTGTTGGTCGCCCGTCCACCAATCACTCGTCAACTCAAGTGCGTTCCCCGCGCAGTCTGCGAGCCCCCATGGGCTGTCGCCTTCGGGACTGAAGGACCCAACGGGCATGAGGTCTACGTTCCCCTGTGCCCACCCATAGGCTGAGTTGTCGTAGCACCACAGCTTCTCCGGATCCCACTCGTCTCCCCACGGGTACACGCGGCTATTCCTGACCTCGGGGATCTCTTCCCAGGGAGGGTCGCTTGTCGGGACCGTGTCGCCGCGCGCGGCGCGCTCCCATTCCGCCTCAGTGGGAAGCCGTCCCCCGGCCCACTTGCAGAACGCCTCGGCCTCGTAGTAGTAGACGAAAATAGGCCAATCCGGCTTCCATTTGCCATCGGGGTGGTTCGTCCAGACAAATGGCTCCGTGATGTCGTATGCGCCACGCCACGCCCAGCCGTCTTCGCTCCACCACTCAGGATTGTAGTACCCTCCTGCCGTCACAAAGGACGCGAATTCCTGGGATGTGACCTCATAACGACTGATGTAGTAAGCACCTGTAGGATGCATATGGAGAGGCTCTGCGTAATAATCACCCTCCGGATCATTGGCGGGGTCCACCCCCATGACGAACCAACCTTCCGGAATGTAGACAAGCTCATTGAGCGGATACCCCGACTCAGTCACTCTGACGGGCACCACCTGCCATGCGTCAACCTGCCCCAAGTTCTCATCGCCTTCCCAATCTATCACCTTCGCAAGAAGAGGATAGTCTCCCTCGGCTGCGCCGAGCTCATTCACCAGAGTGCCGGTGAAAAAGATGCCCTCATCCGCAGTTGTCGATACCTCAAGAGACCTGGCTCCATTGAAAAGATCGGGAGCTTCGACAACAACTGCCGAGACTGTGTTGCTCCCCTGATGATCCCTGACCTCAACCTGCACGATGGCGCTTGTCCCGGCAATCGGCTTCAGCCCCGCCGCCTGGTTCACAAACACCGCGTAGGCTTCCCTGCAGTTCGCGGTGATCGGAAAATCGTCA
>Ga0315294_10002575_pt1 | contig 19788 bp, 31 predicted proteins | sample YL17G13_40_MG_FD_203626 | JGI IMG/M metagenome (GOLD analysis project Ga0315294, IMG submission 203626) | Sediment microbial communities from Yellowstone Lake, YNP, Wyoming, USA - YL17G13_40 | ecosystem: Environmental > Aquatic > Freshwater > Lake > Sediment | place: USA: Wyoming | collected...
TCGAACACGCTCTCCACCAGCACCACCACGGGCTGTTTGGCCGCCCGCTCGCCGTTGAACAGCAGCCGGCCTTTGGGCAGCCCGGGCATGGTGTAATACTTGATCTTGTCCTGGCCCAGGGAACGGGCCTGCCAGCCGACCATCTTGTTGTCCCAGAAGACGGGGATGATCAACCGATTGCGCACCAAGCTGGATTCGTGCGCGGCGCAGTAATGCAGCCCCCAGAACCGGCTGAGCTGCACCGCGCTGAAGCCGCGGTTTTCCACGTACAGCCGGGCGATGTGCTGCTCCGGCAAAGAAGCCAGCGGCTTACAAACTCCGGGAAACGTCACCGAGCGGAACTCCAGCGGCGCGTCGTCCAGAACCTGCGGCGCCGCCACGGCGATCGGCACGGAGCCGCAGCCCCGCAGCTCGCCTTCCAGGTCGAACTCCGGACGGCGTTGGCACTCCTTGCGCCAACAGCGCGCCAGATACAGCGCCCGGCCGCCGGTACCGCCCGTGCGGGTGCCCCACAGGTAGGAAATGGACAGGTGCTGCCCCTTGTCCTCACAGTAGGGACAGCGGACGTTGTACTGTTCGCCGGCGACCACGATCGTGTCTTTGACGCGGTCGGGGCGCAGCGGATCCGTGCTGCGCGAGGTCCGCCGCTGCACGTTTTCATGGGCCAGGCGCACGGCTCCAAAGCGCTTCTTCAGCGCGGCGTACAGTCTAGGATTCAGCACTATAGGTCTCCTCCATCTTCGCCGCCGCCCCCAGCTTGACGTCGTCCGCTTCGTCCGCCACCATGTTCTCCGTCCCTTGCTGCACGTAATTGCGGCGCCGGGGATCCCAGGTGTATTCATGAGACGTGGAAATGAAGCGGCTAAGTTCGCCCTCCAGTTTGATCCATTGGGCGGTTCGTTTGCTGGACCGGGCCTTTTGGCAGTTGAGCAGACACACGCCTTCCTCGTCCATGCTGTTGACGGCCAGACAGTTGGTGGTCAGGAAGGCGAATGACTTCAGTTCGGCGGACTGGTTCCAATCCAGAGCCTTTTTGGACGTGGCCTTGGCGGCTTCCGCCTGCTGCGTCACCAGGGCCCAGACGTTCTGACGCACCAGCATTACCTTCAGATCCGTCAGCAGCTTCTGCGCGTATTCGCGAATCTCCATCTTGCCGCCTTTGCGGCCTTCGGCCTCCCGTGCGGAAAGGCTGCGCTGCACCATCGGCCAGAACCAGTCGATGATGATCGCATCCACCGGCCGGCCGTTGGCCCGTTCCCGATCAAGGATCGCCCCAAGTTCGTTCACGCCGCCGAATCCGACGCCTTCCTTGGTCATGTCCATCACGACCAGCCGATCGCCGAATTCCTTATTGGCCTGCCGCCAGCGCGCCTGGGCGGCCGGCTCCAGCTCGCTAATGTCGCTGACGTGCTCCAAATCCGAACGCGGAATGCGGCCGGCATAGGAGTTGAAGCGGATCTTGTAGTCCGGCCCCCACTCCTCTTCGTAGGTGAAGAGCAGCACGCGCTTGCCTCGGCGCGCGCATTCCAAGCCGATCTGGACGGACAGCACGGTCTTGCCGCCGCCGCTGGGCGCCAGCAGGCCGTACAGCTGTTTGCTGCGCACGCCGCCGCCCAGGGCCAGATCGAAGAACGTCACCCCGGTGGGCTGGCGCGTGACGGTCTCGAACATCAGCTTCTCGGAAGCGCCGTCGCCCCCGAACGGCGTCACGCCGGAGGAGGTCACGATCCGGCAGCTCGCCTCCGCGACCTGCAGGGCCTCCCATAACTTCTGGGGGATGCGTCCATGCTCGGAGATGATCTGCTCCGCCCGCCCCGTGACACGGGACTCGTACAACAGTTCACCCAAGGCCCGCAGCGCCCACTCCGGATTCAGTTCCGTATCCAACAGCGACCGCCAACACCAATCCGCCAGCTCCACCACCGCCGGCTCGCTGTAACCGAGCGCCGCCACGTCGCCCATCAGGCGCCGCCGCACCTCCAGCAGCAGATACTCCTTGGGCGCCATGCGGTTGTATTGGCCCCAATAATCGCTGGCCACGGCCCACAGCAGCTGGTGCGGCTGATGGGCCGGGTTGATGAAGTCGTCCACCTCCAAGCGCGTGTGCGCCTCCTGCATCACCGGTGTGGAACGCAACAGGTGCAACAGGAGGAAATCGACCGGATCATTCCGGGTTTCCAATGGTCATCTCCTCCGGCAGCGCCGCCTTCAACAGTTTCCGGTAAGCGGGCTGCCACTTCAGCATGTCTTCCGCCTCTTCGGCGAATTGCGCAGCCAGTTGGTCCAGGCCCAGGTGCTTCGCCACGAGATAGCGGAACAGGGCGCTCATCTGCACGTCCGGATCGATGAGGATCTCCTCATAGCGCCGGCCGTGCTTCAACAGGGTCTGCAGCGCGTCGGTCTGCAGATGAATCACCGTCTGCATGTCGCCCAGCCGCGCCGCCTTCTGATGCAGGAAGGCCTCCAAAATCTTCGGCCCCAGGATCTGGTGCGCCAGGGGCGCCGTGCCTTGTTTGAACATTCCCCAGGCATGGTCCATGTAGGTGTAAGGGGACTCGTGAGCGCTCAACAGCGCCCGGGCAACCTTGCGCACCAGGGAGTCCAAGGTGCGGGGAATCTGGCGGTACTTGCCGTCGGATTTCCGTCTTTGCTCCACATACGCGGTCTTCAAGGCTTCGACGCAGGCGTCAAGATCGCCGGCGCCGGCCGGCCCATCTGGACGATCTTCCATCCCTTCCCCCGATAGATTCGCTGGCGCTTCTGCGAGCGGTTCTCCAACATTTTGTTGAAGCCGTCCGTAAAATCGACCAGCAGCCCGTTGTCCTTGCCCTCGGCGATGCGGCTCACGCGGCCGGGGATTTGGATGTTCGCAATGCGGGACGCCTGAGCGTCCCCCCGGACGATCACGCCCAGTCCGGGAAAGTCCACGCCCGTCGACCAACAGGGTGTGGCGATCACGCGCCGCACCCGCCCGGTTTTGAAGCCGTCGTACAGCGCCTGGCGGTCGGCGTTGGAAAGCGGATGTTCGTCCGCCTTCAGCAGGCCGGCCAGCGCCCACTTGCGGATGCGGGTGACTTCGACGTCGGCGTACACCAGCGCGAAGTCCGGCATCATTGAACCCAAGTGCACGGCATGTTCCACGGTCTTGACCAGCACCAGAATCTGCAGATCATCGCCGCAGCGTTTGCGCACGTCCTGCACCGCCTCGGCGATGGCCCGGTTGCGGTCCTTGTTGGTCCAGACGGCGTGCCGCTCCAACAGCACCATGTTGTCGTACATGGGCGCACGGACGTGCCTGGTGTCGTACAGCCACACGGTGATGGGCACGATCGTGCCCAGATCCTGCGCCTCCTGATAAGTCTGCCGATGGATGATGGGCCCGAACAGGCATTCCACCTCCAGATCGGCGTTGTCGCCCCGGCCCTGCGGCGAAGCGGAGAAGCCATAGCGCCGGGCTCTGGCCAGACGGACCAGGACCGGAATGTTGCCTTCGCTGACGGCTCGGTGAACCTCGTCAAAGATGAAGAGATCGCACTTGTCCAGATCGCAGTACGGCAGGGAGCGGTCCACGCAGCAGGTCACGCGGGCCTCGTCCCGGCTGCCCGCTCCCACCAAGCCCAGTTCGTCGGCCGGCAGGGTTTCCCGCAGTTCGGCGTGCAGATTCTTGACCACGGCCCGGGAGTAGCTGCAGACGATGATCCGGGCGGCGGGCCACATGCGGCACATTTGGCGGATGAGGAAGCTTTTGCCGCCCGCCGTCGGGGCTTCGATGACCCCGCCGTCGTTGGCGATGATGGCCGCCAGGATCTTGTCCTGACCCGGGCGCAGCGGATCGATGACGTCCAGCCGCGGCTCCGGCAGTTTGTCCGTGCGCCGATCCTGATAGCTGATGCGGCAGCCGGCCTGATGCAGAATGTCCACAATGCGCTTGGTCAGTCCGGCGGGCGCGGCCAGCACGTCGTCGCTGACCCGGTAACAACGGGTGTGGATGAACTGCGGCGCGCCCCCGGCGCCGCCGGTCTGCACCCGCTTGTAATAGGACAGGCGGTCGGCCAGAGTGCGTTCACAGGCTGGAGACACGTACACGAAGCGCGCATCCCGGGTGACGGTTGCGGCGGGCATCATATTATCTTCACCAGGAGAGACAGCGCCGCCTTGAACAGCAGCTCTTTGGCCAATTCCTTGTTCTTGAACTTCTGCATGGTCGCCTCGTAGGCGTCCTTGTAGACCGCCGCCGCCAACTCCTCCCGTTCCTCCACGGTCATGCGGGCATACATCAGCCCGTCGATCTGCGCCCAGTCCTGATCCATCAGGTGTTTGACGAACCCGTCGAAGACATCCTGCCCGCTGCGGGCCAAGGCCGGCAGATAGGGCTTCAGGATGGTCAACACGTCCCGCCCCGTCTGATCGGCAATCTGCGAAATCAGCGCCCAATCCATTATTTGATCCCCTCCAAATTGGCGTTGGCCACAATCCGCACCAAGCCTTCCACGATTTTGTCCACCTTGCCGTCGTCCTGCGGACACAGCTTGCCGTCCTTGACCGCATGAATGAGGCAGTCCACGCCCTGAGCGATCATCCGCAGCCGTCGCGGGTCCTGTTTGATGCGCTGGCCCGCCGGCGTGAAGTTGACGGCCATCGTGATCTTCAGCGACAACACATGGGCGAACGAAACCAAGGCCATTTGTTCGGCCAGTGACGGCGGCTCGGGCGGCGGCACGTAATTCCGCAGTTCGCGCATGCCTCGCTGCATCTCTTTGCGGAAAGCGGCAAGTTTTGGTTCGATCATGGGTTCTCCAGAGACAATGGGACCCGGCCCCCGCCCATGCGGGGACCGGGTCCCGGTTGCGACTTAATTACGGGGTTGAGTTGGTGGGTGCGACCGGAGCCGGCCCGGACGGTTCACGCCCAAACATGTAGTCCTCAAGCACCTGCGTCTGAGGAACGGCGACTTTGAAGAATTGCTTGGCCACCTTGACTTTCTCGGCGTCGGTCTTGGCGTTTTCCAGTTCCACGGCGGCGGTCTTCGTCTCGACGTTGAGCAGGGACGCTTGACGTTTGATGCGGACGTCGGTACAGCCGACGGTTCCCAGCAGAACGAAGAGCACGGGCAACAGCAGGCAACGTTTCATGTGCAAATCCTCCACTTTTGGACTCCCCGATGTTACCCACGCGGGGGGCAAAGTCAATGGAAGTTCTCGATAATTCCGGGAGAACTCCCAAACCTTCGCCGCAGCCGAATGTTACGGAGACGAATTTTTATCGGGGCTTGTCCCCCTTCGCGGACGGAGCCAGCTCGGCCTGCTGCAGCATGCCGCAGATGTTGTGCGCGGCATCGGCCCCCACGTCCTTTTCCGGATTGAAGACGCCGCAGTCGGACGGCAGCTTCTTCACCAGGAACAGCTCGTCCCGGATGTCCGAAACCAATTCGACCAATTCCCTTTTCGACATCATGTTCGGATGCTTCATCGCGTGATCATCCCCTTTGTCCAGGTTCCGCCAGCCACAACCAGGCCTGTACCCACGTGCCGTCGTCAGCCCGGGAAATGGCCGCGTCATCGTCCACTTCGACGTCGTTGCTGGAAGGCTCGGCGTATTGCTTCCGCGCCTTCTCGACGAGCTTCTTGTCGGTGTCGTAATTCGACAGATTTCCCGCCAATCGGACCCATTTCGGCCTCTCGGCTCCGGCCAGCTTTTTCAGCCGCCGAACGTCCTTGGGATCCAAATTAACCCACATGCCTCAGCCCTCCAAGCCGGCGAACAGGGTATCGTCCTCGAACGCCGGGTGGGCATTCGCGTAGGCAAACAGATCCGGGAAGAACACGGGAGCCGGTTCGCCCCGCAGCTTCCGAGCCCGCTGGCGCTTCTTCAACCAGTTGAAGGCATGTACCGCCCCCTCTTGGCGACAAATGGAGTCGAAGATGTAAGCCTCGTCTCCCTCTTCCAGCAGGACTCGATAGAATTTGCTGACATTGCCTTTGGGCAACAGGAGCTCTCTAGCCACCATGGCTTCTTCCTCCTTGAACGTGTGTACGTGAAACTTCCCAGGCGCCTGGGAAAAAGGGCCGGCGTGAAGGGCACTTTCAGCCCCCTGTGCTCCGCTGCAACACCAAAACCCTCCCGGGGTGGCAATCCCGTTCAGATCTCTCGGTTACGGAAGCTCGGCCGCTGCCACTCTACGGCATCACGCCGATAAAACGTCAGCATAATCTGATGGTCTTGTCAAAGGCCGGGCACAGCCGGTCCTCGTGCGTGACCACGATCAGCTGCATCCCGGAGGACGCCGCCCAGCCCCGCACCATGTTGAGCAGTTGCACCAGCCGCTCCACCGCATCCGTATCCAAGTCGTTCGTGGGCTCGTCCAGAATCATCAAGCCCACGGACGAAGCAAACAACTCGTGTACGGCGAAACGGAAGGCCAGCGACAAAGCCACCTTCTGCCCGCCAGACAGCCGGCTCACGGGGCGCGGTTCCCCGTCGGACAGACGATAGGCCACTTCCAGTTCTTCGGTGATCTCGGCCGTAAAGGGCACATAGAACTTGCCCAGATACTTCGCCAGACCGCCGTTCAACGCCTCCAGATACCGGCCGGCCGCCACCCGCGGCAGGTTGTCCTTGTGCAGCACCAGCCGGGCCTTATCCAAAAGCTCCTTGAACTTCCGCTGCACGGCCAAAGACTTCTCATGCTCCGCCAGCCGCTTGTAATCCTCGGCCAGATTGTCCAAGGTACGTTTCATGGCCGCCAACTCACCCCGCAGGCCGGCCAACTGCATCTCCACCTGCTGCCACTTGGCCAGGGCCAGCTCCGCCTCCCGTTGTTGGGCTTCCGTCGCCACCTGCAGCCCCTTCAGCAGTTCCACGCAATCCGCCAACTCGGCCTGGGACTGCGCCAAAACGGCCTTGTTCGTCTCCAGCACTTCCGCGGAATGCGCCAAGTCCTGACGAGCCAGGCCCACGTTGCCGTTGGCCTCTTCCAACAGCCGCAGCACTTCCTTGGCGGCGGCCACGGCCTGTTGATTGACGTCCGCCGGCGCAGCCAGCTTGGCCAACGACGCCCCGTAGTTACGGACTTCCTGCTGCGCGTTCTGCACGTTCAGCTGCCAGGACGTGTAGACCGCTCCCGTCTGCCGCTGCAGAACCCGCTTCTCCGCCTGCGACTTCTCGAAGAACTGCAGCTGCGGTTCATCCTTCGCCAACGTCGCCTGGGCAAAGGCGACCGCCTCCGCCGGAATGAGCTGGGCACAGGTGGGACAACGCCCGGCCGCGCCCAGCTGCCGGGCCTGCAGCAGCGCCTTGGCCGACTTCACCCGCGGCTGCAGCTCGGCCAGGGCTTGGGCGCAGATGGCCAACTCCTCATCGAAGTCCTCCGCCCGTTCCTTGGGTGCCGGCGCCGCCGCCCGCCGTTGGGCGTCCTCCAAATTGCGGAGCAGTCCCGCCCGCGCCGCTTCCGCCTCCTTCGCGGCGAGGCCGGCCCGAATGGTGTCTTCCGCCGAACCGGCCCCGGCCCGCAGGCGCTGCACTTCCGCCTCCAGCAGCGGCAGGCGATGTTCCGCCGCCGCCCAACGTCCTTGAGCCAGTTCCGCCGCGCCCGCCAACCGCTCCACTTCCGCGGTCAACTGACTGCGGCGGCCGAGGGTCTGCGCCGCCCGCCGGGTGTCGTCCAACATCTTGCGCAGCTCAGCCACCTGCGGCGGCATCAGCAGCCCGGCCGCCAGCTCGTTGACCTGCCGCTCCCGCACCGCCGCGGACTTCTGCGCCTCCTCCCAACGGCTCCGCGCCACCGCCAGCTCATCGCCCACGGAAGCGTCGCTGAGCGACGTCAGGCGGTCGGTCAGCAGCTCCCGCAGGCGCTCCGCTCGGATCACTCCGGTCAGATGGTAGAAGGCCTCCTTCCGCTCCGAGGCCGGCTGGAACAGGATGCGGTTCACCTCATCCTGCGCCACAAAGACCACGTCGGCCAGCACCCGCGGCTCGACGCCCAGCAGATCCACCATGCGCCGTTCCACGGCCTCGGCGCTCTTGTGCCGCTCCGTGCCGTAGGACAGGGAACAGGTGGAACTGGTCAGAGAGCGACGCAGCTTACCGTCGATCCCATGCAGAGAGAAGTCCAGATCCACGGAGCCGGACTCGGCCCCCCAGCGCAGGTCGTCCTTGGCCTTGCCGATGCGCTCCACCTTGGCGCCCTGCAGCGCGAACTTCACGGCGCGCGTCAAGTTGGTCTTGCCCGCCCCGTTGCGGCCCACGATGCCGATCACGGGAGCGTCGAACGACACCTCCAGCTTTTCATGCTGGCAATAGTTGTTCAGCGTCAAATGCCTTAAGCGCATGCCCCCTCCTTCGTCAGTTTGGCCAGAGCCCCGTCCAGCACCGCAGCGGGTTCGGCGTTGCCCAGCAGCTCCACCAGAAACTCATAGAGCCCGGGATCCTCTTCCCGCTTCAACACGGAGCCGAGACAGCCGGCCAACGTGACGTTGTCCGGTTTGATGCCCGACCGCAGCAGTTCCGCCGGGCGCGCGCTGAGTACCAGCACGCCTTGGAACGCCTTGACCAGCCGCTCTTCCACGGCGCTCAAACCCGTCTGGTATTCCACGAACGCCAACGGTCCGCCCACGGAGTTGCCCTGCAGGGCCGCCAATTCCTTTTCCGCGGCCTTGACGTCGTCTTCGATCAGCAGCGTGAGCCGCCGGAACGGCCGCGTCTGCAGCGGCACCCGCTCCCAGGTCAGATCGTCGTTCACCCAAACGAAGGACTTCTCCGGATCCTCGTCCTGGGACTGCATGGCGATGGACCCCGGATAGAGCAGCTCGAGGGGCCCGCCCGCCGAGTCGATCTTTTGATTCCAAACCTTGTGGTAGTCGCCCATCAGCACCAGCTTCAGCTTCTCCCGGTCCTTCAGCCAAGAGGCGTCGAAATCCCAGGAATCGAAGGAGATGGCCTGCCGGCACATCTGGTGCAGCACCAGGATTTCCACGTCGTCCGGCAGTGCCGCCAATTCCGCCTGCAGCTCATCGGCCGGCAGGTGATCGAAGCCGGCCGTCGGATGCCCGCAGAGGTTGAAGCGCTGCTTGTGCAGCGACCGGCCGCTCATCAGGAGCTGCGGCCACGGCGGCGACGTCCGGCAGTGCTGGCCCTGGATGAAACACACGGGCAGATCACGCAGCCGCCGGCCCTCGTCAAAGAGGTGCAGCGCGGTCTGCGCCGACGGCCGGGAGGAGTCCACGTTGTCCCCGCCCAGCACCAGCGCCTGGGCCCGCTTATCCAGACAGTGCGTCACGATCTGATTGAACGAATTGTAGGCGTCGCCGACAACGGTCGGCAGCGAGGCCCAGGCGTTGCCGGCCAGATGGCAGTCGGCCGTAAAAGCGAATGGCATCAACCTTCCTCCTCTTCCTCTTCTTCCTCTTCCTCGTTTTCCTCTTCATCTTCCTCGTCCAACTCCAGTTCGGACAGCTTGAATTCCTCGCCGCACTGAACGCAGCGCACCTTCTCGTCTTCGGTGTCGGCCCGGCCGTCGGTCGGCACCTCGAAGCCATCGGCATTCAGGGAGGAACGCATGTTGAGCACCTCGCCCGTGGCCGACAATGTGACCTGAAAGACGATCAGGGCGTCCTTCGCCTTGCACTTCGGACAGGCGGTCTTCCATTGGTCAAAGCCACTCACGGCGTCTTCTCCTTTTTCTCAGCGCCCTTTCTCGGCGCATGGCCCAATACATACATTCCCCCATATTGCCAACGTTCCACGCCACCGGGGTCTTGATCCCAAACTCAAGGTGGGCAACTTCATCATTCACGTCGAAAAGGGAGGAAACGGCAGCCGCCACCGTGTTCTGCAACAGGACAAAAGCGTAGTGGGTGGAATGATTGTCGCCCCGGCTCATGAACCACCTGCCAGCCAGGCTTCCAAAGTCTTGCCGGCCCGACCCTGTTTACGCAGGCCGACCTCCAGGTAGCGGATCTTCAGCGGCGGCTTGGCGCCGCGGATGTACACGTCGACGTACGGCGGATACGCCGCCACCACGTAAACCTCCCGATCATCGGGCATCAGCGCTAGGTCGCCGGCCCGCAGCCCAAAGTCGGCGATGCTCAGCCGCTCGCACAGCGCGTCGATTTCCGAGGCCGTCAGCGGTGTGCAGTCCTGGAAATGCTCCATGCTTTTGGGAGCCTTCTTGCGGCTCTGGAACAGCCGCAACGCGGCCAGGATTGTGGCCAGTTCCCGTTCGTCGAACTTCATTTGTTTTCCTCCAAAAGCTCGTTGATCAGTTCCTCCCGGCCAGCAGGCGCTTTGCCGCGTTCTTGCCAAGCTTCTTCGTCTTCATGGGCTTCTCCTCAAACAAAACGGCCCCGCCCCCCGGTCCGCCGGAAGGCGGGGCGTTTGACATGTCCGAAACTTCAACCCTCCACCAGTCTTTGCGGCAGCGATTCGCCCTGCAGTTCCACGACGCGCCGGCGGATCGCCGCCAGGAATTCTTCACGGGTCTGCACCAACACCTCGCCGTAGCGGCTGCAGACGATCTCCACGTTGCCCTTGCGCCAATAGCCGTCCGGGCAGCATACGATCAACTTGCCGTGGGAGGAGAACAGGCCCAGCTCCAAAAGCGTGATCGGCGATTTGGTCGCCGGGTCGAAATACATCGGAATCAGGTCGGCCTGCTCCAACGCCGCCAATTCCCAGTTGACTTGTTCGGCAAACTGCGGATTGTCCGCCGCCTGCCGCCAGCCGGCGTCCCACTCGTCGCGCCGCGGATTGAGCAGCACGCCCGGCAGGTCCGCCAACTGCGCCTCCAATTCCGCCTGCCACGGTTCCGCCGCGCCCTGTTCAATCGAGCCCGCCAGAAAGATCAGCGGACGCGGTCCGACCGGATAGGCGTTCGGTGCCTTGACCACCAACATGAATGTCCCTCCAAACAGGACGGGGGCCCGGCCGAAACGACCGGGCCCCCGTTTGCCTTAGGCCGCGACCGGCAGCCGCGGAGTGCGGTTGGCCGCCCGCAGGAAGACATCCTCGGTTTCGGGATGCTCCAGCAGGAGTTTCTGCGCCAGCATGTTGTCCTCGGCCGGAACGTATTGGGACGAGTCCGGTGGTTGGACGTAGCCGCACAGATTGGCCACGATCTTGCCGCCTTCCACGATGTCGACGTTGTGCTGCAGTCCGCACTTGATCCGGTAGACGACGCCGGACTTCCCACCCTTGACGTGGAACGTCTTGGTGGCGGCGAACTCTTTGAGCTGTGTGTCGTCCAACATCTTCTCGAGCAGTTCCTTGGCCTTGCGCCCCGCGTCCTGGAGCGCCTTTTCTTGCGCCTCTGCCCGCTTCCTGTATTCTTCCCGCCGCTTCGCGTCTTCCGCCTCCCACTGCTTGCGGTCTTCCTCCTGCGCCGTCAGCTGCTCCGGAGTCAGAGGAACGGTCTTAACCGCCCGATACACCTGGTACGCCGCCGTGCCGCCCGTCCAGTGATCCCAGGTGAGGGTGGCAGTGGTATCGGTCGGCACGCACCAGCTCACCCAACTTTCCTCGGCACCGGATGTTACGACGCTCGACGCCTCGGTTGAGGCCGAGGTCCAGTAAGTCCAGGCTGAAGCGGTGCAGATGCCGGGGTAATCCGTCCACATCGCCATTTCAGCCTCCCCTCACCGGGGGCTGCATGATCAGCCCCGCCAAGTTCTCGTCGAACTCGGAGACCGGGTCCCCGGGTTTGCCTTTGGTCCCCACGGCGAAGGCCAAATAGCCCTTCTTCTTGAGGCTCTTGAACATCTCCCGGGCGGTCTCGACTTCATCTTCCTTGTCCTTGTCCCACAGGATCTTGGTGTCTCCCGTGGCGTCCAACACACGCATTTCGCCCACCTGGTCCTCCTCTCCGCTCAGCGGCCATAGCCGAGCTTCTGCCCAACCAGCACGCCCACGCTGGCCCACCATTCGGCGGTGTCTTGAGTGTCCGGCGGCACGATGCCGAACCGGCGCATGAACTGGGGGTACACGTCCTCGCCGGACAACAGATGGTCCAGCGGATCCACGACTTTGTCGTCCCGCAGCAGACGGCGCCACTCCGGCAGATTGGCGAACTCGCCGTCCACGGCCGCGGCCATCAACAGCCCCGTGAAGTAGGTCAGGCGCGGAACGAGCACTACGCCGGCGGTCTCGACCGTGGCCACGGTGGCCAGGAAGATCGCCTTGAGCGCCTCGCCGGGCGGCGGCTGCACGAAGACGCCGTCGGAACAGCGCAGGAAGATCCGGCGCAGGCTGCCGGTCAGCATCAGCAGCTTGGCCTTCTCCGTGAAGCGCCGCTTGGCGTCCACGACGTACTCGTCCTTCTTGAGCTGGTCCTTGTAATTGGCCGGAGCCTTGAATTCCGGCGTGTACTTCTCCCAGTCCGGCCGCACTTCGGCCTCAAACCCCACGGCCCAAAACTTGCCCATAACTCTGACTCCGTCTCTTTTCCCAAAACACCGTCCGCAGGTGGTACAGGGGGAGAAGCCCGTCGACTGCCGAATTGAGGGGCATCTCCAGCATTCTGATTCCGCCCGGAAAGCGGTGCCCCAAGGCGCCGCGGATCGGGTGAACCAGACAGTGTTCGGCCAGCATTCTGTCGTCGGCCGAAAGCCAAGTCCGCCGTTCTTCTCCCGCATTGAGGCCCGGCAGATCCGCAGTCCAGACGCGGTGGAAATGCAAAATGACTGAATCGCCGGAAGAGCGGTTTTCAGGCCGCTCTTCCGGCGCGCAAAGTTCTAAGTGAGGACCGTCGGCTCCAGTTCGGTCTTGTTGCGCCATACCAGAGCCTCCTTGACGGTCTTGGTCCCCGGAGGGACGCCTTCCACGTGGAACACGCCCGGGATGGAACTCGATTCCATCTTCAGGTAGGGGCGGCGGCGTTCGTCGCCCAGGTCCAGTTCGAGCAGCTCGTACTGCTTGTCGCTGCGCACGTCCTTGTCGATCACCGTCGCGTTCAGGTCGCGGATGATCCGTTCCATGCCGATCTTCCGTCCGATCTCGCGGCGGATCTCGGCGTTCTTTTCCTTGACGAGCAGATGCGCATCCAGTTTCTCCGCCGGCGTCTCGGCCAGCGTTTTGCTGACCAGCACGCCGTGCAGGGCATAGACCGCGAAACCATCGGCGAAGGCCAAAGCCGGCCCGCCGTCCTTGTGCAGCAGATTGCCCTCCCGGTGCAGCGCGGTGGGCATGTCGGAGGGGTAACAGGCGTACTTGTAGGGCAGCCACCACCCGCAGCACTCCGCCAGCTCGATGAGCGGCAGGAGCTTTTTGCAGGCCTCCACCTTGCATTCGCGGAGGAAGAAGTCGTAGAAGCTGAGGAAGGCGGCGTCGTGGTTGCCGTAGCAGAAGTTGCCGGCCTGCTCGGAGACGTGCTTGTTGACCTCCGCCGACGTGGCCGTCTTGCCCTCTTCCTTCAGCATCTCCTCATAGTCGCGGGCGTAGTTGTCCAGACAGCCCACGGGGCTCTGCGCCCAGACGATGTGCCGCGGCGGCTCCAGGCCGGCGGCCTGGTACGCGCGCTTGAGGCAGTCCTCGGCCTTCGCCCGGTCGGTCTTGTTGACCGCGAGGCCGATGTTCGTCCACTTCTCGACGTACTCGGGAAACTTCGCTTCCTGCTCCTTCGTCAATTCCGTAATCATGTGCGGAAGGCTCTCCTGAACATGGAACGTGTGGAAGTTCGGCCCAAAACACAAACAACATAGGGGCCCCACGGCTCACGACCGTGAGGCCCCTTCCGGCCCTGCACGATCGCTTAGTCCCGGACCTGCCGCGCCTCTTCGGACAGGTGGTCGTACTCCTGGATCCGCCCGACCTGCCAGACGCCCTTCGGGAGCGTCACGGTGCCGTGCTCCTCGTGGACCACCTGGGCCCCGCGGACGTCGTTGACGGCCACGAAGACATCGGTCCCGTTGGTGAGCACTTCGACGCCCGGCTTGTTCTCCAGGACGTGGGCGTGGCCGGTGACCTCGCCCTCGGCCATGATGTAGCCGCGCTCCTTCGGCTCGACCGGCTTGAGCCCCTCGGGCAGCTTCGCCAGCTTGTAGAAGGGCACGTCGCCCTGCTGCCGGAGCTCCTTGACTCCCTTGATCACGTCCGCCATTTTCCTGCCTCCTGTCTCGGCCCGCGGCGGGTGTCCCCCGCCGACAATTTCTCCTTCCGCTCGCTCAGCGAGACGCCCGCCGACCCGGCGATGGAAGGAATCATTTGCGCAATCACGGCCCGGCCCGCCACGATGCAATACACCCGCGCCCGGACAACGTCCCGCAGCACGTCGTGTACTTTACACTCCAACAACGCATCTGACAAGCAAGCATCTATGCCCTGAAACACTTCGGGCACGGAACAAGCCCCGTCGAGTGAACCGGACGGAGCACGCAGGAAATGCCAACGTTGGAACATGTCCCAGTCGGTACAGGAAAGCACGCGGCCGATCCGCCGCCGACGGCTGTTCACCAGCGCTGCCTCCAAAACAGGCGCCCCTGCGAGGCCTCATACAACACGAGGCAGACACAGGAACGCAAGACATGTCGCACAGGACAACGCACGCCGTCGTTCACGCGCTCACCGAGAACGCTCCCGAGCAGCTCCGGCACGGCGCCGCGCCATTCGCCGTAGAACAGGACGTTGGACGCCGGCGGTCCCATGCACCGAACCGACCGCCGCGGGCGCCTATCGTTCCACATGTTCGATCCATCCCGGCCAACGCCCGCGCCGCGCGCGCGGCCGAAACAAGTAATCGGAAAGAGCGTCAAAAACGAAGGACCGCAGCACGCCCCGAATCTTTTCCTCCACGTTGTCATTGACGGCCCGCAGGAAGTCCGGCGGCAGGTCGGCGTCGAACACCGGATGCTCCTCCCAAATTCCGTCGTCCCGTTTGCTGGCCTGCCCAGTAAACATTCCGGGGGATGCCTCAGTAAAAAGCGGACGCCCTCACCAGGAGGCGATTTCATCAAGAATCTCCTGCGGCACCTCCTCCCGCAGCCACTCCGAGCCGAACTTGTAGCCGCAGACGGGGCAGGGCTCGTTCAACCGGTCGTAGTCGCAGTAATAAGGCGACTTGGGTTTGTCCGGGGCCAGCCGGTCGAGCTCCGTCAAGTGGGCGTCGTATTCCTGGAGGCAGATGCCGCAGGGCGCCGCCCGCGGGTCCAGCAGCATGCCGGACCGCTCCAGATGCTTGGGCGTAATGCAGAAGGGATGGCCCAACGGCCAGGTCTTCTTGCTCCATTCTTCCTCGCGCTTCTTCCGCCGCGCCGCCGTGTTGCCGCAGTGCTCCCGCTGGCGGTCCTGCGGATCGCCGTAATGCCCGGGACAAGACCGCCAGTGCTGCGCCCGCTGGTGTTCACAGCCGGCGCGCATGTCGTTCAAATGCCAACGGTTCCAGACCTCCACGACGCGCTTCACCTTCGGGTCGTCCGGGCACAGGTTCGCCAGCACGTCCTGGCACTGCCCGCCGCCGGCGTCGCGCGCCTGCTGATAGACGTCGCCCGTCACGGACAGCCGGCCCTCCCGCCACTCAATGTTGACGACCACCTTGTTGCGGTCCGGCGATTGGAACGTCAACTTCTTCTTAAAATCCGCCATGCTCGCGTTTCCTTTTGACCCTTTGGTTCACCGCCAGACGAGCCTGCCTGATCCAGAGCAGGCCCAGGCTTGTCGGCATCTCCACCCGTCGATTTGTCCAGCGCGGGAGGTTGCGCGGCAGATCGCGGCACCAGATGCCGAAGGCCACGTCATGGACAAGCACCTGCTTAAGCCGGCCGGACACGCCGTGGCCGATCTCCCGCCGGCGCGCCAGCCAGGAAAAGCGCAGCCTATGTGCGGCCAGCCCAAAATCCGTGTTCCAAAGCGGCAGACGGACGAGGCTGTGCACCCGAGAGTACAGATGAGCCGGGACGCCCAACGCCACTTCCACTCCGCCGCAGATGATGAAACGAGGGCCCGGATTCACGGTTGTCCCGGCGCGACCCTCTTCGCCGCCTCCAGCAGCGCTGAGGCGTCCTCCAACAACAGGCGCGTATGAATGACAAAGGGGCCATTCGCTCCGGGGAAGCCGGAACCAACGGCATAATACTTTCGCGCAGTAAACTCCGGCGCCAACATGCTGGCCGCCAGCAGCTGAATCATGCCCTCGTAGAGCAGTTCCGCGTCGGGCTTGTCCCGCAGGATGTAGTTCCGTTCGACGACGGTCATCTGAGGGGCTCCTTTCTCAAAGTTCCCAGGCGCCTGGGGAAATTCCCGGGCGCAGCAGTGTGGCCTCAGCGCCCGGCGCCAGACCGCGAGATTGAGGTCGCGGCAGGCGGCGACCGGGACCGAATGACTGCAGCGCAGCGGACGTTTCGCCCCGCATCCACGATCAAAAATGCTCCGCCCTAAATCAGGCCGGAACGCTCCGCCTCCCTCCGCAACCGGTTGCGGGTTTCGGTGGTGGCCAACAACGTCTTCACCAATTTGGCCCGTTTGGCGTCGGTCGCGTCGCGCTCCCGCGACAAACTCAACAAAATGCGTCCCAACCGTTTGTGGCCGAGAGACATGTACCAACGCCGCCACCAACAGCCGACGTCCCTCAGCCTGAATTCCGCGTGCAGCTCGGAAACGGCCTGCACCGTCAACTTTTCAAATTCCACGAACGCAACGGATGAGTTTCTCAACCGCAGGGAGCCGCGAGACATGCTTTTCTCCTTCGTTTCTTCCAGGCCTGCGGTATCAGCAAGGCTGAAGCTCTAAGTGAAGCGATGCCGCCCACGGTGTCACCCACAGGCCTGCACAGCGCACGCCAGGCCTCTTCCGATTGGGGAACCCACACGAGTCCGTGGTAACGCAGCTTATGCGCCATCTCCGGACCCGGACGATGTGATACACGCCGGCGATTCTTCAGGGCCTGCGCCGACAAATCATCGACGAAAGTCATGATTCGCTGCATCGGGGCGTGAAGCTTATGCGCTGCGGCCCCCACGGCTGCCCCAGTGGCGGCCGCGGTGTCCACCAACAGGCTCATGGGAACCAACGGGATCCTTCGAGGTTCACCACTCATCAAAAGCCCTCCGCTTGTGCCAGGAGATTTCGGACTGCCCAAGCAGTGAGAACAGGTAAAACCCCGGGACCTGCGTCCACATCACCCCTGACAAACGCTCGGCGACCTCCGTTCGGATGTCGGCGTGCACCGCGCCTGCGTTTGTTAGCGTAAGCCGGTCAAATATCAGGCCACGGCCGATGCCTGGCCCAATTAGGGTGCTTTCATCCATTTCAGCCTCCAGACCCCCTGCCAGGAGCGATTGCGAGCGTGTCCTGGGCATCCTAGCGAGACCCTCGCCACATGTCCCGCGTGCCACTCGTTGCCTGCCTCCAAACGTCTGTCTAGTCCTAACGTCAAGCATGCCAACGTGTTAGACCGGACTCCGGCGAATCTGGGCCTTCTGTGAGCTGGGCTAACTGCTTTCTGGGCCGAGTGTTAGCCTGTGTTCTGGGCCCAGGTGGTCAAGTTGACATGTTAGTGGTGCCAGAAGTAAAGACAACTCGCCGGCTCTTTGGCGAGTTGTTTTCCGATTCCTACGGAGGGTGATGTCTCTCCGGAAGGAGAGACGTCACACACCGTAGGTGAGGACCACCCTTAAGAGCAGTTATATTGTGCCCAACTTCTTCATAGGCAAAACGTGAGGGCGTGGGGGCTGAGCAAAAATTTCGCGTGAGGGCACTTGCAGCACTTTGTACCCCAGCCCAGTGGTTATGCACGTAGTGTGGTAAGAGATTCTGCGGATTTCTCCGGAATAGGGCTGGACAAACGCCGGACCCCGGCTAAAGTATGTGCGTCTTACGCCGGATGGAAACTGGAACAGGCACAAACTTGGGATTCGGCTGGTGCGGGTGGTCGGACTTATTGTCCAAGGCTTCCAGGCCTCCATCACCGCCCCACCAGCCGATTTTTTTTCTTCGGGTAGGACAACATGCCCAACAAGGAGCGCTACGCACACATAAAGGCCCGCGGAGACACGCTCTCTGAGAAGTATAGAGCCCGGCGCCGTCTGGAGCAGAAGGCCTACCGCAAGCGCCGGCAAGACATACCCGACCGGACTCTCCTACAGGGCATGACTGAGTTCCGCCTGCGTTTTCTCAAGCTCGTCGTCGGCTATGGGTTGTCCATGCACGACATCTGCCGCAAGCTCCTCGTCCACAAGCCGGACCTGATCGAACGTTTCGAGCTGGGCCTGGTCCCCTTCGAGAAGGCCTTCCTGAGCCAGATCGCCCAAGAGTCCCAGGACCGCCTGAAGCTCAAGGGCCGCTGGGTCCAGCGCCCCTTGAACTGCGAGCACCCGGAGCTGTGGTCCGCGGAGCACCGGGAGCAGCAGTACCGGGACATCCTGGGCCGGCTGCGCGGTTACGGCCGCTGGAAGATGCGCAACCTGCGCCGCTGGAAGGTGCGCCAAGGCAAGGCCGCCTTCAAGCTGCGCTACCGCCACCCCCTGTCGACCCGGCAACACGAAAAGCTGGTCCTGCTGCACGATGCCGTGCAGCGCCTGCTGTACATGACCAATGAGCTGAAGACCGTGGTCAACGGCGGGCTGCTGTGGCTGGACGAAGAGCACCACGCCTTCAACACCCGGGTCACCGCCAAGAGCCTGTCCGTCGGCTCCTGGCGGAGTCCCCCGCTGGACCACGAAGACCGCCGCTACGAACGCCGGGCCCACCGGGACGTCGCCGCCGCGCGCCGGCTGCTGCGCCAGCGGCGGGTGTTCCTGTCGGGGCTGCATGAGGAGGAGTTCCTGAACTGGCGGGCCTTCAACGAGTCCATCAGCTCCGTCCGCCTGCGGTTCGTCTCCCTGTTCCTGCCTTGGGCCGACTCTCCGTTCCACGAGCCTTCGCCGCGCCTGCTGGCCGAGGCCGAAGCCAAACTGCGCACGTTCTACAAGGGTGAACCCGTCTGCGCCGTCTACCGCACCCAGCGGCGCCGCTGGGTGTTGTATCAGGGGCAAAGTCATCCTTTGGCCAAGTTCATCGACCTGCTTTTAGCGGATGATCCGGCGGTAAGTATTCCGCCCATGGCCTTGCCGGCCTGAGCCTGTTTCCCCAGGCGCCTGGGGAGTTTTGCCGCGCCTCGCTGATGAGCTGGAGCAGATTGTCCCGCCGAAAAGCCCAAGACGGCATAGGCATGCCGGCCCGCAGGCGGTACAGGCGCCGGGCCGCGTCTTCCGGCAGACGTATGTCCACGATCGGCGGACACTGCTGCCGGGGAGCCCAGGCAATCCACTTTCTCCCCAGCACGTTTTTATACCGCTCGCCGATGAGCATCTACAGCAGCTCTCCTTTTGAAACGTGTGAAACAGGGAAACGCCTGCCCGCCGAAAGGCGTCAGGTTCGAGAAATCCAAGCCAACATCACGACGCCCTTGGGCAGCAGGAACGGATCGTTCCAGCGAAAACCCCTGCGCCGCCGCAAGCGTTCACTGACGCGGCGCAGCAGTTCCGCCTTCACGTGGCGGCGGTACAGCAGCGTCAGCCCGAATTTGAGGCGATCCGCCGCGGGCGAACCGATACGCACGCGCCAGCGGCGCCAGCGCCGGCAGGGGGCGCCGCCGACCACGTTCATGTCCGGCACCGCGGCCTCGACGCGGCGGCGCAGTTCGCGGGCCGCCTTTGCATCCAGCCCTCCGCGCGAGCGGTGCAACGACAGGCATTCCCAGGAGGAAAGCGGCGCCTCGATGGTAAACCGATTTATGCGGGGCTGAATTTGTGATGGCATTTGGGACACTCCACTTCCATGCCGTGGGCCTTCTTGAGCCAGAAGCTTCGGACGAGCACGTTAAACGGG
>Ga0315294_10002580_pt1 | contig 19778 bp, 6 predicted proteins | sample YL17G13_40_MG_FD_203626 | JGI IMG/M metagenome (GOLD analysis project Ga0315294, IMG submission 203626) | Sediment microbial communities from Yellowstone Lake, YNP, Wyoming, USA - YL17G13_40 | ecosystem: Environmental > Aquatic > Freshwater > Lake > Sediment | place: USA: Wyoming | collected...
GTCGCCCATCATGGATACACCCATGCCCTTTGGTCGGGTCATCGCCGATGGTGTACCTGTCAGGAGCGGACCAGGGAAGGAATTCGGTGCTTTAGGTACCTGTGGTCGGGGCGATATGGTCAGCATTCTGGGTGTCGAAGGGTCGTGGTACAGGGTCCAACTGACTCAGTTCAGTGACGAGGTGTGGATATTCTCAAAGTTTTTTGAAGAGAGTTCAGAGCCGTTTTCACCTACGTCCACAGCGACATCGAGACCGGAGGAGACACTACCAGTGCAACCGCCAGCGACCGAAATACTGGAATCCACAAGGATGCCAGAGATGACTTTGCCTCTATCACCGGCACCGACGTGCACACCAAGACCGATAATGACGCCAACGGCCACATTACCCCAACTGCCAACAGCGACATGGACGCCGCAACCAACTGGGGTGACACCCTCATTACCCTTGCCGCCGACAGCGACAGCCACATTGCCCCCACCGCCGACGCCGACGCCGACACCACTGCCACACCGACCAACCCCGATACCAGAGCCACACCGACCGACACCGACACCACTGCCAGATCGACCGACACCGACGTCAGTGATGAGCAGAAATTTAAATCATCGAGGTATGGGACCTGAGACCAGACGTGAAATTGCCTCATTTGATGGCAATGGGATGTTTCTCTGCGCAGCAGTCACACCGCGCGAAAACAGAGTGTGGGCAGTAGTTGGAGTAGGGAAGGAGATCAGTGCCTAAGCGTTACATCGAAGACGTCCTCCCCCTGGGAGAACTCAATAAATACGCTCAGAAAGGCGGGGGCATTGGCTCCCTGAACGCCATGCACCCCTACTTCGCCCGCCGGCCGCTGACCGCCTCACGCGCGATGACGCTGGCCGCACTGGTGGACGCGCCTGCCACTGATGCCGAACGGAGAGCGATGGAGCGGCTGCTCGTCGAACTCAGCAGCAAGGAGTGGCCTGATAACCCTGTACTGCTCGAACGTGCCCGCGAACTGGTCCGCCAGGCCCACGGTGGCCGCGCACCTCGTGTGCTCGATCCCTTCGCCGGCGGCGGTTCCATGCCGCTAGAGGCGCTGCGCCTGGGCTGCGAGGCTACCGCGCTTGACCTCAACCCTGTGGCCTACCTGGCCCTCATCGGCTCGTTGGTCTATCCGCAGAAGTTTGGACGAGTCAGCGAGTCAGCGAGTCAGCGAACCAGCGAACCAGCAAATCAGCAAATCGGCAAATCAGCAGATACGGAACACGCAACACGCAATACGTTGCCTGGAATAGAGGCCCCATCTCAATCACAGACCTCCAAACTCGTTGATGACGTCCGCTATTGGGCTGAGTGGGTGATGGAGCAGGCCGAAGCGCAGATCGGGGATTGCTACCCGGTGGACGCCGATGGCGCCGTGCCGGTGGCCTTCCTGTGGGCCAAGACCATCGTCTGCCCGCACTGTGGCGGTGAGGTACCGCTCATCAAGCGGCGCTGGCTCGACACCCAGAGCGAGGAACCGGTAGCCTACCGGCTGATCGTGGACCAGGCAGCCAAGACGTACACCGTAGAGATCCTGCGGGGGCAAGCAGCCGTGGATTCGGAGCCGGAGCGGGGGACGATGCGCGGGGCGACGGTAGAGTGCCCCTACTGCAGAACGCCGACGGAGCGGGAGCGCATCGCCGAGCAGGGGCGCGCCGGGACGATGGGCCAGCATCTGCTGGTGGTAGTGCTCAGCCGCGAGGGCGAGACAGGCCGAGACTTCCGTGCAGCGACGGAAGCAGACCGTGCTCCGTACACGCTGGCCGAGGCGAGGTTGGCCGAGGCGAAGGCGGAGGGCTTCGATTTCTGGGGCTTCGAGCGGTTGCTCTCCGTGGTGCCCGATGAGCCAACCCCGCCAGAGCGGGCACGCAGTATCAGCATCCGTCTCTATGGCATCACCGAATGGGGCCAGATGTTCAACGCCCGGCAGGCGCTTTCAATGATTACCTTTGGACAGCAGATTCGTCTAGTGCGGGATCTGCTGGAGAGCCAGAATGCAGGCTATGCACGCGCAGTCGCGCTCTACCTGACGTTTGTGATAAGTAAGCAGATAAGCTACAGCTCGAAGATGTCTTGGTGGCAGGTCAACCGGGTTACAATTGCACCGACGATGACACGCCACGACATCCAAATGACATGGGATTATGCCGAAGCTAATCCTTTCAGTGGCCAAGCCGCAAGTTGGGAGAGTCACACTGAAGCATTGTGGCGCTCGATAGAGAACGCCGTGACAATAGATGAGCCAGCCGCCATCCGGTTACATTCTGCTACACAACTACCTACCGAGTGGACAGACACCTTCGACGCCGTCATCACCGATCCGCCGTACTATGACAGCGTCACGTACGCTGACCTGAGCGACTACTTCTATCCCTGGCACAAGCGCATCGTGGGTGACGACTACCCCGAGGCATTCGTCACCGAGGTCACGCCCAAAGAGGAAGAACTCGTCCAGGAGGCTGTTTACCATGGTGGAACCAGAACAGCAGCCAAACAATTCTACGAGGATGGGATGGCGCGGGCCTTTGCCGAAATGCACCGTGTCCTGCGCGACGACGGTATCGCCGTGATCATGTTCGCCCACAAAAAGTCCAGCGCGTGGGAAACGCTGGTCAGTGCCCTGATCCGATCCGGGTTCCAGATCACGGCCTCCTGGCCACTGAACACCGAGGGCCGCCGGCTGCAGTCCTATCGTGCCGTGGCATTGGCTTCATCCGTGTACCTCGTTTGTCGGAAACGGCCGGGGAGCAGGAGAGCAGAAGGGCAGGAGAACAGCGGAGCAGAGGAGTCACGTTTCACGCCTCACGTTTCACACAACGCGCAACACGCACCACGCATCACGAATGAGAACGGCTCTATCGGTTACCTTGAGGACATCCAAGCCGAACTCCGCACTACGATCCGGCGCTACCTGGAGCGCTTCTGGGCGGCCGGCATTGGCGGTGCCGACTTCTTCATGAGTGCCATCGGGCCGGGGCTCTCTGTCTTCAGTCGCTATGCGCGCGTCGAGCGCTACGACGGCAGCCGGGTGGACGCGAGTGATTTCCTCGACCTGGTGCGCCACGAGGTGGCGGCCTTCGCCATTGATCGCATCGTCGGCAAGGTAGAGGATGGTAGACCGGGCTTCAGCGAACGGCTTGACCAGCCCACGCAGTTCTACCTGCTGTGGCGGTGGGGCTACGGCGAATGGGATGTCCCCGACGGTGAGGCAGTGCTGCTGAGTACCGCAGTCGGCATCGAACTGCCGGTGTTGACGGACCGCATTGGCCTGGTGAGCAAGGTGAAGGATAAACTGCGGCTATTGTCGCCAGCGGTCCGAGCGACCAGGTTGGAGAAGGTGGTGGAGCGAGTGGCAGCCGGGGGCGCGGTGCCGCTGGTGGACGTGCTGCATGCTGCGTGCCTGCTGTGGCAGGCCGATCGCCAGGAGGACCTGGCGGCGCTGGTCGCTGCGCGGGGTGGGGAGTTGTGGCCTGTTGCTCAGGCCGTCGTCGAGTTGCTCTCCCGCGACAGCGCCGAACGCAAGGCGCTGATGAGCCTGCTGGGCACGCGGGTAGACCTCGAGCACCGCGCGCAGCGGTGGGCAGAGACGCACAGACCTCCGTCTAGGGTGGAGCAGTTGAGGTTGTGGGAGGAGGGCGCAGATGGCCAATGACGGCGCGACTCCACGCGATATCCAAATGATCGGAGGTGGCAACGTTGCTGGCGATGACAACATCGTCGTTATCACGAAGCAGTACTTCATCGGTGAATACGAGCATCTCGGTAAGGCTTACATCGATCCACAGGAGGTATTCGACCGCGTGAAACTCGACTACTTCGTGGGGCGTGAATGGCTCTTAAACATAGTGGACGGCTTTCTCCGCAAGTACGACCGGGGTTACTTCATCCTAGAGGCCGAAGCCGGACTGGGAAAGACCACGTTTCTGGCTTGGTTAGTGAAAAAGCGAGGATATATCAGTCATTTTGTTGAACTTAAGCCGGGAACGGAGGGCATAGAGGCAGGCCTGAGAAACCTGGCTGCGCAGTTAGCCTCGACTTGTCGTTCGAATGCTTATGAAGGCGATTGGGTCTTTGCTGGTACAGCGGACTGGTCCAACCGTGTCTACAACTTGCTCAAACGAGCAGCGGACCAGAGGCGTGATGGTGAGAAGATTGTGTTGGTAGTAGATGCATTGGATGAGGCGGGTGCTCCGCACGGGCAGAATGCGCTAGCACTGCCCAAGGTATTGCCCAAGGGGGTATACTTCATTGTGTCTCAGAGACCGACTGCGGTGCCATTGCAGGTGGATTGCCCGCGCCAGGTCTTCCACCTAGATGCTAACAGACCAGAGAACCTGGACGATATGACGGCATACCTGACAAAAGCAGCGGTTCGGCTTTGCCTGCTTGGAGTCCTGGATTTGCATCTCTCGGGCCAGTTTGCAGAGGCACTCCTTCGCAAGTCTCAAGGACTATGGATTTACGCACACCATGTAGTCAAGGCAATTGAAGATGGTGATCGCTCTCCTCTGGATCTAGAAGCATTACCTACCGGTCTTTGGCAATACTATGCTCGGTACTGGTTGACCTGGCAACAACGGGACGAGGATGCCTGGTATGGGAAGTACCTACCTCTATTGGCCACTCTTGCAGCAGCACGTGATGCCTTGTCCCTAAAGCAACTCTGCAGCCTGGCCGGTGTGGAAGAATCGCCTGATCTCAGTGACTTGCTTCAGGTAAAGTGGGCTTTATTTGTTCAGACGAGCGACGTGGAAGGTAGTTGTCGGTATCGTCCTTATCACGCCAGTCTCAGAGAGTTTCTGAGTGGACAGGCGGTTGATTCGGATGCCCTGTCACAGAGTGAGAGAGGGTTCAGCAAAGGACTCGCAGATGCTGTCCACCGGGCCCATGTTCGCATCGTTGACCGATACCTGGAGGCCTGGGGGGGGATAGAGGCTGGTTTGCCCAAGCTGACAGATCCCGCAATACGAGACCTTGACGAACGTTATGGGGTGTACCATCTGACCGCACACTTGGAGACGGCAGGGCGGGTTGAGGATCTGCATCGCCTCCTCAAGGTAGAAACTGGCGATCACCGCAATACCTGGTATATTGTCAAAGATGCTATCGGCGATATAGCGGGCTACATGGGCGATGTGGAAAGAGCATGGTCGTTGGCGGAGCGAGAGTATGACCTTGACAAGGTTGAGCCAACTGGAAAAAACATCGGTTTGCAGTACCGGTACGCTCTCATCACGGCTTCGCTTAGCGGCCTTGCCGAGACGATCCCTTCATCATTATTGATCGCTCTGGTGAAATGGGGCGTTTGGAGCCCGGAACAGGGCTTGGCGTACGCTTCACGTATTCCGGATTCGACATCTAGGGTAGAAACGTTGGCTGCCTTACTTGCCTGTTTACCAGAGTCGCTACAAGAGAATGCAATAGATGTGGCATTCGCAGCAGTGCAGGAAGTTCAGCATGAGTATGGTGCTTATCCCGATGTAGTGGCGCGATCACTGGCTGATCTAGCTCCTTTCATGTCTGGCCCAAGCCGGGAACGAGTCCTTCGCCATTTTTCGGCGATGGTGGATACCCCTTGGGTGGATGTGCGTATGTCTGAGCCGTTAGCGGATCTAGTCACAGGCTTGGCTCCTTACTTGGAAATGCCACTGCTAGGAGAAGCACTAACGATTGTACGTAAGCTTCCGATACAGTATCATAAGGCAGACGCCTTGGCGAAGTTGGCTCCTGTTCTGCCAGAGACACTTCTACACGAAGCCTTGGCGATAGCCCGAGAGCTTGAGAGGAATAGTCGCGATTGGAACCCTCGCGCAATGGCTCTTTGGAGCCCTCGTGCAACAGCTCTGATGAGACTTGCGCCACATTTGCCCACGTCGTTAGGGGAAGAGGCTTTACAAGAGGCACTGGAGGTGCTGGAAGAGCTGCCTCTGCGCTTGTTCCTCAGTAGACATTCTCCGCGGATCGAGCAGTCGTTGGAGTTGGCTCCATATCTACCCCAGGCATGGAGAGAGCGACTACAAGCATTTGTTGGGACACGCATACAACCCAGCGTGACAGATTGCGGCAATTTTACCCGCTATTTTCGTGATGAGGGGCTGATGTACTTGGTAACCAGGCTAGCACAGGCAGGGCACTTGGAGATGGCTCTGAAAGCATTACGGTGGATTGAACAGGGACATGGGCGATATTATCAGGCGGTTTCAGAATTGGCCTGTTACCTACCGGAGCCGCACAGAAGTGAGATATTGCACAGAGCGCTGGCAGTTTGCAGAAAAGCGACAAAACTCTCAGCTTTGGATTACCCGGTCGATACTCTCAAGGAGCTAGCACCTTTCCTGCCCAGATCATTGCGTGGCAAGGTTTATTGGGTAAGAGGCAAGATTGCTTGGCATGCACCTCACCGGCCGAAACTTAGGAATGGCCGGTGGCACAAGGTACGCAATAGGTTGCGAGGCAGCGTGCCGGATGTGTTGTTGAGGTGGATAATATCGCTAAAGCGAGCGTTGGAGACTAAGAGGGGATGGGCAGTGACGCTCGGTCGGCTGGCTCCGTATATGTCTGAGTCGTTATTGTGGGAGACTCTGGCGATGGTACAGCATGTAGAAGACTCAAGGTTGGAATTAGCTGAACTCGCCCCTCGCCTGGCAGAGTCAGGCCGTTTTCAAGAAGCTCTGGAAGCAGCAAGGGCGGTTCATGGTTGGTATCGAGCGAAGGCTTTTGCAGGCTTGATGCACTATTTGCCAGAGGAGCTAAAGAGCCAGGCGCTACAGGAGACTCTGGAAGCAATAGAGTCCTTGTGGGGCTGGGAAGAGCCACAGAAGGTAGATCTTCTAGTGTCACTATTGTCTTGTGCGCCAGGGCAATTTGACCTTGATGCTTTGTACCAGATATTGTCCGTGGTAATGGGCATCAAGTGGCCGAACAACTGTGCACCCATTCTAAGGAGACTTGCGCTGCACCTGATTGATGTTGTAGACAAGTCAACCTTGGTGCGTTTCTGGACAAAGGAATATGAGGATATAGGCTTTCTTCACGTTTTGAGCCGCCGCCAAAGGTCGCATCTCCTGTCCTACATAGGTGCCCTGGCCCCTCTGATTGCCGCCTTGGGAGGAACCGAGGCTGCCGCAGAGGCTTTTCAGGCTTTTCAGGATGTGGAACGGTGGTGGCGATAATCTACTGTTTTGGGTGACAATCGGCGCTAGTTAGTGATGCGACACTGCGCAATCTTTGGCAAGGGAGGACGAGGCTATGGCGAACGAACTACTCAACTGGCGCAAGGGCTGTACGCCCCACCGCGACATTCGAGAGGACTGCGTCTCCGAGGCGCTCTTTGCCGTCAACCTCAGCCGGGCCATTGCTCGCGAGGGGGCCGACGAGTACCGCGACCCGACGCGCTTCTTCGAGCGCACCCACCTCACCCGTACGCTCCAGGGCCTCATCCGCGACGTGCTCAACACGCTCGGCGGCCAGCCGGGGGCCAACAGCGTCATCCACCTGCAGACCAACTTTGGCGGCGGCAAGACGCACGCGGAACTGGCGCTCTACCACCTGCTCACTTCGCCGGCCGAGGCGCTGGCCGTGCCGCACATCGCTGCCTTCCTGGCCAAAAACGGCTTCGAGTCCATACCCCAGGCCGCTGTTGCCGCGCTTCCCTGCGCCGACCTGGACGCCGGTGGCCGGGAAGTGGCGGATGGGTTCACCATCCACACGTTGTGGGGCGAACTGGCCTACCGGTTGGGCGGGGAACGTGCGGGTGCGGAGCTCTACAACCTTCTGCGCGAAAGCGACGAGCGGCGCTCTGCGCCCGGCGTGGCCAAGTTGCGGCACCTGCTCACCCAGGCTGGCCCCAACATCATCCTCATTGACGAACTGCTGCACTACGTGGACAAGGCGGCAGCGGTCAAGGTGGGCGATTCCAACCTGGCCACCCAGACCCTGGCCTTCGTCCGCGAACTCACTGAGGCGGTGGACGCGGTCCCGCATAGCATCCTGATCGCGTCGTTGACTGCCAGTACGATGGAGAACCTGCAGGTGCTCTCCGCTGAGGATGCACAGTTTACCCTAGCCAAATTGGAGGACATCCTGCGCCGGGTGGAAGATGCCCGCACTCCCATCGAGAGCGCCGAGATCTATGACATCGTCCGCACCCGGCTCTTCCAGCAAGTGGACGAAGCGGCAGCAGCCCAGGTCGCCGCGGCGTACAGCCAGTTCTACCGCAGCGCCCCCTGGCGCGACCTGCTGCCTCAAGTCTCGCGGGAGGCGGGATACGAGGAACTGCTGTGCAAGGCGTACCCCTTCCATCCATGCATTATCAAGGTGCTCTACGAGCGGTGGGGCAGCCGGCCCCAGTTCCAACTGACGCGCGGCACGCTCCGCTTCCTTTCCCACCTGCTGGCTCACCTATGGGCTCTCCCCCCTCACAGGGGGGAGTCGGAGGAAGGTGGTTGGCCCCTCATTCATCTCTCCGACGTGACCCTGGCGGATGACGACGTGCGGGCGGAGACGATCCGCGTAGCAGGGAGTGCGTGGGAGGCGGTCGTCGGCACTGACATCGCCACCACGGAGCCGGATGGATTGAGCATTGCCCAGCGGGCTGACCGGGAACGTGGGGGCCTGTACACCCGCTATGGGCTGGTGCAAGGCCTGGCCACCAGCGTCTTCATGTTCACCCACGGTGGTGAACAGCGCAAGCCTACCCCGGAGGCCGAGGTGCGTCTGGCGGTGGCCCATCCTGCCATCCCGCTCTCGGACCTCAACCAGGCATTGGACGATTGCCGGGCCAGGCTCTATTACTACTACGACGACGACGGTGGCCTGATCTTCAAGACCGAGCCCAATCCCAACAAGGTGCTGGCCGACGAGCGGGCCAACGTCACTACCGACCAGGCCCGCCTGCAAGTGGAACAAGTCGTGGAGGAAGTGGTCGGCCCTTCGAGCCTCTTCAACGTCACGTTGTACGGCTTCCAGGGCCGTCCGGCGCAGGAGCCGGGGGACGTGCCCGACGATGGCACGCTGCAGTTGGTAGTTCTGCCACCGCGCCTGACACTCTCCTACGGCCAGGCGTCAGGCCGGACGGCAGCCGTGCTGGACGAGATCAGTGACAACTATGCCAACCGGCTGCGGATGAACCGCAACATGGTGCTCTTTCTCGCCCCAGACTCGGCGGCCATTGCGTCAGCGGTCGAGCAGGCCATAGACTTGCTGGCAGCCCGGAACGTGTTGGGTGACGCCGGGTTGATGGAGCGCTTCTCCGAGGCGCAGCAGCAGACGATTCTGGATCGGGCGATGACAGCAGAGAACGAGACCAAGAACCATGTCCGCAAGGCCTACAACACTGTCCTGCTCCCTTCTGGTCAGCGCACCCGCGAGGTCTTCGAGCTGAGTTACGTGCCACCCAGTAAGACGGTGCTCCAGCAAGCGGAGGAGGAACTGCTCCAGAGCCGCAAGATCCACCAGCACTTTAACCCGGCCTTGCTGGAAGATCGCTGGGCATCTCTATGGCCCAAGACGGCGACCGTCATCACCACGCAGACACTGTGGGAAAAGTTCGCCCGCCAGACCGAGTCCCCGATCCTGGCGGGACAGCACGTCTTGCAGGAGATGGTCCGCGGGGGTGTGGAGCAGTCCATCTTCGGATATAGTCTCCTGCACGACAGTGAGCAGGACAAACTCAAGGCCTCCTCCTACGAGGGCGAGCGGGTCTACCTGGGGCCCTTCGATGCCCGTGACTTGGTGGTGATAGAGATCGGCCCGCGGGCAGTGCTGCTCCGCCCGGCCCAGGTGAGCGCGCTGTTCCCGCCGGTGACCAAGGAAGAGGTCGCCATGTTGCTGCGCGGTCCGCGCCAATCGGTGAGCGATGTATTTCACGCGGCGCGGCAGACGCCGACTGTCCAGGGACGGGTGGACCAGCCCGCCTTCTTCGCCGCGATCTGTGAGGGCATCCAGGCCGGGCTCTTTGGCTACGCTGAGGCACCCGATAGCCCAGTGCTGCGCGGCGCCGGGGCCGAACTGACGCCCGATCAGGTGCGCTTCAGCGGGTGGCTGATCGGCGAACAAGTCCCCCTGCCGGTTACTGCGGACGAAATCGCACGGCTGGTGCCGCAGGAGGGCCGGCTGGCGATGCAGGACCTGTACGAGCGCGCATTGGATGTCTATGGCACGGAGCGCGTCACTGCCCAGGGTCTGCTCGACCTCGTGGGCTGCTGTGTGTCCGAGGGCCGTTTCGGCTATGCGGCCGGCGCCGCTGCGCTGGTCCAGGTTGGTGCATGGCCAGTGGTGATGGAAGGATACGTCGGCCCGCCGGAGTTGCCTCCGCCTGACACCCGCCTCATCCGTCTCCACGGCGCCGTCTCGCCGATGGAGATGGCGAATGTGATGAAGACTGCCATCAACCTGAGCAGGCTGAGCGCAGAGTCCAACATCACGCTAGACCTGAAGCTGGAGCTGAAAGGCGACGTGAACGACCACTCGGTGCAGATGGCACTGCGGGAGATCCAGCAGCGGGTGGTGGGGTTGGTGGTGGAGGATCTGAAGGGAGAGTAAGAGCAGCATTCTCTGAATATTGCTGTTGTGTAACCCAGGTTGAGAATAATGAACTTGCAGTGAATGGATTGCCGCACCATTCTGAGCAGGAGTGCTACGGTGTCAGATTCGGATCTTTCAGCACAGATAAATAGTCTACGTCGGCTTCTTGAGCAAGGGGTCCTTTCCGAGGACATCTATCGCGCTGCACTAGTGGGGCTGGGAGTAGATGCCTCCACTGTGTTTGACCAACGCGACCGGCGCATTGAGCAACAGGTTAACATCGCTGGAACCTATATAGATCGGCGGATGATAGTATCTGAATTGGGCGCCAGTCCCGAGGCGCTGCGCCGCGCCTACCTCCACCGCCTGGTCCAGCAGACCCGCCGCCTGCCGCTGGCAGGCGTGGACCCCAAGGCCGCTGGCGACGAGTGGGGCCGCGAACTGCAACTCTCCACCGTCTACACCGCGCTCTTGACCCGCCAGCCCGAAGGGTCCACCTTCCCGAAAGCTCCCGGCTTTCGGGAAGGTGAGACGCGCTACCTCTCGGCGCTGGAGATGCTCAACCGCGAGCCGCGCCTGGTGCTATTGGGCGAGCCCGGCAGCGGCAAGTCCACCTTCGTCAACTTCGTGGCCCTGTGCCTGGCCGGCGAAGTGCTGGGCGACGAAGACGCCAACCTGGCCGCCCTCACTGCCCCGTTGCCGGCCGAGAAGCGCGACAAAAAGCCCCAACCGCAGCCCTGGGACCACGGCCCGCTCCTGCCGGTGCGCGTCGTGCTGCGTGACTTAGCCGCCCGCGGCCTACCCGCTTCCGGCCGGCGGGTGAGCGGCAACGTGCTGTGGAACTTTATCGCCTCCGAATTGGGTGAGACGCTAAGCGAGTACGCCCCGCTCCTCAAGACGGAGTTGCTGGAGCAGGGCGGGTTGATCCTGTTGGATGGGCTGGACGAAGTGCCCGACGCGCACCAGCGCCGCGAGCAGGTCAAGCAGGCGGTGCAGGACTTTGCCGCCTGCTTCCCCCGCTGCCGCTTCCTGGTCACCAGCCGAATCTACGCCTACCAGCGCCAGGACTGGAAACTGGAGCGTTTCGTCGAGGTGGTGTTGAGCCCCTTCACGCCGGCCCAGGTCGCCCGCTTCGTGGACGGTTGGTACGCCCACGTCGGCGCGTTGCGCGCCATGGACGCGCGAGATGCGCAGGGACGGGCGACGCTACTAAAGACCGCTATCCAGCGCTCCGAGCGGCTGGCCGAATTGGCGGCCCATCCCTTGCTTCTGACCCTGATGGCCTCGCTGCATGCCTGGCGCGGCGGGAGCCTGCCGGAGAAACGGGAGGAACTGTACGCGGACGCGGTGGACCTGCTGCTCGACCAGTGGGAGAGCCCCAAGGTCGTGCGCGACGCGGCCGGCCAGCCGCTGGTGGGCCAGCCCAGCCTAGCCGAATGGCTCAAGGTGGACCGGGCGGTGGTGCGAGCCGAACTGAACCGGCTGGCGTTCGAGGCGCACCGTGACCAGCCGCAACTGGTGGGCACGGCCGACCTGCCCCAGGAGCGGCTGGTGGGCGGGCTGATGGGCGTGGCGCGCAACCCCGACGTCAACCCAGCCCGGTTGCTGGAGTACGTGCGCGACCGCGCAGGGCTACTGGTAGCGCGAGGCGAAGGAATCTACGCTTTTCCGCATCGCACCTTCCAGCAGTATCTTGCAGCGTGCTATTTGGTTGATGTGGATTATCCGCGTTCGTTAGTCAGGTTGTTGCGTGACGATTATGTTCGCTGGCAGGAAATAGCACTGTTGGCGGCTGCTAGAGCAGCAAGAGGTACTTCTTCTGCCACATGGGTCCTTGTAGAAGCCCTATGCCCATATGATTTTCCTCCTCCACTGACAGTGGTTGAGTCTGATTGGCATGTCGCCTTGTTGGCATCTCAGCTACTTATCGAATCTGGAGAATATACGCGAGTCCCGGAGCAGTGGACGTTTCTTTTGAATCGTTTACGAGAATGGTTGGCAGCATTGCCCGATAGTGGCATGCCCAAGCCTGAGTGTAAGACAGCAGAAAAAGCCTTAGAGAAACTGGGAGGAGTGTTACACTATGCAGGCACAAAATCAGATGATGAGGCTATACTCTTTTTTGAACGAGCTGGCTTTCGAGTAACCTCCGTAAGGAAGTCTATTCACCGTTGTGAATCTATACCAAGCAGGTTTCACCGATTGCTGTCGAGAGCGATCTACATCAGGATTCTAGCCAGTCAGGTATTGGATGCAAAAAGTGTTCTCGCCATCCAGAACGAACTACATGGAATTGACCCTACCGCCTCAGTGGTTGTTGTAGTTACTGATCAGCGCCCGACCGATCAGGGCTGGGCTCAGATTGGAACCTTGCAAATGGGGGGCTTTGTTATCCTACCACTTGAGCGCATGCTCATCGGCAGGGGGTTAGCAACTGGGCGAGAAAAGACCATCTTGCATACTGAGATTGAAAAGCGCTTGGGTGCAGACTACGATCCTTATGATGTGCGCAATCCAGTTGCTGGGGCTTTTGGCTTCTTTGGACGAGTTGCCTTGATGGACAGGGTCCTACGCCGTATCATTGTCGGGCAACCAGTTGGCATCTTTGGATTGCGCAAAATGGGCAAAAGCTCCTTGCTTCAGGCTTTGCGCAATCGGTGTCCATTCCCTGTAGCAACCGTAAACCTGCAAACTCTGGAACAAGCTACGCTAGGCGAGCTGTATAGACGCATCCTAGAATATTGGGGACAATGGGTAATAACGAAGTATTCTTTGGGGCTGGATCCACCTACTATTGCACCGCACAACCCTACCGAATCATTTGTAGCAGCGACAATTGAGATCCTTCACCAGCTTGAAAGTCATCAGCATGATGTGCGTTTGGGGCTTTTCCTGGATGAGGCCGAGTTGATCGTACCGCGTCTGGATGGTGGAGGAGCGGATCTTCAACGCTATCTCACTTTTTCGCGGGCAGTGCGAGGGCTAATTGATGAGAACGGTCGCCTCTCGCTGGTTATCGCTAGCCTGAATCCGTCCATCAACCGGATCGGTGCTTGGGATGTCGAGCAAAACCCGATCTTTAGCCTTCTTCAAGAGATCTACTTGCCGCCGCTGACCCAGGAGGACTGTGTCCAGATGACACGCAACATCGGGCGGCAGGTGAACCTGATCTACAGCGACCAGAGCCTGGACGCTGTCGCCGTACTCAGCGGGGGGCACCCCTTTCTGGCACGGCAGTTGTGTAGCGTACTCTACAGACAGCGGGATCGCCAGCCAGGGCAGATCGAGGCCGACGCTATTTCCCCTGCCGTTGAACACTTCATATACGACGACCAGACCGTAACTCATCTAGACGCTGGCATCTGGCAGGACGCTGGGAACCCTGCGCTGTGGAGAGAAGCCCAGGCCCAGGTCAACCAGGTGCTATTGCTCGAACTGGCACGGGCGGACGACCCTGTGCCGCAGGATGACCTACTGGACAACTCTGACGCTGATTTGCGGCGCACGGCGCTCATCAACCTGGAGCGTTTCCACTTTATCCATCAGCCCGAGCCAGGAGTCTACTCCTTGCGCTACGGGCTGCTGCGCACCTGGTTGCGCCGCCGCAAACTGGGGTTGGAGTGAGGCTGATGTCCCGAGAGAACCCGTTCTACTATAACCTACCCACACGCGGAGAGGATTTCGTCGGGCGTTGGCCATTGGTACATGAGATCGTCACCGACCTGTGCCAGCCGCGCCCTGATTCCTGGGCCGTGATCGGCGGGCGGCGATTTGGCAAGAGCAGCGCGCTCAAGGCGGTCGAGTCGCGCTTGGCAGCTAGGTTGGCCGGTTGCGTTCGGGGCGACCGACACATCGTCCCGCTGGTTGTGGATCTGAAGCGCTGCGGGACAGAGAACGAGCATAGTGTCTATGCAGGCATCCTACGGGCGTTGTACCGGGCCTTGCGCCGCAGCCACGGATTGGCATTGGACCTCTCCGACACGCCGTTGCAAACCGTCGCTGATGGCCACAAAGAAGCCCTTTCGTTTTACCAGTTCGAGGATGTGCTGGACGACCTGGCAACTCACGTTGAGGAGAAGCTTGGCCCGCTACGCCTGGTTTTCCTGCTCGATGAAGTTGAGACAGTCACGCGTTTTTCCTGGTCTGAGACTCTGTTCAACCAACTGCGGGCGCTGATCTACGACGGCCCTCTCGCGGATGTGGTCAGGCTGGTGCTCACCGGCTCCGCGCAGGTAGTTCGGGTTCGCCACGCCGGTTCGCCGCTGCTCAACGCCGTCAAAATCGTCCACCTGGAGCCATTCTCTGAGACCGACCTTCAGACTTTGATCGCACGCGGCGGGGAAGTAGGAGAGGACACATCTACTGCCGTACAGGTGCAGAGTGGCGGACACCCCTTCATCGCTCAGTACCTGCTTCACCATCTGTGGAGCGACGGCGTGGCGCAAGCGACGCCGTCGCAGGTCGAGCAAATCGCGCACCACATGCGGCAGCACCGTGCTGCTGACCTGCAGGGCTGGTGGGAAGCTATCGGCGATAGTGGGCAGCAGGCTTATGCTATACTGGCGGCTGAACAAGACTGGATGGATGAGCGAGCGCTGGTGGCGGGGGCCCAAAATGCCAAGCAGCCTCTGGAGCAAGGGCTGGCCGCCCTGTGTTACCACGGTCTGGTCACACGCGATAAGAGTAGACAGCGTTATCGCGTGGTAGGCAGACTGTTCTTGGACTGGGTTGCGCTCAACGTTACAGAGCATCCAGTAGAAACGGCTGCGCAGCCTGGAGAGACACGAATTGTGATTGAGCATCTGGAGCAGCATATCGGCTCACAGACTAACATTGATGGGAATGTGAGCGGACCGGTTGCCTCTGGACAGTTCGAGAGCGCAACGGCAATTGGCGGTGGTGAGGCTTCGGATCAGCGCGGTCAAATTGGCAGAGTTGGTCCCGGTTACCAACACGAGGAGGTTTTCATGTCTGAGTTCTTTTCGAACGGCTACGCCCTGATAGTGGGGGTTGGTGCAGACCTGCCGAACACTGTGGGCGATGCCCAGGGGCTGGCAGACATTCTCAAAGATTCGGAACGTTGCAGCTATCCATCTGAACACGTGCACCTACTCACTGAGAAGAATGCCAACCGTGGTGCGGTCCTGGCGGGCCTTGACGCCCTTGCGCAGTCCGCTGGTGCAGAGTCTGCAGTAGTAGTCTACTTCTCGGGTCATGGGTATCGGGCTACGACCTCCATCGGTGAAGCCTACTACTTACTGCCATATGGCTATGACATTCAGAGACTCAGCAAGACCGCCATCAGCGGCCAGGAGTTTGCCGACAGGCTTCGCGCTATTCCGGCCCAGAAGCTCCTGGTACTGCTAGATTGCTGCCATGCTGGTGGGGTGGGTGACGCCAAAGCGCCAGGCCTGGAACTGGCGAAATCGCCGCTGCCGCCAGAAGCCGTGGCCCTGCTGGCTGAGGGGAGTGGACAGGTACTGATTGCCTCGTCGCAGGAGGATGAACGCTCGTTTGCCGGCAAGCCCTATAGCGCCTTCACACTGGCCTTGATCGAGGCGCTATCCGGGGTCGGCGCGGCGAAGAAGGACGGCTATGTACGCGTGGCCGATGTGGCGCTCCATGCCCGCGAAGTGGTGCCGGGGCGCACCAAAGGGCAGCAACATCCCATCCTCCATTTCGAGCACGCCGACAATTTCGTCCTGGCCTACTACGCTGGCGGCGATACACAGCCCAAGGGCTTACCATTCGACGTTGAGCCCGAGATTGAGCCGGAGCCGGGGGCATGGACAGCATTTGATCAGCGCGGACAGACTGTCTGTGGCCCACAGACCAACATTGCGGGGGATGTGCAAGGGCCGGTGCTTTCCGGCCAGTTCGGTGGTCCCGTCGCGGTCGGTGGCGGGGAGGTGGTGGACATGCGAGGATCACAGGGTACGGTCTACAAGCCCAGCGGGCCGGTGGAGCAGCAGTTCGGCAGCCGCATCACGATCACAGGTGATGGCAACGTTATCGGCAGTGGCAGCCGTTCCACCGTGATCAAGCAGCAGACGACAGGTGTCACAGTAGAGCAGTTCTTGCACTTACTTACAGAGTTGCGACAGACCCTTCCGAACGCTGGCCTCGATCCGGACACTGCCCAGGTGGTTGAGGCAGACTTGCAAGTTGCCGAATCGCAAGCCCGGAAGGTTAAACCGAACGCGAAACTCATTCTGCTCAAACTCAAAAGTGTGGCTGAACTGCTCGCAACCGCAGATGGTGTGCTAGGGATAGTGGAGCGAGTGCGGCCTCTGGCACAGCAGGCATTGGAGTGGGCCGGCCAGTTGTTTCGGTGATGCTCCCCTCTGCCGCGAGGACGATGCAAGGTCGAGCGGTAAGCAGGGTAGCGGAATACGCTCTTCCAGCGACAGTGCACCCGCTGTTCAGGCGCGATGCTCCCCCACCCCACGCGCCCCCCAGGGGCCATCACCTGCGGCACCTCCGCGCAGTCCGTGATGATCTTGCGCGGCACGTCCACCGCACGTATGATGCGGTAGTCCACGAAGGAGGCGTTCACCGGCTGCCCCTCCTCCAGTTTCAGTTGCTCGAATGGCGAAGAGGCGGGTGCGGGTGTGCCACGCAAGCCAGTGCTCTCGCAGTACTATGGCCGGGTTGAGATTGGCCCGCGGCGGGTGAACAAGGATACGGCGCTGATCGTCGAGGAGGTCATCGAGCGGCTCACCAGTCAGGTTGGATGCCAGGTTGAGATGACGCTGGAGATCAGCGCCAGGCGGGCGGAGGGGTTTGACGAGAGCACGGTCCGCACCATCAGCGAGAACAGCCGCACGCTGAAGTTTGAGCATTTCGAGTTTGAAGAGGGATGAAACAGTCAACTCCACCGGTAGAGATTGCCGGTGACGGCAACGTGGCAGGTGATGGCAGTTCGGCCCAGGTGGCCAAGGCTGATCGTGGTGGCACTGTCCGCAATGTGATCCAGATCAGCGCTGGCGGCGATGTGCACATTGGCGACAAGGTTTACACTCGCTCCCAGGCTGATGAATTGCGCGATTACCTGTCCCAGGCTGTCGCTGCCTATAAAGCGCGGATATATCAACTCGTCGCTCGTACTGCCGTGCCCCCCAGCCGACCCTACAAATTTCTCTACCCTTTCGAGATCGAGGATGCCGGCATCTTCTTCGGACGCGAGGTGGCCAGCGAGGAGCTCTACCAGATTGTCCTCAAGGACCGCTTGACCGTCCTCCATGCCAAGTCGGGCGCGGGCAAGACCTCGCTGCTCAACGCTGGGCTCTCGCCGCGCCTTATCCGCGAGGGACGCCTGCCGGTCTATGCCCGCGCCTACGGGGATCTGGTGCTGGCAGTCAAGCGAGCCCTTGTGTCCCCTTCTATGGGGCCGTGGCCGGAGATGCTGGGCCAGCTTACCCTACACGAGTTCCTGAGACTGGCTTGTGTTTACCTCGGTCGCCAGACGCAAGAGTTGGTGATCATACTGGATCAATTCGAAGAGTTCTTCATCTTCTGGCCGGAGCAGGATCATCGCCAGCCCTTCATTGACGCCCTGGCCGAGTGTTACGATGACCGATCGTTATCTGTCCGGTCCGTCATCGCCTTGCGCAAGGATTACTACTCCGATCTGGCGACTTTCCAGCACCGTCTGCCCCATATTTTCCACAACGAATACCACTTGGGGGCTATGTCCCGTGGGGAGGTGCAGGCGGCCATCGCTGGCCCGATGGCAGAACTGGACCGCCCTGTGGCCTACGACCAGAACCTGCTCAATACGTTGCTGGATGACCTGGCAGGCAGCGGGATGGAACCGCCGCATCTACAGATTATCTGCACGAGGCTGTACGAGGCATTGGCCGAAGGCGAGACGGCCGTCACCTTGGCCCCTTACGAGAAATTGGGCCGCGCCGAAGGGATCCTGGGCAGTTACCTCAACGACGTACTAGACAGACTGCCAGATGGTGGAGAGCTGGTAGCCAGGGAAGTACTAAAAGAACTGGTCAGCTCCGAGGCGACCAAACGGGTGCTTGGCGAAGGCACATTGGCGGCGCGAATTGAAGCGGATGAGGGCGAACTGGACGACGTGCTGGCTCGACTGGTGGACGCTCGCCTGCTGCGCCGGGATCGTGTCGGAGGCGAGACAACCTATGAAATAGCGCACGAATACCTGATTGAAAAGATCAGACTGTGGATTGACCAGGCAGACCTGGAATTCAAGCGACTGGAAGAACTGCTCGGGCGGGAGGTGGCGAACTGGCGCGTGTATGGCATCCTGATACCTGAGGATCGGCTGCAGTTGCTCTACCCGCATCGCGAACAGCTCACAGGACTGAGTGACGAGGCGTGGGAGTGTATCCTTCACTCGGCGCTAGAGGTTGACTTCGAAGTCTTGGATTGGGCCTCCCTGGCTGGTGAGGTCGGAATCCGGCTCCTCTTGTCAAGGCTTGACGATGAGCAAGAAGGGACGCATGCCGCCCGGGTATTGGGGCAACTCGGTGATCCCCGCGCTGTCGAACCGCTCATTATTGCCTTGCAGGATGAGCACCCGTCTGTGCGCGAAGCGGTAGCCAGTGTGCTAGGGGAGATTGGTGATCCCCGCGCTGTCGAACCGCTCATTATTGCCTTGCAGGACGAGCACCCGTCTGTGCGCGAAGCGGTAGCCAGTGCGCTAGGGGAGATTGGTGATCCCCGCGCCGTGGGACCACTCCACATCACCTTGCGAGAAGATCAGATTATCCCAGTGCTCGAGGATGCAGCCAGGGCATTGGGAATGCTTGGTACGGCAGGCTTGGGTCCGCTCATGGATGCCTTGCTGGATGAGTGTTGGGAGGTACGTCGCGTAGCGGCTGAAGTACTGGGGGAGCTTGGAGACCCTCGCGCCGTGGATTCGCTTTCCGTAGCCCTGCGCGACAAGAGCGCCCGCGTGCGTCGGTCATCAGCTAGCGCGCTGGGGAAACTTGGTGACCTCCGTGCCATTGCTCCGCTTAGTGAGGCTTTGCAGGACAGGAGTTCTCATGTACGTTCAGCGGCGGTTGAGGCGCTTGCGAGATTGGGTGGAACTGACGTTGTGGAGGTGCTGATCCACGCTTTGCAGAATTGTCATGCCGATGTGCGTCAGAAGGCGGCCGGCATTCTAGTGAAAATCAGTGATCCTCGTATTGTAGAACTACTTATCACCGCCTTGCAGGATGCGGATCCCAGTGTGCGCTCTGCAGCAGCCAGC
>Ga0315294_10002581_pt1 | contig 19767 bp, 12 predicted proteins | sample YL17G13_40_MG_FD_203626 | JGI IMG/M metagenome (GOLD analysis project Ga0315294, IMG submission 203626) | Sediment microbial communities from Yellowstone Lake, YNP, Wyoming, USA - YL17G13_40 | ecosystem: Environmental > Aquatic > Freshwater > Lake > Sediment | place: USA: Wyoming | collected...
GTTAGAGACCTCTGGCGACAAAAGGACCTTAACGTGCTTGATGGCGAATTCCAGGCAATGGTGCCGCGTCACGGCGTCGTGCTTGTGCGAATGTTCCCCGCCGAAGTCCCAGCGCACGGTGTCATTGTGAGCCGGCCATAGGCCGGCGTGGCAACCTCATATTTAGCCCGCCGTTTCACGGCGGGTTTTTTAGCCGTTGTCGGCACGACAACGGCCTCTTTGTCATTCCGAGCGCACCTGTCCCGAGCAGGGTCAAGGGAACGGGAATCCGCATTCCTGTCCTTCGCCACGGATAGGTGGCATCCTCAAGCGCAGCTTGGGGATGGCCGTCCCGGGATTATTTAGCCCGCCGTTTTACGCACGGTTCTACTCTAAATGCAGAATTCGACACCGAAGGTTCGGCTTTAGACGAATTGGGGGGTTGTTTAGCCGTTGTCGGCACGACGACGGCCTCTTTGTCATTCCGAGCGCAGTTGAGGAATCTCCCCTAATTCTGCATTCATCGTTCCAAAATTCCCTTTCCTTATTCTCTCCCGCGTCTGCCCCGTCCTATTGGGGTTTCACGTATGGTTTGGAATTACTGTTTGATACAACCACATCGTTTATTCGATGTCTCTTATGTCCCCAATACTGATAGGGACCTCTTTGAGCCTAATTAAATCTTGAGAAGATTGAAGGCCTTTGATGGCCATATACTAACCGTCTTCATCTTCCGTTCTATCTAAACTGACACTTTGCATCGCTGTTTGTAAATCATCCAACATTTCCTGTATATCTGGATGGATTTCACTTTTATCCATCACATCAGCAATTCTACAATAATCCCCTTTATTAATTTTGATACCGACTTCATGAAAAAATTTGTCGAGAAAATCGCTTCCCTTACCATCATAATCATTATTAAGCGGGTCGTTATAAAATTTAGGTGGGAGGCTCTCTTTTAAATATTGGTTCGCCTTTTCAATCAACTTCTGACCAAATAATGTATCCGGAGACTCTTGCTTACACACAAATCTTTCAAGAGCGGATGGAATAATAAGATAATTCTCGATTTCTTCCCGAGGCCAATAACGCACTTCCAAACTAGGGGGTATCTGCTGTGCATCGGTTTTGCTGACATTATCTCTAATGAAAAATCCCTTTAGATTCGGTTCAACAACCTGTAGATACTTAAATTTATCCCGAGCGTTATCAATCAGATTGTCTCCGGTCGCTTCAAAAAACACTTCGTTTAATTCTTTACTAATCTCATGTCCCATCCTAATAGCCCAACTCTTCAAAAGACGTAGATCGCTAATACCTTCCGCAAATAAAATAAATTTCCTATCCTGCGCATTCAAAATATCAATCGTGGATATTTTCTTCAACGCTGTTACTATCTGTTGTTTATTGCCCTGAACCTGTTTTGGAACTCTTCCAAAGAAAGTGTAAATATAGTCCGTATCCGTGCTGTTGATTATAATCTCTGAATGCGTAGAAATTAAAAGCTGGACATTATTCTTTGCCGCAATTTGCTGAAGCCAGTCGTACATCCCTTGCTGCAGCCTAACGTGCATATGACTATCGGGCTCATCAATCAACAAAATAGAATTCTCATGGACATATAAAAACGCTGCCAATAAAAGAAATTGTAGGAAACCACTCCCTCCGCTTGCAATCTCCAGCAAACAACCTTTACCATGTGATCCTACTTCACGATAACGAACTAAAATATGGGCGTCTGTAGTTGGGTTAAAAGAAATTTTCTCGAGTTGGACATTAAACATTTCTTTAATTTGCTTACACAAATCGTCCCACTTATCTTTTTTTTCTTGAACTTGCAAAAGCAAATTTCGCAAAATCTCTCCTGGCCTACCTTCTCCAATAATATGTCTTTGGGCCCCAAGCTCTACTTTTCTTTCCTGTGTCTGAACTCCCGATAATGGCGGTAGATGAGAAACTTTGTTGACATCCTCAGGAATATCTTTTTTTAGGTCCATTGGTTTGCAATATAACACTTCTGGACCACCATAATTTAATTCAACACCATATTCCCATGCTTTACCTTCTTTATCTGCGCCCTCAGCAATAATTTGGATGCTAATTTTCTGTTGCTTATCACTTTGAGTTAATGTATTAAACCACAAAAATTTCATTTCCTGGACCGGAACAGCATAAATGGCGTTTCTCGTTACTTGAGCACCAGACCTCTTTTTAGCCGTACTTCCTGAAGCCTTGCCTTTCTTCTCATTCCATTCTTGAATCAAAGAACTCCATAAGCTAATTGCCTGCAGAGCTGTTGTCTTGCCTCCATTGTTAGGCCCAACAAGCAAAGAAACTGCAGGATTCACTTCATATGAAGCATCTTTAAATTTCTTAAAGTGTTTTATGGTAATTTTTTTTATCATATGCTCATCTCCACCACCTTCGTTAAAAAAACTGTAAAACTAGGGACAGTTCACCGTTTTTCATCATCATGCCATAATTCCTATTTTCTTTTGTTTCCCAATTCTACCCCCAAAATCCGACAAACTAAAACAAAAAATTATTACTGGCGTTAACCAAATCCTTCTTATCCTGAGCGAGGTCGAAGGACCCCTCCATTTATTAACGGTTTGCAGGCGTGCACAATTTGTGCCAGCCATTGCTAAATGGCCGGGCGGACGAAACCGCACGGTTCGCAGACACCGCATATCGAGTAACCGTTGGCTTTAGTCCGCCGACACCCGCAAACCTCTCGAAAAAACAGTGTAAATCTGCGAAATCTGTGGTTCAATTTCTTTTATCTTTTCTCTGTGGCTGAAAGAGGTGTCCTTTTGTGCCCCTTCGGCATCGCTCAGGGCAGGCTTTTTGTGGCTCACTTAGCAGTGTTAATCCTATGAACCGGAGCCGGTCATAAGCATTCTTCCGCGGGCAAATTTCATTGCAAAAGCGGCTGATTATAGATAACCTGACTGCAAACTTCCGGCTTCGGGTGTATGCTGCGAGCATGTATCGCAAGGCCGAGCCGTAGTGTTGTAACTTCATTATCAGGCAGGAATTCGAATTACTTGAAAGGAGTCGTCCAATGGCAACAAAACGCAGCGAAAAAAGGGCATATCTGAACGGAAACTATTTCTGGCCCGCAGGATGTATCGTTTTATGCATCTACGTGTCCGCCTGGGCCGGCTGGAAGCCAGCCGAAGGGCCGCTTATGACCCGATGGGCAAAGCAGGTCTCGCCGGACAAAGTCCACTCTGAGTATCCTCGCCCGCAAATGGTTCGCAAGGACTGGCTTAATCTAAACGGCTTGTGGGACTACGCTATTCGTCCCAAGGATTCACCAAGACCTGCCGGCTTCGACGGGCAGATACTTGTGCCGTTTGCAGCAGAATCTGCTTTGTCAGGTGTTGGAAAAGCAGTAGGCGAAGCAAATCGTTTGTGGTATCGGCGCACATTTGAAAGCCCCAAAAAATGGGCGAACAAGCGCATACTATTGCACTTCGGCGCCGTGGATTGGGAAACCACCGTGTGGGTCAACGGCAAAGAACTGGGGACGCTCCGCGGCGGGTATAACCCGTTTACCTTCGATATTACCGATGCGCTTAATAAAACCGGTTCGCAGGAAATCATCTTATCCGTTTGGGACCCGACCGACACCGGCTATCAGCCCCGAGGCAAGCAGGTCCGTAAGCCCGAGGGTATATGGTACACTGCCGTTACGGGAATCTGGCAGACAGTCTGGCTGGAACCGGTCGCGTCCGCGCGCATCGAGTCGCTGAACATCGTGCCCGATGTGGACGAGCAGGCAGTGGACATTGTTATGGCTGTCAGGCCTTCAGGCAGTGAAGCCACCGTAAAAGTTACGGTCCTCGACGGGAAAAAGAATGTCAGCGAAGGTGAAATCAAAATGTCAGGCGGTGGAAACGTAAGTTTTGCGACCCCGCGAATCAAGCTTGGTGTGAAGAACGCTAAGTTATGGTCGCACGATTCACCGTTTCTATATGACCTGAAGGTGACATTAAAGGATAGTCAGGGTAAGAAAGTGGATGAGGTGCAAAGTTACTTTGGTATGCGGAAAATCTCGCTGGGCAAGGATGATAAAGGCATTACCAGGATGTTTCTAAATAACAAGCCGCTATTTCAGTTTGGCCCGCTCGACCAGGGCTGGTGGCCTGATGGTTTATATACTGCGCCGACGGATGAGGCGCTACGATACGACATCGAGACCCTCAAGCAGCTTGGCTGCAATATGATGCGTAAGCACGTCAAGGTTGAGCCGGACCGGCTGTATTACTGGTGCGACAAACTGGGTCTGCTTGTCTGGCAGGATATGCCCAGCGGCGACAGGTTCATCGGCGGCAATGACCCGGATATAGTGCGAAGTGAGGAGTCAGCCAGGCAGTTTGACCTGGAGCTGGGTCGCGTTATTGATTCTTTGCGGAATCACCCGTGTATTATTATGTGGGTGCCTTTTAACGAGGGCTGGGGACAATTCGACACGCCGAGGGTAGTGGAGTTGATTAAGAAGCTCGACCCGAACCGATTGGTGGATTGTGCCAGCGGCTGGACCGACCGCGGCGTCGGTGACGTGCATGATATTCATAGTTACCCTGGTCCTGATGCTCCGCCTGTTGAGGAAAAGCGGGCCATAGTGCTCGGTGAGTTCGGCGGGCTGGGCCTGCCTGTCAAGGGACATATCTGGCATGATGAAAAAAGCTGGGGATACCGCAGGTTCAACAATAGCGAAGAGCTGACCACAGCGTATGTTGTGCTGCTTGATAACCTGCGGCCGCTAATTGCCGGCGGCCTGTCCGCAGCAGTATATACGCAGACGACCGATGTGGAGGTTGAGGTCAACGGGTTTATGACTTATGACCGTGCGATGATAAAGATGGATGCTGATAAGATTGGTGTGGCCAATCGGCGATTGTATCTGCCGCCGCCAATTGTCAAGATGGTTGTCTTTACCTCACAGCAGGAAGGGCAACAGTGGCGATATACAATAAGTAAGCCGGCTGATGGCTGGGAGCGAGTGGATTTCAACGACTTATCCTGGCAGAAAGGCGTGGGTGGGTTCGGCACTAAAGGCACGCCCGGAGCGGTTGTGCGAACCGAGTGGAATACGCCGGATATTTGGCTTCGGCGAACGTTCGAGCTAAAAGATAAAAAATTTTCCGACCTGCGCCTTTCGATACATCACGATGAGGACGCTGAGATTTACATTAATGGCCGGCTCGCTGCGAAACTGCAGGGCTTTACTATCAATTATGTTCAACCTCCAATTGAGAAAAAGGCAATAAATGCCCTCAAAGCCGGAATCAATTGCTTAGCCATCCACTGCCATCAAACCTCCGGTGGCCAATACATCGACGTCGGCATAGTCGAGGTAAAGGAACAGGCGGAGAGGTAATCGGGCCTTCGCGGCCATTGCCCTTTCGCTGGTTGAATGTGGGACGCTGTGCGCGGGAATGAAGTTCAATGTTAGTGGCCTGCCGCACCCGAATCAGGGATATAGTGATTAGAACAGCGGTTAGAAACGAAAGGCGGTGAGCTCTGGTGAAGGTTGGAACCGACAGCACGAAGAGGACAATCATTATCTCGTTGGTGGTTATGGCGGTTTTAGTGGCTGTGCGGGGAGGGGCTGGAGGAAATGTGGCGGCAAGTGGCAAAGGTGGCGCGCTGGCCATCTCTCCTCACAACCCGCATTATTTCCAGGCCGCCGACGGCAAGCCCGTGGTACTCGTCGGCGACTACGCCTGGGGCACATTTTCAGACGCTGATTTCGACTACAAAGCGCAGTTCGCAACGCTCCAAGCTAACGGCCTGAACTTCGCGCGTGTCTGGCTCTGGTGGGGTGCGGAGCAATTTCCGCCGCCGGACGATAAGTTGCACATCGAGCCGTTTCTACGGCCAGGACCGGGCAAGGCCAACGACGGCCGGCCCAAATACGATTTGAGCCGGTTCAACCCGGCGTTTTTCGACCGGCTGCGTGACCTGTGCGCTGCGGCCCGCCAGCGAGGCATCTTCCTTCAGCTCATCACCACGGACGCCTGGATGCTCAAGCACGCGCACCTGTGGAAGCTTCATGCCTTTCACCGCGACAACAACATCAACGGCGTGGACGGCGACCCGCGAAACACCGGCACGGGCATCGACGGCCAGCAAGGATTCTGCTCGATGGGCAACCCCAAAGCGATGGATTTCCAAAAAGATTACCTCCGCAAGCTGGTGGACACGGTCCGCGACTTTAACAACCTTCTGATAGAGATAGCCAACGAGAACTACTACAGCGCCGAGTGGGAGCGGCACTTGTGCGAGTTTATCCGCGAGCAGGAGCGCATCAAGTCCTGCCGGCATGTGCTGATGCCGCTCGACCTGCTCAGCCACAGCAGCGTCGTGCAGAAATGGGACCCGAAAATCATTCATGCCGCCCTGCTGGAGAAGAGTCGCCTCCGCCAGCCACTCATCTTCGACACCGACTGGGTCATCAACGACAACGATGACCAGGTGCGCAAGGCGATGTGGACGGCGGTCCTGAGCGGCGGACATTTTAATTATATGGATAACAGCATGGAGTTTCGGGCCAATCCTGTGTCCGACAAGCGTGCGGCGCTGCACCAGCAGATTAGCTATTTGGCTGCGTTTGTGAAGGAGCTCAGACTATGGGAAATGCGGCCTGACGACGCGCTGGTCAAAGCTGGCGGCGCTTTCGCTATGGCTTCAGCCAATGAACTTGTGGCCTACCTGCCGGAAGGCGGCGCTGTGACGCTGGATTTGACTCAGTTCAAAGGACGACTCACCGCTCGCTGGTTCAACCCACGCGAGGGGCAGTTCGGCGATGAGTTCAACGTGGAGGGCGACCGGTTTCGCGAGTTCAAAACGCCGGATGCAGGCGACTGGACTCTGCTCCTGTCGCAGCGAGGCCACTAAAGCAGGTATTTTGGGGCGCATTGTGATAAATGCAGATTGACGAATTGAGGGGGCGGTAATAAACTTAACGGTTTGTTCAGACCGCCAACGGCGGCTCGGCATCCGGTTTTTCAGGAGGTATTTTTGTGGAAGAGGCAATAGCAAAGGCTAGGGCACTTATTGAAGCGATGGAGTATATCCGCAGATTTCGCGGGCGAATTGTAGTGGTGAAATTAGGCGGAAGTGTCCTTGATGAGGAATCTTTGCAGAGGAAACTGCTCACCGACATTGCCTTTATGGCTACTGTTGGAATGCAGCCGATTATCGTGCACGGCGGCGGAAAAGCCATAACAAAGGCGATGAACGAGGCAGGCCTTGAAGCGGTGTGGGTCCAGGGCCGGCGATATACCGACGAGCGAACGCTTACGATAGCCGAGCATACGCTCGTGCACAAAATTAATACGCCGATTTGCCGGATGCTCGCTGAGTTGGGATGCAGCGCGATGGGACTGCATTCGCTTAGTAGTTGTGTGCTGTTTGCCGAGACGCTGAGACTAAATAGTGACGATGGGCGAAAGCTCGACCTCGGACTTGTTGGACAGGTTACAAAGGTTAATGGCGAATTGCTGAAAACGCTGTGCGCAGCCGGGACTATACCGGTAATTGCATCAATAGCCAAAGACAAGGCCGGCGGAAACTTAAACGTCAACGCCGACAGCGCAGCCGGCAAGGTTGCTGCCGAAGTTGTTGCTGAAAAACTCGTTGTCGTAAGCGATACCCACGGAATACTGACCGACCTTAAAGACCCTGACAGCAGGGTTTCGAGCTTGAACGAGTCGCAGATTAAGGAAATGATTGATGCGGGCATTATCGGGGATGCGATGCTGCCCAAGGTTGAGGCGTGCCTGATAGCATTGGATGGCGGCGCCAAGAAGGCACACATTATAGATGGCCGAATCCCACATTCGCTGTTGTTGGAGATATATACCGATGAGGGAATAGGAACGGAAATAATTAGAAAGTAGAAAAGGCAAAAGTCAAAAGTTAAAATGCTCCGTAGAAACGATTTCAGGATGTCATTTCGAGCGAGCCGTTTCATCCTTCGCAGTAGCCCTGCTACGGAGAATGGAAGGCGAGTCGAGAAATCTGCATGCAACAGTGCTGCTAACCCAGATTTCTCCACTTCGTCCCCGCGTCTTCCTGTCGGAAGACAGGAGCGGGGACTTCGGTCGAAATGACGGTAGGTCTTTTCTACACAGCAAAGTTAAAATTGAGGAAGTGGTAAGGTTAGGGTTATGACGACACAGGAGACAATTGAGCTGTTTGATAAATACGTTATTGCCAACTATCGACGCTTGCCTCGGGTCATTGTCAGGGGCGAGGGCTGTTATCTGTATGACGCCGACGGCAACAGGATACTGGATATGTTTCCCGGCTGGGCTGTCAGCGGGATAGGACATTGCCACCCTAAGGTTGTTGAGGCAATCCGTAAACAGGCCGGCGAGCTTCTGCACATCGATAACACTTTTTGCTCCGAGCCGCAGGGAAAGCTCGCAAAGCTGTTAAGCGAGCGGGCCTTCGGCGGAAAGTGCTTTTTCTGTAACAGCGGCGCCGAGGCCAACGAGGCGGCAATGAAGCTGGCACGTCTGCACGCCGGGCCGCAGAAATACAAATTTATCACCGCGGAGGGCAGTTTCCACGGGCGGACCTTTGCAACGGTTACAGCGACCGCTCAGCCAAAGTATCACGAAGGATTTCTTCCGCTGCTGCCGGGCTTTATCTATGTGCCGTTTAATGATATTGGCGCATTAGAGGCGGCATTTAACGAAGAAGTTGCGGCGGTTATGGTCGAGCCGATTCAGGGCGAGGGCGGAATAAATGTTGCTACAGCAGAGTATCTGCAGGCTATTCGTCGGCTCTGTGACCAGAATGGGGCCTTAATGATTCTTGATGAGGTCCAGACCGGGGTAGGAAGGACCGGCAAGTGGTTTGCATACCAGCATTTCGGCGTTGAGCCGGACATTATGACGCTGGCAAAGGCCCTCGGCGGCGGTGTCGCGATAGGGGCTATGATGGCCAAAGAAGAAGTCGCTGCAGCGATGACTCCCGGCAAACACGCCTCCACTTTCGGCGGCAATTGCCTGGCGTGTGCTGCCGGCATTGCAGTCATTGAGGCGATAGAGGAAGATGGTCTCCTGGAAAATGCCGCCGAGCTTGGCAAGTATGCAAAAGATAAACTGGAGCAGTTGAAGCAGAAGCACCCCATTATTGACAGCGTTCGTGGTATCGGCCTTATGATTGGTGTCCAGTTGACCGGCCCCGGCAGCGGGATAGTGGATAAGTGTTTGGAGAAGGGGCTGCGAATAAATTGCACCAATGAGACGGTCCTGCGGTTTATGCCGCCTATGATTGTCACCAAAAGCCAGATTGATAAGGCCGTTGAAATTCTGGATAGTGTTTTGAGAGAGAACGAAAAATGAAAGATTTTATTTCCATAATCGATTGTTCCACTGAGCTACTGAAAGAACTGATTCGGACAAGCGCCCGGCTGAAGAGTTTATACAGCGTTGGCGGCACCGACCGCTGCCTTACGGGCAAGACACTGGCTATGCTGTTTGAAAAGCCGAGCTTGCGGACCCGCATTAGTTTCGAGGTTGCGATGACAGACCTGGGCGGTAATGCAATCTACGTTAAGCCGGAAGACATCGGGGGCATCGGCAAACGCGAGCCGATTAAGGATATGGCGAGGGTCCTGAGTCGATATGTCGATGGCATAATGGCACGCACCTTCGAGCACAGCACCATCATAGAGCTGGCGGAGTTTGCGACGGTGCCGGTGATAAACGCTCTGACGAACTGGTCGCATCCCTGCCAGGCGATGGCCGATGTGCTTACGATTCAGGAGCATCTGGGGAAAATAGAGGGCGTTAAAATCGCTTTTATCGGCGACGGCAATAACGTGGCCCGGTCGCTGGCTTTTGCCAGTGCCAAACTCGGTATGAAAATGGTTGTTGCTTCGCCGAAAAGCTATGAGCTTGATGCCGAGACGATTAACAAAGCGAACAAAGTGTCACCGGGCTGTGTCCGGCAGACCAACGACCCGAAGGCGGCTGTTGCTGGTGCGGACGTTATCTATACCGATACCTGGGTCAGTATGGGGCAGGAGGATGAAAGCCAAAAGCGTCTGGCGGATTTTGCAGGTTTTCAGGTGAACGCACAGTTGGTCAAAACGGCGCCGGCTAAAGTTAAGATTATGCACTGTCTGCCGGCTCATCGAGGCCTTGAAATTACCGATGACGTTGCCGAGTCGGCCAATTCGATTATGTTCGACCAGGCCGAGAACCGCCTGCACTTCCAGCGGGCACTGCTGAAGAAACTTTTGAGCTAATCGAATTATGACACACCATAAAATAATCATTGGGGATTCGAGGCAGATGGCGGAGGTAGCGGACGAAGCCGTCCACTTGGTTGTTACATCTCCGCCATACTGGCAACTGAAAGACTACGGCAACGGCAGCCAAATAGGATTTGACGATAGTTACGAAGATTACATCAACAACCTCAATTTAGTCTGGAACGAGTGCCACAGAGTATTACACAAGGGCTGCCGGCTGTGCGTGAACATCGGCGACCAGTTCGCCCGCTCGGTTTACTACGGCAGATACAAGGTTATCCCCATAAGAACCGAGGTTATCAAGTTCTGCGAAACGGTTGGGTTCGACTATATGGGGGCGATAATCTGGCAAAAGGTTACGACCTGCAACACGACCGGCGGTGCGACAATAATGGGTTCGTTTCCGTATCCGCGAAACGGAATCCTGAAAATCGACTACGAATTCATTTTGGTTTTCAAAAAGCACGGCGTCCCGCCTAATGTCAGCAGAGATATAAAGGAAAGATCGAAACTAACAATCAAAGAGTGGAACGAATTTTTTGCCGGGCATTGGAACATCCCCGGCGAAAAGCAAAACGGTCATCTGGCTATGTTTCCCGAAGAAATTCCCCACCGTCTTATCAAAATGTTCAGCTTCGTTAATGATACCGTGCTCGACCCATTCTTAGGCAGTGGAACAACAACGCTGGCAGCAAAGAATCTCGAAAGGAATTCGATAGGATACGAGATAAACGCAGATTTTATACCTGTCATCAAGGAAAAGCTTGGCTTGAAAGACAAAGATTTCTTTGACAAGTTTAATTTTGAGCTTGCACAGAACAGGGAGGACAATATCAACTGGAAAGAAGAAATAAAAAAACTCCCCTATATTTTCAAAGACCCCGTGAAATTCGACAAGAAGGTTGACCCACGAAAACTCCAGTTCGGCTCGAAAATCAATGGCGACAGCCAAAAAAGGCAGGACTACCATTGTGTAAAAAAGGTTATCTCTCCTACCGAACTTGAACTCTATGATGGTCTTAAAATACGTCTGCTCGGAATAAAGGAAAAAGCTGAAAAGAAACAGCAGGCAATTGAATTTTTGCGGTCAAAAACAAAAGGGCAGAAAGTATTTATGAAATTCGGACAGGTTAAACACGACAGCCAAAATAACCTGTTATGCTATTTATATCTGCAGAACAAGACTTTTATCAATGCTCATCTGATAAAGCAAGGCCTGGCTGACGTAGATACGTCGTTGAGCTACAAATACAAACAGATGTTCTTGTTAACTGCCGGAGGGAAATAATGACAAGGGAATGGATAACAGGCGCAGATGGCAGAAATCTCAAATTCAAACGGGAAACTCTCTTAAATTATGGGATGAACAGATGGGGTCTCAACAAAACGCATAGTGTAGGGCCGACATCTAAACTTATCAGGACTTGCTCGCCGAAGTCATTCGAGGAATGGGAGGAGTATTATTTTACAAATGCTGTTCAGAAAAAACGTAATGGCTTAAAAGTAACGAGGGAGTATATAACAGACTTGGGTCGGAAGCTCTATGTGAAACTATCAGAGGTGGTTCAGAATGAGTTAGAGTCTATACAAGAAGAAGAATGTATTGATTATGCGTACAATCTTGTCCTCAACAGAACTTATGAAGGATATCAAACTGAAATCAATACAGTATATGGCCAGCTTGAGTCTATTCTTGGAGTTAAGATTGAGCCAGCACCGGATGAATGGGACAGAACATATTGTGTCGATTTTTTCATTCGCACGGGGCAGAAATATATCGGTCTGCAGATAAAACCTATTTCCGGATTTCCACTTGACCATTATCAATGGGAAAGTATGCATGAAAAGGCGCATGCTAAATTCACAGAGAAGTTCGAAGGAAAGGTTTTCTTTGTTTATTCACGCAAACCAAAATCCGCAAAGAAAGCGAAGATAGACAACATTGAAGTGATTCAGCAGGTCGAGGGTGAAATTGAAAGACTACAGAACGCATAGAACTCTGGGTAAAAGGCGTAGATGAGCCGCAGGATACTTGTAGCCACGACTAATCCGGGAAAGCTGACGGAGATAAGGGCGATGTTAGGAGGAGGTATTGAGTGGGTGGGGCTGGGGGATTTGCCAAAGGTCGGTGAAATCAAAGAAGATGGTGTGACATTCGCTGAAAATGCCCGCAAGAAGGCATTTGGTTATGCGAAGGCAACAGGTTTGTGGACGATTGCCGATGATTCGGGGCTGGTGATTGATGCACTCGGAGGTAAGCCGGGGATAGAAAGCGCAAGATTTTCAAAAGCGAAGGACAAGAACAGAAAAGTTGTTGACTGCAAAAACATCGCAAAAGTTCTCGAACTTCTTAAATGTGTGCCAAAAGAAAAAAGGACGGCGAGATTTGTCTGCTGTTTGTGTTTGGCCAGTTCGGAGAGAGTTTTGGTTAAAACTGAGGGGATGTTAGAGGGTTTTATAGCGGAGGAGGGAATCGGAGAGAACGGCTTCGGCTACGACCCGATTTTCTTTGTGCCGCACCTTAATAAAACCGTGGCGCAATTAACTACGGAGGAGAAAAACGCAATCTCGCATCGCGGTAATGCCCTGCGGAAATTAAAACCTCTCCTTGCGGAGCTGTTGAAGGGTGCATGAGGACGGGGTAAGCTCACCGGTTCGTCATCCATATTTTTCTATCCTTTGTATGCGGTGATTATCGGGCTGCGACCGTTTTCTCTTGACATTTTAGAGGAGCGGGTTTATTTGTCCGTTTTTGAATTTTGTTTTGTGGTTAGCCGAAGAGTAAATGTATGGCGAAATCGAGTTCATACGGAAATAAGTCTTTAGTGGTTGTTGAATCACCGGCCAAGGCGAATACCATAAACAGGTACCTGGGCGCGGGCTACGAAGTAAAGGCCTCTATGGGACACGTTCGAGACCTGCCTTCAAAGGGCCTTAACGTTGACATAGAAAATAACTTCGAGCCGACCTACGCGGTATTAGCCGGCAAGAAGCGTGTCGTGACAGGTCTGAAGGCGGCGGCGAAAAACTGTGATAAGCTGTTTCTGGCTACTGACCTTGACCGTGAAGGGGAAGCGATTGCCTGGCACGTGGCGCAAATTCTTGGTGTGCCGGAAAAGAGGACCTACCGTGTGATTTTTAATGCCATAACCAAATCAGCCATAAGCCAGGCGTTTGACCAGCCCGGAAAGATTGATATGGATAAGGTTATGGCTCAGCAGGCAAGGCGCATCCTCGACAGGATTGTCGGCTATCAGATAAGCCCCCTGCTCTGGAAAAAAGTTGCGAGGGGCTTGTCAGCCGGTCGCGTCCAGTCCGTTTCCGTCAAGATAATTGTCGAAAGAGAGAGGGAGATTCGCCAGTTCAAACCCGTTGAATACTGGCTCATCCCGGCGGTGTTCACCACCGATTTGCAAAAGGACTATCGCCAGGAATGGCTCAATCTTACGAAGGCCGAAGGCGAGAAGTCGGCGGATGCTTCAGAGCAAAACAGGTGGCTGGCGGAGCATAATGCGTTTACGGCTGAACTATATAAAGTTGGCGACAAGAAATTCGAGGCATCCAACAAAGAACAAGCGGAAAAGATACTCAATATCCTGAAGCAGGCAGAGTTTAAGGTCGGCGAGATAGAGACCAAAGAATCCGTTTCACGGCCTGCGGCTCCTTTTATAACCTCCACGTTGCAGCAGGCAGCTGCAAACCGGCTGGGCTTCAGCGCAAAAAGAACTATGATTGTGGCGCAGCAGTTGTATGAGGGAATCGACCTCGGTTCGATGGGCTTTCTAGGCCTTATTACGTATATGAGGACCGACAGCACCCAGCTCTCGAGCGAGGCCATCGGGGATGTGCGCAATTATATACGTGGACATCTTGGAACGGATTACCTGCCGGAGAAACCCAATTTTTATGCTTCCAGAAAAACTGCTCAGCAGGCCCATGAAGCCATTCGGCCAACGGATGTTGACCTTACACCGGCCGATATAAAATCGTTTCTTACCGATGAGCAGTTCAAGCTCTACGACCTTGTGTGGCGGCGATTTGTCGCCTGCCAGATGAACCCTGCCAAATGGAATGTAACAAACCTGAATATCGCTGCGGGGACGTCACTGGGCCGTTGCTTGTATAAGGCGACAGGGCGGGTGCTGGTCTTTGACGGTTTCACGAAGGTCTGGCTGATACCCTCGAGTGAGCAGGAACTGCCCTCAATGAAAGTCGGGCAGAAGCTGGCGGCCGTTGATATTAAGGCCGAGCAGCATACAACCCGCCCACCCGCCAGGTACACCGAAGCGACATTGGTAAAGGCCCTCGAAAAAGAAGGCATCGGCAGACCCAGCACATACGCCACAATCATAAGCACCATACAGGAGCGTGGATACGTCGAGGAGAAGGACAAGAAATTCTTGGCCACCGACCTTGGCGAAATAGTAACCGACAAACTAAACCAGTATTTCCCGAAGATAATGGATATTGCTTTTACCCGCTATATGGAGGAGCAGCTTGATAAAATTGAAGAGCAGCACTTAGACTGGCTGAGTGTTCTAAATGATTTTTACGGGCCATTCAAACAGGACCTTGAGAAGGCATCGGAGCAAATGAAATCCGCTAAGTCGGAGGTAACGCCCAGCGAGTATGAATGTCCGCAATGCGGCGAGAAACTTGTCTATAAATTCGGCAAGAAGGGAAGGTTTCTAAGTTGTTCTGGTTATCCGGCGTGCAAATTTGCATCCCCGTGTGATAAGGAAGGCAAAATGGTTGAGGTCAAAGAGAGCGAGCATAAATGCCCCGTCTGCGGCAAGCCGATGGTGTTCAGAAATGGGCGGTTTGGGACATTCTTAGGATGCAGTGGCTATCCGAACTGCAAGACAATTCTAAAGTTAGATAAGCAGGGCAATATCCTGCCGGCAAAAGCGGCGCCTGAGCCGACCAATATCAACTGCTATAAGTGCAAAGATGGCCAGCTGGTTATCCGGCAAGGCAAAAAGGGGCCGTTCCTGGGCTGCAACAGGTTCCCAAAATGCAGAACCATCGTCAACTATAAGGAAATGAACCATCTAAAACAACTGCAATCGGCAGGGCAATGGCCGCCGCAAACAACCGAGCAGGCCGAAGAAATCCTGGGGACAAAGAAAACCAAGAAAACAACAGCGACCAAAAAGTTGGCCATGAATTGACGCGAATGTTAGGACAGGATAACAGTCCGCAGGACGCCTTACGGCGGATTGTCTTGTAAATCCCGTCTAAAAAAAATAGGACAGGATAACAGGGTTATCTTGTAAATCCCGTCTAATAAAGAAAAATGGCCACGAAAAGGCACTAAGAGATTAACCACAGATTTAGCTACCGCCACTTCGTGTCACAAATTTATACTGATTATTTTTTGCCACAGAGAGAGCACGGAGATTGCGAAAAATCCGAAATTTCAAGCTCGTAATCCTAAACAATATCGAAATTCTAAATTCAAATGCTCAAAACAGCGGCTGGCTTATTAAGAATTAAAAGCGTGGGCGGAGGAAATTTCATCAATTTTTAGGCGCTCGTCACGGCGAAGGCGCGAGCCGTATCTGGGCAGGCAAAAATCGAAAATTCGGAAAAAAATTAACCACAGATTTCACAGAAGACACAGGACGCCAGACGCACGACAAAAAACTTGTTCGGTTTGACGGATTGGGGAATTTGGGGTATGGTATTGTTTGAAAATTGGGTTGCGGGTTTTGGGTAGTTTAGTGGAAGGGCTCAATGGACTGTGTAATTGTGATTGGATCGTTATGGCCAATTCGCGATGGAATAATGTAAAAGAGGAAGGAATTGCTTGGATGGGGACGTTTAATAGGATACTGTCAGAAGCTAATTTGCCTGCGCTGAATGGCTTAACTCTATACGTGACTTCAGACTATAGTGGGCATGATAGAGGGAGTAGGTATTTTGTAATATCGATATTGGTCGCTGATTTAGACAACTCTGCGCGTTGGGAATGCTTCCGTCGGAGTGTGCGTAGTAGATACATGGCGGACGGCCGGAGGATGAGCTTCAAGAAGCTAAATGATGCTAATCGTCTTAAAGCTTTGGTACCATTTTTAGAGGCCTCAGATGAGATTGAAGGATTGTACCTGAACATTGGGGTTCGGAAAGAGATTAAGAATCTTTATATAGATAAAAAAGCATTCGAGTCGGTACAAAATAAGGGCGTGCTGAAGGGAAGTTGGAGCGCCAAAAGTCTTGAGAACATGTTCAGAATCGTGCACTTTGTTAGCCTTGTAATTGCGGGACTTGCAAAACCAAATCAGAATATTTATTGGATATCGGATGAAGATGAAATTCTAGCAAATCCGACACGATCATCTGACGTCGCCGGGTTGATCTCGGCGCTTACGAGTCTATACGTAGAACATAGTCTAGGTGAATTGGGAGTGGGAACGACAAGATTGGACGAGGGAGATAGGTTGGAGGAAGATTTTGCAGCAGTATCAGACTTGGCAGCGGGGGCTGTATCAGAAATGCTAACCAAAGTGGGAAGTACGAGTCCTTCCTGTACTTTCTACGGGAATGCAATGCATGAACTCCCGAATCATCTGTCGAAAAAGACAGAAGTAATTCTAGCCTGGTTAGGTGACGAGAGCCGCCGACTCAAGAAGTCCATCTTGCTGTTCGAACAAGCAAAGGATAAAATGTTTGGCCTCACGCGGCTTCGATTTGGATAAATAGGAGAGTTGTAACATCTCCACGTAGATTGAACATGAAGAATTCTTAGGGGGATGAGGTTTGGTGGAGGGGGGCAGAACTGTCTCGGATAGGCTCGGGACTTGCGCTTTGGCCTGCGCAAATGAACACGAGGGGACAAAAGACTTAAGACTTATTTGGTTTGATGGCTTGGGGGATTTTTGACCCTTCAAAAGACGCTGGATATATGATATTATGCAGTCTGAAAGTAGAAAGGTGGTAAAGAGGAAGAAAATAGGTAACTACCCTCTATTGTTATACGGCCTGACCAACGAAGAAATCGCCATCGTCGAAAGTTCGGATAGAACTTAAAAAGGTAATGAAAAACACCTATAAAATTGACCTATAAATATGGCTATGGATAAAAACCTGTGGAACATTGCTAATAGACCATCTACAAGGGCTAAACTTGAGATATTACGAAAGTGTTTCGATGTATGGATTACTATATGGAATAATCAAAATTGGGCGTCCAAGGAATGGTATGTTATAGATTTGTTTGCAGGGCGGGGTAATTACGCAGATCAAAATGGAGAATCGGTAAGTGGTTCACCTCTTATTTTTCTCGAAACGGTTGCTAATAAAAAGGGCAAAATCAAGCAAAATATAAAAATTGAACTATTCCTCGTGGAAAAAAATAAAGGCAATTTTATATGCCTAAAGGAAAATGTTGATAAGTTTTACGATAACAATCCTTTTATCAGAGACGTCGTAGAGGTCAAATATTTCAACAATGATTGCAACAAAGTTATAAAAGATATTACGAGTCAAATAAAAAATACCTCCAAACATCCTCTATTCATTTTTATAGACCCCACAGGTCTGCAGATCGAGAAACCTACAACAAAAGCAATCATAGCACTAAAAAACCCCAAAGATATAATGCTCAATTATATCTTAAAAGGGGTCAGGAGAACGAGCGGAATAGCGAAAAAAGCCCAATATGGAGGAAGGCTTAATATTCAAGAAATAAGCACCTTAGAGACCTTAGAAAAATTCAAAGGTGAGGATGTTGATGTCATCAGTGCAAGCGACAGAAAGATCTTAGAAGACTACGTATCCTCGCTTTTTACTTGTCGAAATCTGAAAGTCGTTGCCTGTGATATGAAATATCCTGACAGAGAGGACATTCTTTATTACCTTTTATATGCATCGAGAAATCCATCGATTACAGATATAGTTAAGAATATCTATGCCAAACAGAAGGAAAAAAGTTGTGGCCAAGCTTTATTCAAGGGATTTTACGCTGACAACATATTATCTTTCTCATCCAAAGTTAAACAAATAAAAAGGAAAACACTTCTTTATAAAACTAAAGTCGAGTATGGGGATTGGACAATCAATCATATTATTGGGTGTATGCACGGTTGCAGGTTTCCTTGTTATGCTATGAGAATGGCACAAAAATTCGGATGGGTAAAAAATTATGAAGATTGGAGAATACCAAGAATCACGATTAATGCAATGGAACTTTTGGGGAAGGAGATTCCTAAATACAAGAGTGAAATAGATTTTGTTCATCTGTGTTTCATGTCCGATCCCTTTATGTATGATATTAAGGAGGGCAACTTAATTCCTGAAGTAAAGGAACTTACATTAAGAATAATTGAGAAATTAAACAAAGAAGGAATACGGGTAACTACTTTAACTAAAGGGTTCTACCCAGATGAGGTTTTAGACAAAAAGAGGTTTTTACGAACGAATGAATATGGGATAACGCTTGTTTCTTTGGATAATGAATTTAAGGAAAAATTTGAGCCGTTTTCGGCACCATATGAAAAGAGAATAGAGTCCTTGACGAAACTCGCTAAAGCTGGATTAAAGACTTGGGTAAGCATAGAACCGTATCCTACACCTGAATTAGACAAAACAGCGGACAATATTGGGACACTTCTGGAGAAAGTTAAATTCGTTAGTAAAATTATATTCGGAAAACTAAATTATCGGAGGCTAAATTACGATGGTGGGTCTTCCCAAGTATGGGAAAATAATCATGATTTTTACAGGAAGAAAGCTCAGGAAATAATTGATTTTTGTAAGAAGAAGGATATCGAATATCATATTAAGCTTGGAACACCCCTAAGTAAGAAAAACACCATATATCTTTTCAAGAATAATCACACCCTGAAAAACCAGTAAGGTAACAAACACATTTCAAAATCATTATACACCCCCGGCCAGAGGCTGGTGCTAAACAACCCCCTAACAAATTAATTTTGGAGATTTTTCGCTAAGCTCGGAATGGCCCAGCACTTACGTTTGGGACTAATAGGCAAAAAATTGCCGAATTGTTAGATTTTTATTGAACAAACAGGAGAAGTTTGGTATAATACAAATCCGCGGAGAACCCCGCCAGAGGCGAGCAAGCAGGGCAGCGGCCCAAGTCACAGGACAAGTCGTCCAAGTCAAATTTAGCTATGTAGGGTACGATATTTCGCACCTATTCAACCAAATAATGTAAAACAAAGCCAATTTGCTGGATAATCAAATGAATGCAAGCTCTGTTAAAACAAAGGAATATGAAAATAAACGACTTTGCAGCTGCGGTGAAAACAAACCCAAACAAACTCGAAGCGAATTTATCCCTAAGGCAGCGGAGTCAGGCAAAAAGAAGTCAACGGAAATGTGATATACATCGGTCGTTTTGATGATGAGAAGGCGGCAGCGATGGCTTATGATGCCAGGGCAAAAGAACTGTTCGGAGATTATGCAGCACCGAACCTGCCCTCATCCAAAGAACGAAGGCAGAACAAAGCCGAAAGAGTTGCAGGATAACTCTTTGAATG